>Ga0182030_10006558_pt1 | contig 24533 bp, 17 predicted proteins | sample 812S3MmetaG_FD_121299 | JGI IMG/M metagenome (GOLD analysis project Ga0182030, IMG submission 121299) | Permafrost microbial communities from Stordalen Mire, Sweden - 812S3M metaG (Illumina Assembly) | ecosystem: Environmental > Terrestrial > Soil > Wetlands > Permafrost | place: Sweden...
AGATTACGAGCTCCGACAAACATCGGCTGAAACCATGATCTACATCGCTTTCGCCCATCAAATGCTCAGAAGATCCAACTAGTTTTTAAACAGGTTCTAAGGGTAAGGCGGCTAGTTACTACAAACACACGTTAGGAAGCCAGCTAATGCATTCGCCGTCATCCACACCATAAGCGACAAATCCTTATTAGTTGCGGCGCCGAAGGAGGTCTCGACTGGCCTTGCGTCCACACCCTTAGGGTTGTGAATTAACTAATTTATTGACCCGCTTCTGCCAGTGTGGTATTAAGATGAACACGCTTCATCCGGAACCTAGGTTCGCGTTCTGTTTGTTTCTATCTCATCCCCGTGGGTCGGTTCTGCTCTGAAATCTTGTGGATCGTGTGGGGCGCGGGTATGCTCCAACGTATCGCACGCGCGCAGGAAAGAGTTGCCTGCAATGCTCGCTCGTTCTGAATCATCCTCAGTTCAAGGAAGGAATCATGGCTAGACAAAGCGCACAGCACAAGCTGGACCGGGTGCGTCCGCCCCGGGTGCAGATCACCTATGACGTTGAAGTCGGAGGCGCCATCGAGATCAAGGAACTGCCATTCGTGGTCGGAGTCCTTGGAGATTTTACCGGTAACCCCGAGCAGCCGCTTCCCAAGCTCAAGGAGCGGAAGTTTGTCGAGGTGAACCCCGACAATTTCGATTCGGTCCTTGAGGGAATGAAGCCGCATCTCTCTTTTGCCGTAGAAAACAAGTTGAGCGATGAACCGGATGCGGCACAACTGAAAGTCGACCTCAAATTCCGCAAGATGGACGATTTTGAGCCGGCCAATGTTGCCAAACAGGTTAAGCCGCTCAAGCAGATGCTCGATCTGCGCACCAGGCTCGCTGACCTTCGCGGCTCATTGCAAGGCAATGACAAGCTGGAAGAGCTACTGCTGGAGGCGGTCGGGAACACGGAGAAGCTGGATAAGCTGAAGAGTGAAATGGGTCCAAACGAAGGAGGCTCCAATGGCTGAAGCAGTTGCGAGTTCACAGGCTCCGGGCACGACGCTCGACGCCCAGGAAACGAGTCTTCTCGATCAGATTGTAGAGCAAGGCCGGTTTGGCGTCGAAGCCGCATCCCGCGAGCGCGGCAGAGACCTGGTGAAAGAGTTTGTCGCCCAGGTGCTCGACGGTTCGATGACCGTCGCCAAAGACGCGGAGATGATGATCAACGCGCGCATAGCGCAGATCGATCACTTGCTCTCGCTGCAGTTGAATGAAATTCTCCACCACCCGCAGTTCCAAAAGCTGGAAGGCTCGTGGCGCGGGCTCAAGTACCTCATGGACAACAGCGAGACCGGCGTTGGGCTCAAGATCCGCGTCTTGAATGTGAGCAAGAAGGAACTGCTGCGCGATATCGAGAAGGCCCCGGAGTTCGATCAGAGCGCGCTCTTCAAGAAGATTTACGAAGAGGAGTATGGGGTGTTCGGCGGCGCTCCTTTCGGGGCGTTGATTGGCGACTACGAATTCGGCAAGCATCCCGAGGACATGGCCCTGCTGGATGGCGTTTCGCATGTTGCTGCGCAGGCCCATGCGCCCTTCATCAGCGCGGCATCGCCCGACCTGATGAACCTGGAGAGCTATCAGCAACTGGACGCTCCCCGCGACCTGGCCAAGATCTTCGACAGCACGGAATACGCCAAGTGGAAGTCGTTCCGCCAGGGCGAGGACTCCCGTTATGTTGCCCTCACCCTGCCGCGCACGCTTGGCCGCCTTCCCTATGGCGCGGAAACCAAACCGATCGAGGAGTTTGTTTACGAGGAGCACGTGGACGGCACCGACCACTCAAAGTACCTGTGGATGAACGCCGCCTACGCACTGGGCTCGAAGATGACTCAATCGTACTCGCTTTACGGCATGTGCGTGGCCATGCGCGGGGTGGAAGGAGGTGGGTTGGTCGAGGGCCTGCCGACTCACAACTTTGCCACCGATGAAGGCGATGTCGCTATGAAATGCCCGACCGAGGTGCCGATTACCGACCGCCGGGAGAAGGAACTTGCCGACCTCGGTTTTGTGCCTCTGGTTCACTGCAAAGGGACCGACTATGCCGCGTTTTTCAGTGTCCAGAGCTGTCAGAAACCGAAGGTCTACGACACCGATGCGGCGAATGCCAACGCGCGCTTGTCGACGCAACTTCCATACCTGATGGCGGTTTCGCGATTCGCGCATTATCTCAAGGCCATGATGCGCGACAAGATTGGCAGCTTCATGTCGCGTGAAGAGGCAGACACATTCCTGAACCGCTGGATCACGAAGTATGTGACTCCGGATGACTCCGCTTCGCCGGCGGCCAAGGCCGAGCGTCCGCTGCGCGAAGCGCGCATCGACGTGACCGAGGTTCCGGGCAAGCCGGGTTGCTACCGCGCCGTCTGTTTCCTGCGTCCCCACTTCCAACTGGATGAACTCACTGTTTCGCTGCGGCTGGTGGCTGACCTGCCTGCCGCTGCGAAGTAACGTTTTGTAGCTGTTCCTGGGCCCAGGGCCGCATGGCCCTGGGCCCAAAATCCAAAGAGTTTTCCACACCAAGTTCTTAGGGAGATTGAAAATGGCAGTTAATGCGTATCTCATCGTCGATGGACGCCCGGGACCGAGCACGAGCAAGACCAACGCTATCGACATCATGTCCTTCAGCTGGGGCGCTTCCATGGCTCATGTCATCGGACCGGGATCTTCAGGCTCGGAATCTCGCGCGGGCCGCGCCAACCTGGCCGACCTGAACATCATGAAGGTGCTCGACAAAACCAGCCCCTTGCTTTTCGACGATTGCGTGACGGGAAACATCCTCGCAACAGTAACCCTGTTTTACGACAAGCCAGTCGGGGATCAGCAGGAAGACTACTTCAAGATCACGTTGACCAACGCGCTGATTACCTCGGTCCAGCAATCCGGATCTTCCGAGAACCCCGTGGAATCCCTCAGCTTTGCTTACCAGCAGATTAAGGTCAGCTACAATCCTGAGGGCGCCGATGGAAAACTCCAAGGATTCATCGACAAGGGCTACAATTTACTCACATGCAAGCCGGTTTAAAAGAGCGGGCAAGCGGAGACACGGTGCCAGTAACGGCCAAGGAACTGTTCGCGGCAGGAAAGGTGCGGGAGGCGGAGAAGATGCTCACGGCATATTTGCGTGAGCACCCATCCGACACGCCTCAGCGCACCTTCCTGTTTGAGTTGCTTTGCTTCGCGGGCGAATATGCACGCGCTGAAAGGCAGCTGGCTGTGCTAGCCGATGGCAGCGTCGAATCGGAAACCGGGGCCATCGTCTACTATGCCGCTCTGCATGCGGAGAAGACGCGCCATGAGCTTTTTGAAAAGCAGGCTTTCCCGACTGGCCCGACTGCGTCCCCCAAGGGCAAGCTGAACGGGAAGGCTTTCAAAGACCTGCGCGACGCGGATCCGGACATCGGCGCCCGGCTTGAAGTTTTCGCGGCCGGCTCTTATGTCTGGATTCCCTTTGAACATCTGGCCTCCATTGAGATGGGACCGCCGCAGAGGCTCAGGGACACGCTCTGGGCTCCCGCGACGGTGCAGGCAGCGCCTTCGTTCAAAGAGATGGACCTCGGAGAAGTTCTGCTCCCGGCCATCTATCCATTCTCCTGGAAGAATCCAGACGAGGCGGTTTGGCTGGGCAGAGTTACCGACTGGACGGCGGACGAAGAAGGCCGGGAGTACCCGACCGGTCAAAAGACCCTCCTGGTTGACGGGGAGGAGATTCCGTTTCTCGAAGTCCGATCAATCGAATTCGCCCATGCCACCCATGGGTCCACGAAGCAAAAACGCTGATTTCTGGCCGGGGACTCAATTTCTATGCCACTTCGCGAAGATATCCTCACTCCCATTGCGGGTGAAAACCCAAGCGGCATCGATCTGCGCTACGATACCAAGCTGCTGATCCACGACAAGATCAAGGAAGCACGGCGTCAGGACGATGAGCTGGCACAGGGCGAATGGCAAAGTGAGCGCAAGACGGCCAATTTTCCTCTGGTGGTCAGGATCGCACAAGATGCGATCGCGACCGTCTCCAAGGACCTCCAGCTCGCTGCGTGGCTGGCAGAGGGATTGTTGCACACCGAAGGCTTTGCCGGTTTCAGCGCCGGGATCGGGTTGTGCCACAGTCTGCTCACCGATTTCTGGGATACGGTCTATCCGGTCATCGAGGATGGGGACCGCGAACTTCGCGCACGACCTCTGAATTGGCTCGGTTCGATGCTGGACTTTCCCCTGCGCAGCACCCCCATTACCACTGCTGGATATTCCTGGCTGGTCCACAAGGACTCGAGAGCGGTGGGCTACGAGGACCAGGTAAAGACCGACAAGGAGCGCAATGCCCGGGCCAAGGTGATCGCCGCAGGCAAGATCGCCCCGGAGACCTTCGACAAGGCTTTTTCCGAGACGCCTAAGGCTTTTTACTTGCAGGCGGAGAAAGATCTCGATGCTTGCCTGGAAAAGCTGGACAGCCTGGAAAAGTTCTGCGACGAGCGCTTTGAAGACGATGCTCCCTCCTTCGGGAAAACGAAAAGCTCGCTCACCGAAGTTCGGCAAACGGTCCACTCGCTGCTCCAGAAGAAGCGCGAAAAGGAGCCGGACCCTGTGGAAGTGGCGCCGGTGGCCGAGGGCGCCGCAGAGGGAGCACAAGCTGGCGAGGAAGGGACGGACGGGGGAGTGGCTTCGGCGGGAAGCCTTGCGGCGTTTTCCGGCGCGGAGCCCGCGGATCGGCGTCAGGCAGTGGCCGGAATTGCGGGCGCCGCGGCTTTTTTGCGCAAGCGCGAGCCGTTCAGTCCAGCGCCCTATCTGCTGCTGCGCGGCCTGCGCTGGGGCGAGTTGCGCACCGCATCGCGGCTGGGCGACAGCACCCTGCTCGAGGCCCCGCCTACCGAGCTTCGCCACCAGGTAAAGCGGCTGGCGCTCAACAAGAAATGGAGCGAACTGCTGGAGACCGGAGAACAGGCCATGGCTCTGCCTTGCGGTCGTGCGTGGCTCGATTTGCAGCGCCTTTCGGTGGCCGCCTGCTCGGCCCTCGGCCCCGAGTATGAGCCGATTGCCACCGCCATCCAGTCGGAACTTCGCGCTCTGCTCAACGACCTTCCCGAGTTGCTGGACGCGACCTTGCTGGACGATACGCCGGCAGCCAATGCCGAAACAAAGTTATGGCTGCAGCAGTTGAGAACGCCGCAACAGCCGGCCCAGGCCGCGGAGGAGGAAACCTCGCAGGGCGCGACCGCCGATCTGAACGGGACGCCTACCTGGCTGGCGCAGACCGCCGACGCTTTCGTCCTGGCTAAAGAAGCGCTTGCCGCCGGCCAGGAGGAGAAGGCGTTCTCCATCATGCGCGCCGTCATCGCCCGGCAACGGTCCGGGCGCAGCCGCTACCGCCGCACCATGCAGTTGATCGAGTTGGCCATCGCCGCCGGGAAAGACTCGATCGCTCAACCGCTGCTCGAAGACGTTGCAGCAACCATCGAGAACCATAAGCTCGATGCCTGGGAAGACCCTGAGACTGTTGCCGGCGATCTGTTGAAGCTGATGCGCGACAGCAAAAAGATCCAGGCTAACGCCAGCGAAAAGCAAAAGCTCTTCGAACGTATTTGCCGCCTTGACCCCGTCCAGGCATTGAGTGCGGGGTAGACCATGGCCAGGAGCCTCGGCGAAACCACGATCACCGTTTCCGTGCTGGACCGGCTCATCGATCTCGAACCGAATAACCGAATGGAGAACCCCCTGAGCCGTTCGCAATCGGTCCGGCTTCTGAAGAACGCCGTGCGGCGGGACCTGGAATGGCTGCTCAATTCCCGCCGAATCTGCGATCCTCCGGATGAGGGACTGAAAGAAGTCATCCGCTCGGCCTACACCTACGGGCTTCCCGACCTTTCCGCTTTAACCATGTTGGCTTCAGGAGATCGCAACAGGCTTGTGCGCCAGATATTGGCCACGATCAACCAGTTTGAGCCGCGACTGGCCAACGTGCGCCTGGTGATGATCGAAACTCCGGACTCCTCCAAGAAAGACGTGCGTTTGCGCGTCGAGGCGATGCTGCGCATGGACCCTGTTCCCGAGCCCATCACATTCGACACGGTGATCGAATTGAAAAGCGGAAACTGCCACCTGACCGGGGGCGACGATGCGCGATGACCTGCTGCTCAATTACGAACGGGAGCTGGACTACCTGCGAAAATCGGCCGCGCAGTTTGCAGAGAAGTATCCCAAAGTCGCTTCGCGGCTGGCTCTGGAACCAACCAAATGTGAAGACCCGCATGTGGAGCGGCTCCTGGAGTCCTTCGCCTTTCTAGCCGCTCGCGTCCATCTCAAGATGGAGGATGAGTTCCCTGAGATTACCGACGGCCTGCTCAGCATTGTTTATCCCCAGTTGGTCCGTCCCATTCCGTCCATGTCAGTGGTGGAATTTCAGCTCGATCCGGAAAAAGGCAAGCTGACCAAGGGGATGAAAATAGAACGGAATTCGCAGCTCTATTCAAAACCGATCGGCGGCGTGCCGTGTACATTTCAAACCTGCTACGACACAACTTTGTGGCCGCTGACAGTAAGCGCCGTGGAACTGAGCGCGCCCAGCCGGCTCAAGCCGGCGGTGAAGACTAACGATTCGGCATGGGCGGTGCGCCTTGAGCTTCGCTGTGCGCGCGACGTCACTTTTCCCGGTCTCAAGCTCGATAAGCTGCGCTTCTTTCTCGATGGCGAAAGCGGGCTCGTCAACATCCTTTATGAGCTGTTGTTCAGCCGGCTCAATCGCATCGTCGTGCGCGATCTTACGGATGCGTCGCGATTGGCGCCGGTCACTCTGCCCGCTTCGGCTCTGAAGGCCGTCGGCTTCGGGGCCGACGAGGGCATGGTTCCTTATCCCTCATCGACATTCGCCGGCCATCGCCTGCTTATGGAGTACTTCGCCTTTCCGGAAAAGTTCTTCTTCATCGATCTAACGGGTATGGAATGCGTGGCGGCAGCTGGCTTCAAAGATGCGATCGAAGTCATCTTCCTGATCTCCGACATCGAAGGGGAAGGGCGCGTGCAGCGGCTGGAGCTCGAAGTCTCGAAGAAGACCTTTCGCCTGGGATGCGCGCCCGTGGTCAATCTGTTTACCCAGGTTGCAGAACCGATCCAACTGAATCAGCGCAAGTACGAATACACCCTGACACCCGATGTAAGACGGCCTCATTCGATGGAGATCTACTCGGTCGACGAAGTGAACGCGATCAATTCCACGAATCAGAAGATCACTGCCTACGAGCCGTTTTACTCGCTCCGTCACTCGGCCAGAAAAGAGGCCCGATCCTGCTTCTGGCTGGCCCGGCGTCGTCCCTCGACCCGCAGCAACGATGACGGCACAGACATTTCGCTTTCGCTGGTCGACCTGTCGACTGCTTCCGTCGATCCGGATGCGGCAATTCTCTCTGTGCGCACCACATGTACCAATCGCGACCTGCCTGCGCGTCTGCCGTTCGGCAACCAGGACAGTGATTTTGAGATGGAAGGCGCCGCGGCGATGAGGCGGATTGTCGCGCTCCGCAAACCGACAGCGCCGGTGCGCCCGGCCCTCGGCAAGAGTACGCTGTGGCGGCTCGTCTCCCACTTGTCGCTCAACTATCTGTCTCTCGTCGAGGGGGGCAGGGAAGCGTTGCAGGAGATCCTGCGCCTTTACGATGTTGGCCGCACTGCCTATTCGCAAAACGTAATTCAGAGCATCCTCAATATTCAAAGCCAGCCGCATTTCACGCGCCTGATTTCCGAGCAGGGCGTCAGCTTCGCTCGCGGCGTGCGGATCGATATGGAGATCGACGAGGACCAGTTCACCGGGGGCGGCGCGTTTCTCTTCGGCTGCGTGCTGGAAAGGTTCTTCGCCATGAGCGCCTCCCTGAACAGCTTCACGCAATTGAGTGTCAGCACTCCGCAAAGAAAGGAGAGACTCCACCAATGGGAACCGAGATCGGGACGGAAACCAATCGTTTAGAGGACTCCTTGATGGGCCGGCGGCTGGCTGAGGACGCGTGTTCGTTCGAGTTCTTCCAGGCAGTGATGCTGCTGCAGCGGCTGAGGCCCGATTCGCGGCATGTGGGCGGCTTTTCAAGTCCCGAGGATGAAGCCGTACATTTCAGCGTCAATCAGAGGCTTGGCTTTCCAGCCAGCGAGATTCAGAGCCTGGAAGTAGACGGCGATGCGCAACCGCAGATGATGGTCAACTTCATGGGCCTTACAGGTCCCATGGGCGTGCTCCCCTACGCTTACAGCGAACTGATCCTGGAGCGTGCCCGGGCCAAGGACCACAGCCTGGCGGCGTTCCTGGATATCTTCAATCATCGTGCCATCTCGCTCTTCTATCGGGCCTGGCAGAGGTCGAATTTCGCGGTCACCTATGGAGCCGCCGGCCGCGATCTGTTCACCCAGTACATGCTCGACCTGGCCGGCCTCGGGACCGCGGGGCTTCGCGACCGGCAGGATATTGACGATGAAGCGTTTCTCCACTACGTGTCGCTGGTAGCGTCGCAATCGCGGTCCGCGGTAGCCCTTGAGCAGGTCATTGCGGACTACTTCGAGGTGCCCGTGGAGGTTCAGCAATTCGCCGGCGGCTGGTACGGCCTGGATCAGTCGACGCAATGCGCCATGAAAGAGGAGGAGTCTGCCTCGCGTCAGGTTGGTTCCGGCGCGGTAGTGGGCGATGCAGTCTGGGATCGCCAGGCGCGCGTGCGCATCCGGCTGGGGCCCATGGGGATTGAACGCTATTGCGATTTTCTTCCTGAAGGCGGCGGACACAAAGCATTGCGCGCCATGACCCGCTTCTTCAGCAATCAATGCCTGGAATTTGAAGTGCAGCTGGTGCTTGATCGAAACCAGGTGCCCGCTGTTGAACTCGATCTCGATTCCAGCAATCCGGCGCGGCTTGGCTGGGTCTCCTGGGCCAGGACGCAGCCGTTGGGTTGCGACCCGGACGACACAATTCTGACTCTCTAAGGGGGGAATATATGGGACTGAACCTGAAGTCGCTGATTTCCAAACTGAATGACCCAACCCGCTCCGCGCTTGAGGGTGCTGCCGGTCTTTGTCTTTCCCGCACCCACTACGATATCGAGATTGAGCATTTCCTGACCAAGCTGCTTGATTCAGCTTCCGGCGATTTTGCCGCCATCCTCAAGCATTTTGAGATCGACAAATCCAGGCTCACTGCCGAGTTGTCGCGCAGCATGGACAAGCTGAAGTCGGGCAATGCGCGCACTCCGGCGATTAGCCCAACCGTGCTGAAGATGCTCACCACCGCGTGGACCATTGGCTCCATCGACTTCAATGCGGGGCAGGTGCGAACCGGCTTCACGATTCTCGCGTTGGTGTCGGATGAGGAACTCTCTCGCCTGATCAACGACGTGAGCAAGGAGTTCCACAAGATCAACGCGGACGCCCTGCGCAAGGACCTGATGGGCATCGTTGCCCTGTCGAGCGAGACCACTACTGCCGCGGCTCCTGTTGGACCGGGTGGTGACGGCGCGCCAAAACCCGGTGGCGGCAAGACGCCGAATCTCGATCAATACACCGTAGACCTGACCGGCAACGCCAAGAGAGGCAAGATCGACCCGGTGCTTGGCCGCGATGCTGAGATTCGCCAGGTGATCGACATCCTCACGCGCCGGCGTCAGAACAACCCTATCCTCACCGGCGAGGCTGGCGTTGGCAAGACGGCCGTGGTGGAGGGCTTTGCGTTGCGCGTGGTGGCGGGCGATGTGCCACCGCCGCTGAAGAATGTTCAAATCCGCACCCTCGATCTGGCCCTGCTGCAGGCGGGCGCTGGCGTCAAGGGAGAGTTTGAGAACCGGCTCAAGGGTTTGATCGAAGAGGTGAAGGCATCGGCCACGCCCATCATTCTGTTCATCGACGAGGCGCACACCATGATCGGCGCAGGCGGCCAGGCCGGGCAGGGCGATGCCGCAAACCTGCTCAAGCCAGCCCTTGCCCGCGGAGAACTGCGCACCATTGCGGCAACCACATGGTCCGAATACAAAAAGTATTTTGAGAAAGACGCGGCCTTGGCCAGGCGCTTTCAGGTAGTGAAGGTCGAGGAGCCCAGCGAGCCGCAATGCATGATCATGATGCGCGGCCTGGTGGCCTCTCTTGAGAAGCATCACAAGGTCCGCATCCTGGACGAAGCGGTCGCCGCCAGTGTGCGCCTCTCGCACCGCTACCTTGCCGGACGCCAGTTGCCCGACAAGGCAGTGAGCATTCTCGATACCGCGTGTGCCCGCATGGCGCTTTCGCAGAGCGCGACGCCGCCTGCGATTGAAGACCTGATCCGGCAGATCGACGCACTCGAAGTGCAGAAACGGATCCTCGACCGCGAAGAGATCGTCGGCGCCGATCATCAGGAGAAGCTGGCCGAGATCGCCGCGCAAAAGGAAAAGGCCGATGCATCCTTGAAGACTCTGCAGGACCGCTGGAACAAAGAATGCGAGCTGGTGGGCAAGATTCGTGAAATACGCGAAAAGCTTGAGACCAGCCACGCCAAAGCAGCCAAGCCAAAAGAACCCAAAGCAGACGCGCCAAAAGAAGCGAAAGCAGAGGCGCCTGTCGACTCGGCGGCCGCTCGGGCGGAGCTACAGGCACTGGAAGCTGAACTTGCCGCCGTACAAGGCGAAACCGGCCTGATCCAGGTCTGCGTGGATGCGCAGATTGTGGGCGAGGTGCTCGCCGCCTGGACAGGCATCCCCGCCGGCAAGATGCTCAAGGACGAAATTGCAACCATTCTCGCGCTCCAGGAACACCTCGCCAAGCGTGTCATCGGCCAGGATCACGCCATGGAGATCATCAGCCAGCGCATTCAGACTTCGCGCGCGTCCCTCGACGATCCCAGCAAGCCGGTGGGCGTCTTCATGCTGGTCGGCCCCAGCGGCGTCGGTAAAACCGAGACCGCGTTGGCGCTCTCTGACCTCCTCTACGGTGGCGAGCACAACCTGATCACCATCAATATGTCCGAGTTCCAGGAAGCCCATACTGTTTCCACGCTGAAGGGCTCGCCTCCGGGCTATGTGGGCTACGGCGAAGGCGGTGTTCTGACTGAAGCTGTGCGGCGCAGGCCCTATTCCGTCGTTCTGCTGGATGAGGTTGAAAAGGCCCACCCCGACGTGCTCGAAATATTTTTCCAGGTCTTCGACAAGGGCAACATGGAAGACGGAGAAGGCCGTCAGATCGACTTCAAGAACAACATCATCATCCTCACCACCAACGCCTGCACCGACCAGATGATGAAGCTGGTGGCCGATCCGGAGACCGCGCCCAGCCCGCGCGCCCTGATCGACGCGCTCAAGCCGGAGTTGAACAAGATCTTCAAGCCGGCCTTTCTGGGGCGCATGGTTCTCATCCCCTATTACCCCATACGCGACGAGGCGCTGAAGCAGATTATCCGCCTCAAGCTGGGCAAGATTCAGCGCCGCATTCTGGAGAATCACAAGGTGAAGCTGACCTACGACGACGCTTTCCTGAACGAGGTGGCCAACCGCTGCACCGAAGTCGAAAGCGGCGCCAGAAACGTGGACAATATCCTCACCAATACTCTGCTGCCGGATATTTCCCGCAAAATTCTGGGTGGCATGGCGGAGGGAGAAAAGATGAGCGCTATTCACGTTGGGATCGGGGAAGACGGCGCGTTTCTCTATTCCTGAGGTGAATTGAGCTATGCAAGGTAGGTTCGGCTATGGCTGGGACGAGGCAAGCAGGACCAATCGGCACGCGCAGTAATCCGATGCCCTTCGACAACGGCACGCTGTGCCGGGCGCAGTTGTCCAAGCCAGGTCCGTCAGGCATGGGAATAGGTATCTGTTTTGCAAAAGCTACCGAATCCGTTGACGCCGCTGAAAAACTTCCAGTGCAAGTTACCGAGGAGATGATTCGAAATGCCGTGAGAGATGCTCCGCTTTTGTCTCAGCAGTCCGGTGGAGTATCCCTCCCCAGAGTGCAGGAATTCGTAGACCGGCTACGCGCAGGCGAGGTGGCGCCCGCAATCAAAGTAGACGGAAAGATGATCGTTGAGGGAAACCACCGGTATATCGCAGCCCGGATTCTTGGGCAAGAGCCAGCCATTCAGCAGTGGCTGGGAGGACGGCCCGAAAACCAGATTCCCTGGAGTGAACTGAAGATCGATCCGAAGTCCTGGTGACAATTCTCAGTAACGAAAGCGACGCATGCCATACACCCAAGAAGGTCGTCTCATCTCGCTGACCACGCCGCTGGGCGCCGATAAGCTGCTGCTTGCCGGCTTCAGCGGCCACGAGGCCATCTCGCGCCTGTTCAGCTTCCATCTGGATCTGCTCAGCGAAGCTCTCGACCCGGCTACGCATCAACCGGCGCCACCGATCAATTTTTCTGACATCATCGGCAAGAACGTCACAATCTCGATCAAACAGTCGAATGACCAACCCCGCTACTTCAACGGCCTGGTCAGCCATTTTGCCCAGAGTGGCGCCGACAGCTTGCTTACCCACTATCAGATGGAAGTCGTTCCCTGGACGTGGGTGCTGACCCGTTATGCCGATTGCAAAATCTTCCACAACAAGGCGGTCGGAGACATCATCAAGCAGGTGTTTTCCGACCGCGGATTCACCGATTTCAAGCTCTCCCTCAGTGGCTCCTACACGCCGCTCGAATACACCGTCCAATACCGCGAAACCGATTTCAATTTCATCTCCCGGCTGATGGAGCAGAACGGCATCTTCTACTTCTTCCAGCATGAGGAAGGCAAGCACACGATGGTTATCGCTGACACCTCCAGCGCTCACGAGCCCTGCCCCGGGCAGCAAAGCGCGGGATTGAACCTGGTCAGCGGCGGTCTCGATGCGGACGATGTCATCAACTCCTGGAACATCGAGCAGGAGTTGAAAAGCGGCAAATACACACTGACGGACTATAACTTCAAAACTTCGTCTACCAGCCTGCTGGCTTCGGAACCCACCATCGATTCGATCGGCGGCAATGCCGATTTCGAACTCTTCGATTACCCCGGCGAATACGCCGCCCGCAGCGACGGAACGGCATTCGCCAAGCTGCGCATGCAGGAAGTGGAATCCGGCCACCTGGTGGCCCACGGCTCGAGCGTTTGCCGCGCCTTTACCAGCGGATACAAATTCGACCTCGAGGACCACTACCAGGACTCAATGAACACGTCCTATGTGCTGACCGAAATCCAGCATATCGCCTCGGCGGCCGGAGGCTACAGTAGCAGCGGCGCTGGCAGCGGCATCGGCAGCGCCGGCGGCAATAGCAGTAGCGACACCTACTCGAACCAATTCACCTGCATCCCGGCCACAGTCCCGTTCCGTCCCGCACGCCTCACGCCGAAGCCCTTTGTGCAGGGGCCGCAGACGGCGAAGGTGGTGGGCAGGAGCGCGGATCAGGACGCGAACGACGACCAGGGTGCGGGTGGAGATGGCGAAGAGATCTGGGTGGACAAGTGGGGCAGGGTACTGGTGCTGTTTCCCTGGGACCGGAAGGGGGCGACCTCTTGCTGGATGCGGGTTTCGCAGGACTGGGCAGGGCAGGGCTGGGGAATGATCAACATTCCCCGCGTAGGCCAGGAAGTGATCGTCAGCTTTATCGAGGGAGATCCTGACCGGCCGATTGTCACCGGACGCGTGTACAACGATATTCAGACCGTGCCGTATCCGCTTCCCGCCAATGGGACCCGGACGACGTTCAAGACGTCAAGTTCCACGGGAGGCGGCACAGCGCATTACAACGAACTTCGTTTTGAAGACAAAACGGGCAGCGAGCAGATCTTCGTTCGCGGCGAGAAAGACTACGATACGACCATCCTGCACGACTCGCGAGAGTCGATAGGGAATAACCGCAGCCTGATCGTCACCCAGGATCAGATGGAAAGCGTAGGCGGAGACCTGCATACCCAGGTGACGGGCGGTGTCTTGGAGACGGTCGGAAAAGATGTAAACACTAGCATCACGGGCAAAGTCGTCGAGAGCGTTGGGGGCGATTCAAATAGCAACATCACCGGCAATCTCAACCAACAGATCGGCCAGACGCTCTCGATTCAGGTAGGCCAGAACCTGTACGAAAAATCCGGCAGCAACTACGCCCATCAAGCCGGCCAGATGATTCATCTGAATGGTGGCACGATGGTGGTAATCGAGGCCGGCACGGAACTGACTCTGAAGGTCGGAGGCAATTTCGTCGTGATCAATGCCATGGGCGTCAGCATCGTGGGAACCATGGTCATGATCAACAGCGGCGGCGCGGCCGGTTCCGGCTGCGGCTCCAGCCCCACCAGCCCCACCGCCCCTATCAACCCCAAAAATCCGGATCAGGCCGACGATGGCACCAAGGGCACCAAGATGAACAGCTGATCCCGAAAGATTCAACCCTTGCTCAGGTCTGAGTGAGTTGCTATCGTTAAACTTCGGTCATAGCCATGAGACAACTGCAACCCGTGCTTTGGACCAAAGGAACCTTCCTGACGCCGCAGCATCTGCAACTGCAGGACAGGTTTCTTGAAGACAGTTTGAATTTTCGACTACAGGCGCTCAAGTTTTGCGCCTGGGGGTTCAGCGAGGTTGTGCTCGATCAGGAACTGCTCGCCGACGGCCAGTTGGCCGTTACCCGCGCCTCGGGTATCTTTCCCGACGGATTGCTTTTCGATATCCCCGGCCCCGATCAGCCGCCTCCATCCAAGGCGTTGGCGGAGTTTTTCGATCCGGGAGTTCGCGATCTCGACATTTATCTGACCGTTCCCGACTACAAGCTGAAGGGACTCAACGTCGCCGGTTTGGGCCGCGTGGCCGGCTCCCGCTATCTAGCCGAGATTGCAAACGTCCGCGACGACAACAGCGGGACCGGGGAGAGGCCGATCCAGATAGCGCGAAAGAACCTGCGCCTGCTGGCCGCCAACGAAACCCGTGAAGGCTCTTCCGCTCTGCGCATCGCCAATGTGGAACGCACGGAGGCCGGCGCATTCCGCCTGAATCCGCGCTTCGTTCCCCCGCTTCTCGAAGTTCGAGCCAGCGATTATCTGCGCGGGCTGGTAAACGGAATTCTTGAGATTCTCTCCGCAAAGAGCGCACAGCTCGCCGGCGGCCGGCGTCAGAAGAACCAAAGCCTGGCCGACTTCACCGCGTCGGACATCGCCAACTTCTGGCTGCTCTATACCGTCAACTCCCATATCCCCGTGCTCAGCCATCTGTTGCAGGGCCAGCGCTGCCATCCGGAGGAGCTCTTTTCCGAACTCACCGCACTGGGAGCATCGCTCACAACTTTTTCCAACACCATCCGGCCGCGCGACCTGCCCTTGTACGACCACCTCAACCTGAGCAAGGTCTTCGCCGATCTGGAGGAGAAGCTGCGCCTGCTGCTTGAAACCGTGGTGCCAACCAACGTTGTTTCCTTGCCGCTCAAGCAGGTAAAGGGCACCATTTACGCGACCGCAATCGAACAGGACAAATACCTCGCCAATACGCGTATGTACCTGGCGTTCTCTGCCGACAGCAGTGAAGACTCGATCATCCGCAAGGTTCCGCAACTGGTCAAAGCGAGCTCTGCTTCTCACATCGAACAGCTGATCAACATGGCGTTGCCGGGCATTACGCTCAGCCACGTGACCGTTCCTCCCAGCGCGATTCCCGTCAAGATGAAGTTTCAATACTTCAGCCTCAATCAGGCCGGACCGGCGTGGGAAGCGGTCGTCCGCTCGCGCAATTTTGCCGCGCATGTACCCGGAGAACTCCTCAATCCGCAGATGGAATTGATTATCCTTCTGCCGCAGGCGGGCTAACCTATGAGACAACTCACCAAACCCGTCTGGTCGGAAGGAATGTATCTGGGCCCGCACCATTTTCAGGCCCAGAACCGTTACTTTGAAGACTCTCTGAATTTCGTTGTCGCAAGCTTGTGGCGCGACGCGTTCGGCTTCGCCGGCCTCCAATTCGACAACGACGCTCTTCGCAATGGCACTGTTGCCCTGACCCACGCGCGGGGTCTGTTTGAAGACGGGCTGGCATTCGATTTGCCGGGGGCAGATTCGGCTCCGCCTCCACGAGACTTCACCGAGCTGTTTTCCCCCGTGGCCGATCACCTCACCTTGCATCTCGCCGTTCCAGTCAGCCTCAGCGATGGCCAGAACACGAGCGAAAGCGCCGGTGCCGTCCGCTACCTGAGTATCGAGCAGGCAATGCCCGATCAGAACACCGGCCGCGACGAAAAGCCGATCAGGGTCGGGCGCAAGAATCTATCGCTATTGGCCGAAACAGAGTTGACCGACCAATTTGCAAGCTTGCCGCTGGTTCGCGTGACGCGCGATGGATCTGGGCATTTCGAAGCCGATCCCACCTTTGTGCCGCCGTGCCTGAGCTTGAGCGCCAGCCCGACGCTGACCGACATGCTGCGGCGTCTTATCGACATCCTGGATGAAAAGAGTACGGTCTTTTCCAATGAGCAGCAACAGCGGAGCGGAGTTTTTCAGGCCGGCATGTCGGCCCGTCACGTGGCCCATTACTGGTTTCTCCACGCTCTGAACTCGAATGTCTCCGTGCTGCGGCATTTTCTGCTGTCCAATCATGTGCATCCGCAGGAGCTGTTCCGCGAGATGTCCCGGCTGGCAGGCGCGCTGTGCACCTTCGGTCTCGAGGTGCATCCCCGCTCGCTGCCAGCCTACAATCATTGCGACTTCGGGGCAAGCTTTGCTCCCCTCGATGAGCATATCCGCCGTCATCTTGAGATCGTGATGCCGTCCAAGGCGATCAAGATTCCATTGCAGCAGGTCGAGAGTTTTCTATTCAACGGCGAGATCAAAGACCAACGCTGCCTCGGCCCGTCTCGTTGGATTCTGGAAATTCATTCCCCCATCGGCGAAGCTGACCTGATTGAGCGCGTTCCGAAGTTGGTGAAGATATGCTCCGCCCGGTTTGTGCTTGAACTGATCAAGCGTTCCTTACCAGGCCTGCCGCTGAACCATCTCGCCGTTGCTCCGGCGCAGATCGCGGCAAGGGTTGAAAGCCAGTACTTCGCGGTCAACCGCGGCGGCCCATGCTGGGAACATTTGCTGCAGACCCGTCAGGTTGGCGTCTATGTGCCCGGAGAGATTCCAACACCGGAATTGACCCTGATTGTTTTGCTGGACGACTAGAAGCAATCTGGCTCTGTTGACATCCTCGATACGTGTGATTTGGAGGGGTCCTGAAGTGGGTTAAGCTTAAGTTGCTCTGGGCTCTTCGCCGTCGCTATGGCCGAGATAGGACTGGTTCGGTTTGCTCGGTTGGCTCTGGAAGTCAGCCGTGCGGTTTTGCCCGCGCAGCGCACGAAGTTCAGCAAGCGGCAGTTTACCCGGCCGCCGCGTCGGACGAAGCACCGGTTCCACCAACTCCCACTGTCGGTCTGTCAGTGCCCAACGACTAGCCCATATCGCCGGAAGATTGGGGGAGAGTAAGTGTCTCCCTCAGCCTTCCGGTAGCATTTGTTGCAAGCGAGGGGTCTGGCGAAAGTTTACGATGGCGGGAATCTCCGCCTGACCAAGAAAATCATCGAGGGAGAAGTGCAATGTTACTAGCGTCAAACAAAAGAGGGATACAGTCTTTCGCTCTCGGAGCGGTATGGCTAACCTTCATTCTGAGCGCGGCCTCGCTTATCGGGCAGAGTGCCAAGCCGAACATCGTAGTCTTTGTTCTCGATCAGTTACGAGCCGACGAACTTCATTGCTATGGCAATCCACGGCTCACAAGCCCTAACATCGACAAGCTGGCGAACCGTGGCGTGATCCTGTCCCGCTTCTATTCTGTCGCGCCCTGGACCTCTCCTTCCTTCGGCACTCTCCATAGCTCGCTCTTTCCCTCCAAGCATGGAGTCACCTTGTTCTTCAGCTCCGGCATGCCGTTGATTGACAAGGACAAGCCCTTGCTTGCCGACAATCTTCAGCAAGCGGGTTATTACACGGCTGCCTTTGTTGATAACTCCCTGGGAGGGAGGCCGCTCATGGGCAGGGGCTTCAACGAGTTTGTGGATGGCGGCGCCCCGGCTCCGGACATTACCGAGCGGCTTGCGCGTCCGGGAATCGGCGCCTATTACACCACGGGGAAGGTTCTCGCCTGGCTCGACAGTCATCACGACGCCTCACAGCCATTCTTCCTTTACGTCCACTTGCTGGAGCCGCACTCGCCCTATAACCCTCCACCCGAAGACGATCTGTTCAAGTCAGATGCATATCCCTACTTGTCCAACACCGGATATGATTTTGCCGGCACAGCCCTGCCGCGTCTGGCAATGACCGGCGACCAGAAAGCCATCGAGAGGCTCTATCAACTCTATGACGGGAAAATTCATAATGTAGACGGCTATGTTGGTCAGATCCTCGATCGCCTGCATGGGTTGGGGTTGGATAACAACACTTACATCCTGCTCACCTCGGATCACGGCGAATTATTGTATTCGCACCCGGATGACTTCCTTACCTTCGACCATCGCTCTCTTTACGACACTGCGCTTCACATTCCGCTGATTGTTGCCGGGCCCGGCATTCCGCAGGGTCAGGTCAACCCGGCACTGGGCTCGAACGTTGACACGGCGCCGACACTTCTCGATCTGGTAGGTGCGGCGCCGCTCGACGATGCAGAAGGCCACAGCCTGGCGGCATTGCTTCAGGGAAAGGTGAAGTCTGTGAACCAATACCTCTTTGCTGAAGAAGACATCGAGATTCCGGAGAGATCGGTTCGCAACGAGAGTTACAAGCTGATTCGCAACCTTTGGACAGCCGAAGAGCAGCTCTTTGATCTCAGGAGCGATCCGGGAGAATTGCGCAATGTGGCAAAGGATAATCCGGCCGTCGTTCACGAGCTCGATCTGCAGCTGAATGGATGGGAGAGCGTCAACGAACCCTCTGCAGAGATTCAGGCGCGGCGCTGGAGGATCTATACCGAGCCCCAGCAGGTTGTTACGATCGACGATATCTCGCTGGGCGGCCAGTTTACTCTTGGAGGTCGTCAGGCCTGGCACTCGGATGAGAACGCCGCGAGTGGTAACTTCGGCGGCACCAGTTTCTGGACCGAAGGCGGCGATGGATCAAGATCGGCAACCTGGCGCAACGACAGCCCGTTCATCGGAAAGTACAAGATATTCGTCTACACCGGAGAGCCGAAGGTTGGCAGGTTGGCAACGAACGCGCCGTTCCAGGTGGTGGCGGAGCACGCTACGCAAACCGTCACGGTGAACCTGCAGGAGAAACCCGGTGAGTGGAAGCTTCTCGGTACCTTCGACAACCCCCGCTATGTTGAGCTGAACAATTTGGCCGACGGAGCAGTGGTGGCGGATGCAGTTCGTTTCGAGCGGATTCACCAGTAACCGGCTGTGCTTGGGTATAGCTCGCCTCCGTCGTAGTCGGGGCTCTGGATCCGAGCGCAGGCTGTTCTGACAGTGCGCTCTTCGGTCAGTCTCGGCGGAGGCGCTCAACACGCAGAGTATGAATTTGTTGCACCGTCATGCCGAGATCTATGGATTGAGACGTCCGTTTCCCGTGAGAGCCGGATTGGTCGACCAGTACAGCGCAATGCTGTCAATATACGATTCAAGGCACTGAAGCACCCGTCCACGCCGAGATCGCACCAGATCTGTGCGCAACAGGTAAGGGGCGGGCGGTTGACGAATCGCCGGTCATCAATCCGCGACTCAAGAAATCCTCGATCTGCTGCTTCGTGCCATTGAAACAGGCACACGCAAGTTATCATCGGAATTGAAATCCAACTTCGGCGGCCATCAGGACACGGCCACCCAAAAAGGAGGGTGCCTGATGCGCACCTCTCAATCTGATGCTCTTGTGGTTTATGGCGTGACGGGCGACCTCGCGCACAAGATGATCTTCCCCGCACTCTACGCCATGGTGAAGCACGGAACCCTCAACGTTCCCGTCATCGGCGTTGCGTTTCCGAAGTGGACGCTCGAACGTCTGCACAAACGTGTGGCGCACAGCATCAAACAATCGGGTGGAATCGACAACAAGCGGGCTTTCAATCAATTTCTATCTCTGCTTAGATATGTAAGTGGCGATTATAACGACAGCAATACGTTCGCGGCGATCAAGGAAGCGCTCGGGAAGGCACGCCGCCCCGCACATTACCTCGCCATTCCGCCCTCGCTCTTTGAGACCGTAATCAAAGGACTGGGCGCCGCGGGGCTAGCCGAAAATGCACGGGTCATCGTCGAGAAGCCGTTTGGACGCGACCTGGCGTCAGCTCGTGCACTGAATCGCGTGGCGCGGTCGGTCTTCCCTGAAGACTCGATCTTCCGTATCGATCACTTCCTGGGCAAGGAAGCGATCATGAATATCCTTTACTTCCGCTTCGCCAATTCATTCCTTGAACCAATCTGGAACCGCAATTACATCTCCAGTGTCCAGATCACTTTGTCCGAAAGCTTCGGCGTGGGAACGCGCGGCTCATTTTACGAATCCGCTGGCTGCTTGCGGGACGTCATCCAGAATCATCTATTTCAGATTGTCGCGCTGCTTGCCATGGAACCGCCTGCGGGCCGGAATTTTGGAGCGGTGCAAACTGAGAAGGCGACCGTATTCAAGGCTATGCGTCCTTTGAGACCCAATGACATGGTGCGCGGTCAATACGCGGGTTACCGGCAGGAGGACGACGTTGCAAGGAACTCCGACGTCGAGACCTATTGCGCGCTGCGGCTGTTTATCGACTCATGGCGCTGGGATGGGGTGCCGTGGTATCTGCGCTCTGGAAAATATCTGCCCGGCACGGCGACCGAAGTCATTGTGGAACTGAAGCCGCCGCCGCAAAAGCTTTTTGCCGACGCAGTGGCAGCCACGGGCGGGGGAAACTATCTTCGCTTCCGGCTCTCTCCCAACGCAGAGATCGGGCTCGCTGCTCGCGTGAAACTTGCCGGTGAGGAGTTTATTGGACAACAGCGGGAGCTTTATCTGCTGGAAGAACAAGCGGGAGAAGAATCGCCATACGAGCGCCTGCTGGGCGACGCCATGAAGGGCGACGGGGGACTGTTCACGCGCGAGGACGCGGTGGAAGCCGCGTGGGTGGTGGTCGATCAGGTTCTCAAGCAGCATCCTCGCGTTCGGCCATACAAGCGCGGCACGTGGGGGCCCACACAGGCCAATGCACTGATCGCAGCAGACGGCGGCTGGCATAATCCCAGCGGCGCAGCTTCATCTGGATCATAGATCTCAATAGCGTCGGTGATCGTCCAACGAGCCTCGTTCCCAGTGAGCGCGAGGCAATCCGCCAGTAACACGATCGTTACCGATATAGCATTTCCGGAACATGAATATCAAGCTAGCTCCGGTATCGCGGTTGAAGGGGCGAATGGGTACGGCTTTGTAACAGGGCATGGCTTTAGCCGTGCCGCAAAAAGCCCTCCCATTTCCGCGAGCGGGCTTCAGCCCCTGCAAAACTGTGCGTTGCAGAGAGCAAAGATGGCAGCGGCCAGACGCCGCAGGATTCTATGAAACGTGGTTCACATCCGATGCCAACCGGCTGCGCTTCTTGCGTCACACGCTCGCGTTGCCGTGCTGGGGCGACCCGGAGCTCACATTCTGCGATGTTGAACGCGCCATCCAGCAAGAGATTCGAAAGCGCAATTATCTCGCTCGCTATAAGCTGAGAGCCGCTGAGGCTGTGCGTTCCAGGGAGATGGAGATACTCAAGCAGCTTGAGGCAAAATACCGGACAGTTGCCCCTCCTGCCGCAGAAGAACATGCGGAACGCGTCGCCCCTGCGATTGCTCCACCTCAAGCGGACGGTACCGCCAGGTTCCCCGTGCAAATCAGTCTGTTCTAACCAGGACGAAGTTCCATCCTCTAGGCGTTCCCATCGCAGCCGTCTTGCGTGTGCGCGGCATCCCCTTTCTAGAGGTGACCCCAAGAACAGCCTTTCCATTTTCGTGTGTTAGGGGTTGAGCGATAATCAGGAGGATGGTGTTGTAGTGATGCGAACCTATATTTGGATTGGTTTGGCGGTCGTCCTTGGCGGACTCGTACTGTGGGGCTGGTGGTACCAGCATCGCCGCGCTTGGTCAACGTATAGGCAGGACGAATCCATGCGACGTCACGTAAACAAAAACTATGACTGAAAGCCAGGTCGAATACGATCCGATATTCCCGCGTTACGGATTCGCTTTTCAGCAAAAGATTGCTGAGGTGAAATTAGGCCAGGAAATGCGATATGGTATGGTGTGGTTTTGAGAAACTCAGCACATGCACATTCCCCGACATTTGACGTCTATTGCTCGACTGGTAACTTCCGCATAGCCGGTGATGGACCCGGAATCGGCAATACAGGCACTGATGAGGTACGCGCCTCGTGAGCGACCCATGTCTTCTGAATAGCAAACCTCCTCACGATTTGGACGCGGGGACCCTTGCTTGGGGCGTCGACGAGAATGCGCTTCGATCAGGGCCAAATGCAGGAATTGGCAGGGAGAGCGATGATGTTCGACTTCAGAACGATTTGCTCTCGAGAGCGCGGGGACCCCTTTGGCACGTAGAAGATTGCATTCAGATTTTGATGATTTTGCAGGTATGCCTGCGCCTGCTCTGCTCCGGACACGAAGAAGGCGGTCGACAAGGCGTCGCTGGATGTGTTCGATGCTGCGATCACCACGGTCATGAGCATGTCTTCCACGGGCTTGCCGTTGCGTGGATCGAGAAGGTGGGTATGGAGTTTGCCATCAAGCACAAATGACTTCTCGTAGCTTCCGGAGATAGAGATCGACATGTTCTGGAGTCTTAACGAACATGCCTGTTGGCTACGATCGAAGGGATCGCACACCGATATCTCCCAGCCATGCTCGCCGGGAGGCGCCCCGACGGCGTAAATGCTGCTTGTGCCGCCCGAGACCAGCGCCCGTGAAACTCCATTCGCGCGCAGAATCTCAACCACTCGATCGACGGCGTAGCCTTTTCCAATTGCGCCAAGGTCAAGCTCGATACCGGGCTCGTCGAACCGCACGGTGTGCATCGCGGCATCCAACTTTACATGCCGGTAGCCGATCCGCTTCAGCGTACGCTCCATTTCGAACTGTTCCGGCAGACGTCCCCACCCGCGGAAGAATCCCCACGCCTTCATGAGCGGTCCAACTGTTATGTCGAAAGCCCCGGATGTCTCTTCACTGAAGCGAAGAGAGTCTTCCAGCAAGCCGAACAATTCCGGTGTGACCTCCACAGCTCGGCGAGAAGCCTCGCGGTTGATCATGGAAAGCGCACTGTCCGGCTTGTAATGGCTCATCAGGCCGTCAAGACGGTCAATTTCCTGGAAGCATCGGGCCAAAGAATCCTGAAGGCGATCGGAACTCGATCCGTAGGCTGCGATGGAGAAAATGGTTCCCATCGCAGCATGTGCGGCTTCATACCGGACGAGCGAATCCTGAGAGCCATTCTTGAACATAGATACCGCACCTCGCTTTATCAGCGGACCACTACCGATCTCAGACGGCGGTCTTCCATGATTTGCGGAAATCAAAGCGAGCCTTGGAGATGGGTTCGCCTGCGACATCAACTCGGCTCAGGTCGCGTGTGCCGACGCCCAATTGTTCGGCGAGCCGCAGCGTGCTGTCTGATTTCTCAAACGGCGGAGTGCCGCGATCCGCCATTGGATCGAATCCCATAAGTGCCATGCAGGCGGCGTCTGTAGACACGCAATTCGTTCCTGCAATCAGCAGGCCGGGATGAATGGGGACCGCATGCAGGTTCGGTGTCTCGCCCCCGGCCATTGTGTAAATGCCATCGACGACTGCCAAGTGTATGGGCCGGGCCGCCACCAGGTCTGCAACCGCTCTTGGCACTCGATACCCATCTTCTTTTGGCGCGTTCAGATCCACCGGCGGCGGCGCACTCCTCGGAGGCAGACGTGAGCCGGAATGCAGAAGGTAACGGCCTCCAGTCGGGACCAGGGCAGGCTCGTCCTCGGGAACATCCTGACCGTAGATAGTGCAGGGAGTGATGCCGAAACAATTCTTCATCGACAGGGTGACGCCGGCAGTCGTGTGCTCCTTGAGCTTGGCCAGCGAGATAAAAACGTCGCAGTCTCTGTAGGAGTGATTCAGGTCGTAGCCGGTGAAGAGCAGACCGCCGTGCGGGACCATGAATCGCGCATAGTCCTTGCCGCTGCCCAGGTAGTTCGTATTCTCAAACTCTACCCGGCTCGCCGCCCTTTCGAAATCGCCCGGCGTCCATCCGGCCGCAAACATAAACTGCTGGAGAGGCTCGCTCGTCACCAGTGCACTCTCCAATAATCGGATGCGCTGTGCACCCGCCCGTCCGAGCAGATGCACCAGGGCACCGACGACCTGAGGGTGAGGCCATGTGGTCATCCCTTGCTGCAGGTACCTTAGCCTCATGGTGGGCGTTCCAGTCATGTTGAGTTTGATTGCAACGGTTTTTCCGCGGACCAACTTCTCCAATCCACCAAGCTGATCGAACATGGTGGAGAGTACGTCTACAACCTGGCGACTGTATTCGGAACACAATCCCACGGCAACGCGGCCCGCTGGCGCCCGCTGGG
>Ga0182030_10006559_pt1 | contig 24530 bp, 19 predicted proteins | sample 812S3MmetaG_FD_121299 | JGI IMG/M metagenome (GOLD analysis project Ga0182030, IMG submission 121299) | Permafrost microbial communities from Stordalen Mire, Sweden - 812S3M metaG (Illumina Assembly) | ecosystem: Environmental > Terrestrial > Soil > Wetlands > Permafrost | place: Sweden...
AGCCCTCGCGGCGGTTCAGCGTGAAGCGGAGGCGGCCCTCGCCGAGCTGCAGCCACAGGTCGTCGCCCGTCACGCTGCCCGTGGCGGGGATACGGTGCGCACGGGCGAGCTCGAGCGTGTAGGTGAGCGCGCTTCGGGCCTGGCCGAAGCCGATCTCCAGCGAAGCGGCCGAGTCGGGGAGGACGCCGGCGGCCGTCTCCTTCACGAGCTCCTTCACGAGCCTGCGATGCCAATCGTCCATAGGTCGAGCATAGGCCGTGTGAATCACACGGCACAGCCTCCCGAAGGTCGGCTCGACGGATTCGGGCGCGTGTTACATTGAGGCGAGGACCATGGGGATTTTCGACCGGATGGGCAAGGTGATCCAGAGCAACCTCAACTCCTTGCTCGACAAGGCGGAGGACGACAAGAAGCTCGTCAACCTCAACCTCGACGAGATGGACGTCCAGATCAAGTCGGGCCACCAGGAGGTCATCCAGGCCGTCGCCGCCGAGAAGCAGCTCAAGAAGAAGTCGGACGAGCTACGCGCCGATGTGGAGCGCTGGGACAAGCGCGCCGAGCTCGCGCTCAAGAGCGGCGACGAAGCGCTCGCCCGCGAGGCTCTCAAGCAGAAGAAGCGCGCCGGCGCCGAGGCCGACCTGGCCGAGAAGGTCCGTGTCGAGCAGCGTGACGTCGCCGTCCGCATGAAGGAAGAGCTCGACCGCATGAAGGAGAAACTCTCCGAGCTCAAGATGCGAAAGGGGACCATCGTCGCGCGCGCCCAGCAGGCCCGCGGCGGGTCGACCTCCGAGCAGCTCGGCTCCAAGGGCGGCTCCAGCGCGTTCGACAACTTCCGTCGCATGGAAGAGAAGATCGAAGGCCGCGAGGCCGAGGGCCTCGCCATGGCCGAGGTCGAAGAGGCGCTCGGCAAGGGCCAGAAGAGCGAGGACCTGGAGGCGAAGTTCCGGGACCTGGAGCGCAACTCCGGGGGCAAGGGCGACGAGAGCGGCAAGTCGAGCGACATCGACGACGAGCTGGCAGCCCTCAAGAAGCGCATCCGCGTCTGAGCTGTGGCGAGACACATCGTCGTCGCGTTCCGGATGCCCCCGGCGGGGATGCCGGCCGGTCCGGAGGGTGCCTACCTGACGCGCGCCCGCTCGATGTGCGCGCGCGGCGAGGCGCTGGGGGGGCGGCTCATCGCGTGGAGCGCGGCGCTCCTGGCGATGGCGTGGGACCCCGACTCGATCGAGGAAGCGCTCCTCCTCGGCACCAGCATCCGCGAGGAGTCGCTCTCGCTCGCGCGCTCGTGGAGCAGCGGCATGGCAGAGGGCGAGCTCGAGCCGTTCTCGCCAGAGGGAGCGCGCATGCAGCTGGCGTGGGGCGAGGCGCTCGTCTCGGCGGCGTCGCTGGCGCGCATCGCAAAGCCCGGTGAGCTGCTGGTCGACGGGGACGTGAGGGCCCTGCGCGCGGGGCAACTCGCTCTCCTCGGTGCGCGCGCCGCGACGGACGCGGGCCAGCGCGTGCGCGGCTGGAGGCTCGACCTCGAGCACCCGTGGAAACGCTCCGCCGAAACCGGCGTCGCCGGCGCGGACGCGACCGACCGTTACTTCGTGTTCCCCCCGCAGGATGAGTCGCCCGCGCCGCCCGATCTCGGCGCGACGCAGGAGATGGCCATCGCCGACTTTTCTACGGAGGACTTCTCCGCCTACGAGGTCCTCGAGATCGCCGATGCGAACGCGGCGAGCAACGTGGCGCTCCTCATCGAGTCGGAGCTGTCCGGCCCGGCCGAGCGACAGCCCGGCACCCTGCTCGCCGATCGCGTCCGCAGGCTCGCGCGCGGTGACCAGGGCAACGACGCAGGCGACGTGCTCTCCGACGTGCGCCGCGCGCGCGCTCGTGTCGAGGGGGCGCCGCCCGCGACTCGGTGCCAGGCGGCGCTGGCGCTGGCGATGACGCTGGCCATCGCGGGCCGTCCCGAGGAGGCGTTGCTCGAGGCGCTCGACGCGCTGGCTCGCGCCCGTGAAGGGCACGACCCGAAAGCCGTCGGCGCGTGCATGGCGCTCCTGGCGAAGCTCTACTCGTCCGCGGGGATGAGCGGCGAGGCGGCCGCGCTGCGCGAGTCGTCGGGGGCGATCTGAATGGGTCCCGAGCGCCTCTACCTCGGCATCGATGTCGGCACGGCCAGCGTGCGCGCCGCGCTCTTCGACGCGAGCGGCGCGAGGCGCGGCATGGGGACGCATCCCATCCGCCTCGAACGACCGCGCGAGGACTTCGTCGAGCAGTCGAGCGACGACATCTGGTCGGCGTGCGGCGTGGTCGTACGCGCTGCACTGGAGCAGGCGAAGGCGAGCGCCGTGAGCGTCGCCGGCGTCGGCTTCGACGCGACGTGCTCGCTCGTGGCGCTCGACGCCCACGACCGCCCCGTCACCGTCAGCCCCACCGGGGACGACACGTGGAACGTCGTCACCTGGATGGACCACCGCGCGACGGCGCTCGCGGCTCACATCAACGAGACGAAGCACGAGGTCTTGCGCTACGTCGGCGGCGTCGTCTCGCCGGAGATGCAGACCCCGAAGCTGCTCTGGCTGAAGGAGAACCTCCCCCAGACGTGGCGCCGCAGCGCGCGCTTCCTCGATCTGCCCGACTTTCTCGTCTACCGCGCCACGGGCGCCGACGTTCGGTCGCTCTGCACCACCGTGTGCAAGTGGACGTACCTCGGGCACGACGGGCGCGGGTGGCAGCGCGACTTCTTCGAGCGCGTCGGTCTCGGCGACCTCGTGGCCGAGGGCTTCAAGCGCATCGGCACGGACGTGCGGCCCATGGGCGAGCGCGCGGGCGGGCTCACGAATCGCAGCGCGCGCGAGCTCGGCCTCGTGGAGGGGACCCCCGTCGCGGTCGCGATCATCGACGCGCACGCCGGCGGCCTCGGGACCCTCGGCACTGCCGTCGACGGGGTCGCGGCGACGACAGCGTCGCTCGAGTCGCGCCTCTCGCTCGTCGGTGGCACCTCGAGCTGCCACATGGCGGTCGCCCGGGAGCCTCGCTTCGTTCCTGGCGTGTGGGGCCCGTACTTCTCGGCCATGATCCCCGGGATGTGGCTCGCCGAGGGCGGCCAATCGGCCACGGGCTCGCTGGTCGACCACGTGATCTTCTCGCATGCCCGCGGCGTCGAGCTGGAAGCCGACGCGAAGACGCGGACGACGACTGTCTACGCGTTGCTCAACGAGCGCCTCGACGTCCTCGCCGACGGCGGATCCCTTCCGGCCGGCCTCACCCGCGGCCTGCACGTCCTTCCGGACCACCACGGCAACCGCTCGCCGCGCGCCGACCCCACGCTCCGCGGGATGGTCTCCGGCCTCAAGCTCACCGACTCGCTCGATTCGCTGGCGCTCCTCTACCTCGCCACTGTGCAGGCCGTCGCGCACGGGACGCGGCACATCGTCGACGTCCTCCGCGCGCACGGTTACCCGCTCGACACCATCCTCGCCTGCGGAGGCGGCACGAAGAACGACGTCTTCCTCCGCGAGCATGCCGATGCCACCGGTTGTCGCGTCGTGCTCCCGGCCGAGCCCGAGGCGGTCCTCCTCGGGGCCGCCATCCTCGGCGCCGTGGCCAGCGGAGACCGCGCGAGCATCCTCGAGGCCATGTCCTCCATGACCCAGGCCGGCCGGACCATCGAGCCGACGGGCGGCGAGGTCGCCCGGTTCCATGACGGCAAGCACGCCGTCTTCCTCCGCATGCACGAAGACCAGCTCGCCTACCGGGAGATGATGGGATGAGAGCCGCAGAGGCACAGAGGACGCAGAGGTCTGTGGGAAGGGCCGCATGACTCCGAACCTTTCCCCCCTCCGTGCCCTCCGCGCCTCCGTGGCTTCCCCCATTCTCTTCTTCCTCTTCTCTCTCTCCCTCTGTGGAGGGCCGACGGCGTGCAAGAAGAGCGGCGCGTCGGGTGACGCGCCGGCGCGCCTCACCATCGCGGTGGTTCCGAAGGGGACGACGCACGAGTTCTGGAAGAGCGTCCACGCCGGGGCGGTGAAGGCGGCGCGCGAGCTCGACATCGACGTGGTCTGGAAGGGGCCCCTTCGCGAGGATGACCTCAAGGCGCAGATCGACGTCGTGCAGTCGTTCGTCGCGCAGGGCGTCGGGGGCATCGTCCTCGCCCCGCTCAGCGACAAGGGCCTCGTCGGAAGCGTCAAGGCGGCGACCGACGCGCACGTCCCCGTCGTCGTCTTCGACTCCGACCTGGCGGGCGGCAACTACGTCAGCTTCGTCGCGACCGACAACGAAGCCGCCGGCAAGTCTGCAGGCGACGCGCTCGCCACCAGGGTCGGAAAAGGCAACGTCGTGCTCCTGCGATACCAGGAGGGCTCGGCGAGCACCGCCAACCGCGAGAAGGGCTTCGTCACCGCCATTCACACCCACGCCGACGTGAAGCTCGCGAGCGACTCGCAGTACGGCGGCGCGACGACCGAGACCGCCGAGAAGGCCAGCGAGAACCTGCTGGCGTCGCTCCAGGCCGACTCGGGGGGCGTCCAGGGGGTGTTCGCGCCAAACGAGTCGACGACGTTCGGCATGCTCCTCGCGCTGCGCAAGGCCGGTCTCGCGGGCAAGACGCACCTCGTCGGCTTCGACGCCTCGGAGAAGCTGGTGCAGGCTGTCCGCGCGGGCGACATCGACGCCCTCGTCGTCCAGCGGCCCTTCGAGATGGGCTACCTGGCCGTCAAGAACATCGTCGCCCACATCCACGGCGAGGGCGTGGAGAAGCGCATCGACACCGGCTCCACCCTCGTGACCCGGGACAACCTCGACACGCCGGAGGTCCAGGCGCTGGTGAAGCCGGACCTCAAGGCTTGGCTGGGGGAGTGACCGCGAGGACCCGTCTCGCGTAGGTTGGCCGGCGCGGTGAAGGCGAGATATCACCAGCCGGTGAGCGCTCCGCGCCTGGACGACCATCGGGAGTCCGTGCCGCGTGATTCACGCGGCGTCGTACTCCGCGACCTCCGCAAGTCGTTCGGCTCGACCGTCGCCCTCGGCGGCGTCGAGCTCGAGGCTCGCCCGGGCGAGGTGCATGCGGTCCTCGGAGAGAACGGCGCCGGCAAGAGCACGCTCATGAAGATCCTCGCCGGCGTCGAGGCGCCCGACGGCGGGAGCGTGACCCTCGACGGCGAGCCCTGGAGCCCCCGAGGCCCGGCCGACGCGCGCGCCCGCGGCCTGGCCATGGTCCACCAGGAGCTCGCCCTCTGCCCCCACCTCGACGTCGCCGCCAACGTCGCCCTCGGCATCGAGCCGGCGACCTTCGGCGTCGTCCGCGCGCGGGAAATGGCGCGCCTCGTGGACGGCGCGCTCGCCCGCGCCTTCGGGGAGCGCCCGGTCGACCCGCGCGCCCTCGTCGCCGAGCTCTCCGTCGCCGACCGCCAGCTCGTCGAAGTGGCCCGCGCGCTGGCCACGGCCACCGTCACGGGCGGCGCGCTCCGCGTCCTCGTCCTCGACGAGCCGACCAGCAGCCTCGGCGCGTCCGACGTCGACCGACTCTTCGCGCTCGTGAAGGACCTCGCGTCGGCCGGGACCACGGTCCTCTACGTGTCGCACTTCCTCGAGGAGGTCGCGCGCATCGCCACGCGGTTCACCGTGCTCCGCGACGGCAAGACCGTCGGCGCGGGCGACGTGGCGACGACCCCCATGGACTCCATCGTCCGCATGATGGCCGGCCGCGACATCGCCAGCGCGTTTCCGAGGACTCCGCGCACGCCCGGCGAAGTGATCCTGTCCGCCCGGGACCTCGCCGGGACGCATCTCCCGGTCGACGCGAGCTTCGAGCTCAGGCGCGGCGAGGTCCTCGGCATCGCGGGGCTCGTCGGGGCGGGCAGGACGGAGCTCCTCCGCGTCCTCTTCGGTCTCGACCGCGTCCGTCGCGGCGAGATCCGCGTGGGAGCGGTCCTCGGCCCCGCGTCACCCGCGCGAAGGCTCGCCGAGGGGGTGGGCTTCGCCAGCGAGGACCGCAAGGGCGAGGGCCTCGCGACGTCGCTGTCGGTCGCCGACAACCTCACGCTCTCGCGGCTCGGCCCCCCGGGCTTCGGCATGCCCGCCCGCACGCGCGCCGAAGCGGCACGCTGGATCGCCGAGCTCTCCATCAAGTGCTCCGGGCCCGATCAGCCCGTGGTCGAGCTCTCCGGTGGCAACCAGCAGAAGGTCCAGCTCGCGCGACTGCTCCACCACGGCGTCGACGTGCTCCTCCTCGACGAGCCGACGCGCGGGATCGACGTCGGGAGCAAGGCGCAGATCGCGGGCCTCGTCGACGCGCTCGCCGCGAAGGGCAAGGCGGTGGTCCTCGTGTCGAGCTGGCTGCCCGAGCTCCTCGGGATGGCCGATCGCATCGCGGTGATGTTCCGGGGCAAGCTGGGGACCGCGCGGCCAGCCGCGGAGCACGACGAGGCCAGCCTGCTCACGGAGGCCGTGGGGCTCGTGGATCACGAGCCACGTCCTCCCGAAGGTCGGCCAGGCCTGTGAAGCGTCTCTTCGAACGCACCAAGCTCGGCCCGCTCGCCGCCCTCGCCGCGACGTGGACCCTCTTCGCCGTGCTCGCGCCTTCCACCTTCATGCGCGCGTCGAACCTCGTCACGATGGCGCGCCAGACCACGGTCGTCGCCATCTGCGCCGTCGGGATGACCCTCGTCATCGTCAGCGGCGGCATCGACCTCTCCGTCGGCTCCGCGGTCGCCTTCACGACGGTCGTCATCGCCGCGACGCTCAAGGCCGGCCACGGCCCGCTCGTCGCCGTGCTCGCCGGCGTCGGCGCGGCTACGGCGAGCGGCCTCGCGTGCGGCGCGATGGTCGCGCGCCTCCGCATGGCGCCCTTCATCGTCACCCTCGGCGCGATGAGCATCCTGCGCGGCGCCGCCAAGGGCCTCGCCAGCGAGCAGAAGATCGACTGCGATACGCGCGGCCTCGACGAGCTGCTCGCGCCCTCCGCGGGCTGGCCGCTCTTCCCGCCAGGCGTGTGGATGGCGGTCGCCATCGCCGTCGCGGGCGCGCTCGCCCTCCGGTACACGCGCTTCGGTCGCCACCTCTATGCCGTCGGCAGCAGCGAGGCGACGGCGCGGGTGTGCGGCGTCGACGTCGTGCGCACGAAGATCCTCGTTTACGCGCTGGCCGGCGCGCTGGCGGGCCTCGCCGGGGTGCTCGAGTTCTCGACGCTCACCGTCGGCGACCCGACCGACTCGGTGGGGCTCGAGCTGGAGGTCATCGCGGCCGTCGTCATCGGCGGCGCGTCGCTCTCGGGCGGGGAGGGGACCGTCGCCGGGTCGATCATCGGCGCGATGCTGATGGCCGTCATCCGGACCGGGTGCACCTTCGTCGGCGTGCACAACTGGGTCCAGGAGATCGCGACAGGGGCCATCATCGTGGTCGCCGTCGCGGTCGACCGCCTGCGCCATCGCGGGCGGTGAGGGGCGGCCCTTAAGCTCGTCCCGCGCGTTCCCGTACCTCTGTGGGACATGCCGAGCGCACTCTCAGCCACGGCCACGCTCCCGGTCCCCGGCGACGTCATCGCGGGGAAGTACGCGCTCTTGCGACGCATCGGCGAAGGCGGGATGGGCGTCGTCTACGAGGCCATGCACCTGCGCCTCCGCCTCCGGCTGGCCATCAAGGTCCTGCGGCCCGCCGTCAGCGGCCCCGGCGAGGTCCTCGCGCGGTTCGAGCGCGAGGCCTGGATCACCGCCCAGCTTCGCTCCGGTCACTTCGCGCGCATCATCGACATTGACCACCTTCCGAACGGCCTTCCCTACATCGCCCTCGAGTACCTCGAGGGGTGCGATCTCGAGGCGGAGCTTCTGTCCGAGGGGCCCTTGCCCGTCCCGGACGCCGTCGACGTCGCGATGCAGGTGGCAGAAGCGATGAAGGAGGCCCACGCCCTCGGCATCATCCACCGCGACCTCAAGCCGTCGAACCTCTTCGTGTGCCGCGTCGACGAGCAGCGCTTCATGAAGATCCTCGATTTCGGTATCTCGCGCGTGGAGCAGAGCGAGGCGAGGATCACGTGCAACTCCTCGTACGTGGGGACGCCCTTCTACGCCGCGCCCGAGCAGCTCCGCGACTCGTCGAGCGCCGACGTGCGGAGCGACATCTGGTCGCTCGGCACCGTGCTCTTCGAGCTGCTCACGGGGCGCACTCCGTTCACGGGCTCGGGCTCCGAGGTCATCGCCCGCGTCATGGTGGACCCCGTTCCGTGGCCGCTCCACCTCCGTCCGGAGATCCCGGCCGATCTCGCGCGCGTCGTCCTCCGCGCGCTGCAGCGGGATCCCGACGAGCGGTTCCAGAGCATGCACGAGATGGCCGAGGCGCTCGCCCCCTTCGGGTCGGCGAACAGCCTGGCCGCCGCCGCCGCCGGGGTGCCGCGGGGTCGCGCGCGCCTCGGAGAGGTCCTCGTCGCCGAAGGGCTCCTGTCGGCCGAGGATCTGGAGCAGGCGCTCGTCGAGCAACGCCGCAGCGGCCGTCTGCTGGGCCGCGTTCTCGTGGATTGCGGTCTCGTCGCGCAGGCGGACCTGCTGGCGGCGCTCGCCAAGCAGCAGGGCATCGGCGTGGACCAGGACGAGCTCGCGGCGGGCGAGCTGGCCGACCGGTGGTTCACCGAGCCGGAGCTCATCGCCGAGGAGCGCAGGGGCCGAGAGGCGCCGACGCTTCATGGCAGGGCGGTGGCGACATGGCGCGCGACCGTCGGCAAGCGTGCGTGGCTCGCGGCGGCGGCCGTGCTGTGGATCGGCTCTCTCCTGGCGGTGGCCGCGGCGCGCTAGGCCGTGTGAATCACACGGCACGGGCTCCCGAAGGTCGCCTAGCATCGCCGCGTGCGCTCCTCCGCCATCCTCGTCGCGCTCGCCCTCGGGGGCTGCGCCGACACGGTCCCTCCACCGGCCACGCCGATGCACGCTGCGGCCGGCACCCTCGACGACGATCTCGCCTTTCTCCGTGCCCACGGGCCCGTGGAGGTCCTCACGTCGCCCGGAGGCGGCGTCGTCGCCGTCAGCGCACGCTGGCAGGGGCGCGTGATGACGAGCGCGGTCGAGCCTCACGGCGCGAGCCTCGGGTTCATCCATCGCGCGTTCCTCGAGGCCGGCAAGACGGGGACGGCGTTCGACAACTACGGCGGCGAGGACCGCTTCTGGCTAGGCCCCGAAGGGGGCCAGTTCGGCCTCTACTTCCCGCCGGGCGCGCCGTTCGGGATCGGGTCGTGGCAGACGCCCCACGCGATGCAGGAGGGCGAGTGGCAGGTGAAGTCGCGCGACGCCGGCCACGTGACGTTCATGGCCACGATGCACGTGCAGAGCTGGTCGGGCGCGCCGTTCGACGTCGCCGTCGAGCGCACCGTGCGTGTCCTCTCGGCAGACGACGTGCACGCCCGCTTCGGCGAGGGGCCGCCGCCGGGAAGCAAGTGGGTCGCCTTCGAGAGCGACAACACCATCACCAACGCGGGCACGCGCCCGTGGACGCGCGAGACGGGCCTGCTCAGCATCTGGATCCTGGGCATGTATGCGCCCGCGGCCGACGCGCGCGTCGTCGTCCCCTTCGATCCGGCGGGCGGCGGCCCCATCGTCCACGACGCCTACTTCGGGAAGATCGCCCCCGAGCGCCTGCACGTCCACGAGCGCGAGGGCTGGCTGGGCCTCGTGGCCGACGGGCAGCAGCGCGGCAAGCTCGGAGTGAGCCCCTCGAGGGCCCGGGCCACCCTCGGGAGCTTCACGCCGAGCGCGCGGCTGCTCACGCTCGTGCACTACGACCGGCCGGCGCAGGCACCGAACGGCTACGTGAACAGCGCGTGGGCGCAGCAGAGCGATCCCTACGGGGGCGACGTCGTCAACGCCTACAACGACGGCCCCACCGAGCCGGGAAAGCCGTCTCTCGGCGGGTTCTACGAGATCGAGACGAGCTCCCCGGCCGCCGCGCTCGCCCCGGGGCAGTCGATGAGGCACGTGCACACGACGCTCCACGTCGTCAGCGACGTCCCGTCCCTCGAGCCGCTCGCGAAGAGCGTGCTGGGGGTCTCGCTGAGCGACGTGACGCGCTGATCGACCGTCGCAAGGCGCCTTCCTTGCCACGCAACGCGCGTTGCGAGCGACGCAACGCGGGTTACGTCGGTCCCGACACGCCTTACGACGCTCGCAACACGCCTTACGTCGGTCCCGACACGCCTTACGTCGATGCCGAACCGCCTTACGTCGATGCCGAACCGCCTTACCTCGCTCCCTCAGGGCTTCGCTCGCCCCGCCTGCTGCAGTTGCCCGAGGTTGCTGCACCCCAGGGCGAGGCCGGCGTCGCAGGCGCGCGTGTAGTACTCCGCCGCCTTGAGGTCGTCCTGCGGGACGCCGCGACCGGCCTCGTACATGTGGCCCACGTTGTTGCATCCCGTCGCGTTCTTCATGGCGCAGCCCTTCGCGTAGAGCGCCACGGCCTTCGCGAAGTCGTGCGGGATCTCCGCCCCGTGCTCGAAGAGGCTCCCCTCGTTGTCGCACCCACCTGCGATGCCCAGCGTACAGGCCTTCTCGTAGAGCGGCAGGGCCGACCGCTCGCTCTTCTCGACGCCGAGCCCGTTCTCGTAGCGGTACCCGAGGTTGTGGCACCCCTGGCCGCTCCCGGCGTCGCAGGCGCGGCGGTAGAGCTCCGTCGCGGCGACGGGGTCCTGCGGCACCCCGTGCCCCGTCGAGCGCATGTACCCGAGATTCGCGCAGGCGTCGGCGTTTCCGAGGTCGCACGCCTTCGTGAAGAGCTTCGCCGCGTGCAGCTCGTCCTTCGCGACGCCGAGGCCGTCCTTGAAGTCGAGCCCGAGGTCGTAGCAACCGGTCGTGCTGCCGCCGTCGCAGGCCCGCTTGTAGAGCGCGGCGGCGCGCACGGCGTCCTTCGGGACCCCGGCGCCGCGGTCAGCGAGCTGCCCCAGGTTCGTACAGCCAGAGTAGACGGAGTGGTTGCACCCGCTCTCGTACAGCGTCGCCGCCTTCGCCGGATCTGGGGCGATCCCGCGCCCGGTCTCGTAGTCGATGCCGAGATCGACGCACTGGATGAAGTCGCCGCCCGAGCAGGCCGTGTCGTGGAGGGTGAAGGCCCTGTGGAAAGCCTCGAATCCCGCGGAGGAAGAGGGCGCGGCGCTCGCCTGCTCCGCCACCTCCACCGGGTCGACCGAGGAGACGGACGGCGCCCCGCCCTTCGGCGCCTTCTTGGAGCGCGCGCATCCGCCGACCCCGGCCAGGGCGAGCGCGCCGACGGCGAGGATGGCGACCGTCCCGCGGGCGTGCCTCACGATTTCAGGGTAACCCATGCAGCGTCTGCCCACGTGGTACGTCTAAGCCAGGGCTGCACTCCTCATGGGTAACCCTCCCCCCGCCGCCCTGCGCTCCACCCCGCCCCCCGGCATCCCCCGGGAGGGTGACGTCATTGCTGGGAAATACCAGGTCGAGCGCCTCATCGGCATGGGCGGCATGGGGGCGGTCGTGGCGGCGCGTCACCTCGAGCTCGACGAGCGCGTCGCCATCAAGATGCTCCTGCCGCACCTGCCCGCGACGGGCGAGCCGGCCGCGCGCTTCCTCCGGGAGGCGAAGGCGGCCATCCGCATCAAGAACGAGCACGTCGTCCGCGTCCTCGACGTGGGAAGAACCGAGACCTCCAGCCCGTACATCGTGATGGAGTACCTGGACGGGCAGGATCTCGGGCAGCTGCTCGAGAGAGTGGGCCCGCTCCCGGTCGAGGACACGATCGACTACGTGATGCAGGCGTGCGAGGCCATCGCCGCAGCGCACGCGCTCGGCATCGTGCACCGCGACCTCAAGCCGGCGAACCTCTTCCTCGCGGCGGCGAGTGACGGGACGGCCTTCGTGAAGGTGCTCGACTTCGGGATCTCGAAGATCGCCGAGTCCGAGTCGAGCCAGGCGCCCGGGCTGACGAGCATGGCGACGGTGATGGGGACGCCGTGCTTCATGTCGCCCGAGCAGCTCCGGTCGACGCGGGACGTCGACGCGCGGGCCGACATCTGGTCGATGGGGGCCATCCTCCACGCGCTGATGACCGGCACCCCGCCCTACGACGGCGAGTCCAACGCCGACGTGTCGGCCAAGATCATCCGCGACGCGCCGACGCCCCTGCGCCAGCTGCGCCCCGACGCGCCGGCCGACCTGGAGGCCATCGTCCTCCGCTGCCTCGAGAAGGATCCGGCGCGACGCTTCGCGGACGTCGCGTCCCTCGCGGAGGCGCTGTCGCGGGTCACGCCGCGCGATTCGTCGAAGGCGTCGGCCGTGCGCGTCGCGCGTATCGCGGCGGCGGTCGCGCCGACGGTGCTGTCGGTGCCTCCCATGGCGGCGCAGCCGTTCACGCCGGGAGGCGGAGCCACGCCGGGACCGACGAGGACCGCGAGCGCCTGGGGCGACACGCGACGGGAAGAGAAACGCGGTCGCCGGCTCGCGGGAATGCTCGCGGCGGCGGGGATCATCGCAGGAGCCATCGTGTTCGGCGTGCTGCGCTGGCAAGGGCCGCCGGCGGCGTCCGTCTCGCCGATGCTCTCGCCGGTGTCGGCGGCGGGCACGCAGGTCCCGGCGGTGCCGACTCCCACGGAGACGCAGGTCACGGCTCCCGTGCCGAGCGCATCGAGCGCCCCGAGCGCGCTCGCGTCGGTCGCGGCTCCCGTGGGCAAGCCGGGCGTCGGACGTCCCGTCGGGGGCAAGGGCGTCACGGCGGGGGCGGCCCCTTCGACCAGCGCCGCTCCGACCGCCACGACGAAGCCCAAGGGCAGCGCGGGCCTGTTCGACGGCCGCGAGTAGCCCCGGCCCCCGGGTTGACAGGCGCCGCGGGCGATCCACATTGCCGATGTGCGCGTGGCGTCATTGCCCGCGTGCGGCAAACCCGCCGGGAGCGACAAGCCCTGGCCGAAAGGTAAAAGCACAATGCATCCCATGGCGTTCTGGCACGCGCGCAGAAGCGCGTCGTGTGGCGAAGGCGCGAGCTTCGGCTCGCATGGCGGCGCTCACCGGCACGGAGGGCATCACGGTCCCTTCGGTGGCGGCGGCGACGGGGACGATCTCGGTGGCGGCAGCTTCGGTGTCCGTCGTCCGCTGCGTTTCCTCGCCTACAAGCTCGAGCTCGAGGAAGCGCAGGTGACCGAGCTCGCGGCCATCCTCGCGGACCTCAAGACGGAGCGCGCGCAAGCCGCGGTGGACGACCGGAGGTCGACCTCGGCGCTCGCCGACGTCATCGCCGCCGAGGCGTTCGACGAGGCGAAGGCGAAGAGCGTCACCGGCGACCGCGTGAAGAGCACCGAGCGCGTCGAGGAGGCCGTCGCCAAGGCCCTCGGCCGCCTGCACAAGCTTCTGCAGCCCGAGCAGAGGGCGAAGCTCGCCTATCTGCTGCGGACCGGCGCGCTGAGCATGTAGCTCGCCTCTTCGTCGAATCAGGCGGACAGCTTCACGAGCGCTCGCTCGATGCAGTCCGGATCACTCGCGGGGATCGCGTGCCCGCAAGAGCGCACCACGTCGAGGTGCGCCCCTGGCACGCGCCCCGCGATGAACCGGCTGTTCTGGTGGGGGATGAGCACGTCCTCGTCCCCCGTCACCACGACCGTCGGGCACGCGATGCGCCGCAGGCGAGAGCCCGTGGAGTGCGTCATGACGGCTGCCAGCTGGGCGAAATAGGACCCAGGGAGCATGGGCTCGGCGCGCATCGCCGCCGGCCACTGCGACAGGAGCTCACGCGCGCGCGGCACGTCCTTCTCGGGGAGGAGGAGCCGCGCGAGCGCGCGCCCCACCTGCGCCGGGGGACGAAACCGTCCCACGATGGGCAGGCTGAGCAGCGTCGTCAGGGCCCGCGCCGTCGGGAGACGCGCGTGCGGGAAGCCCGCCGTCGTCGCCAGGAGCACGAGACCCGCGACCCGGTCGGGATGCCGCAGCGCCACGTGCTGCGCGATCATTCCACCCAGCGAGATCCCGACGACGATCGCCTTCTTCACGCCCGCGGCGTCGAGGACGGCCGCGACGTCGTCGGCCAGCGTGGACATGCGATACGGGCCGCGCGGCTTGTCGCTCCGGCCGGCGCCGCGGTTGTCGAGGACGATCACGCGCCGCGGCTTCGCGCCGTTCGCGAGTCGTTCCGGCAGGTCGAACCAGAAGCGCGACGAGAGCCCGAGTCCCTGCACGAGGACGACGGCCGGCGACGTGGTTTCTTTCGTCTCCGAGCGGACCTCGTAGTAGATGCGCGCCCCGCCGGGGCCGCTCGCGAACGGCATGGTCGCGGGAGTAGCACGTGGTATGGGTCCCGTCGTGCGCCCCCCCGGTCTCGCGTTCGCCGCCTTCGCGGGCCTCTTCGTGGGCTGCCTCGGCGTGGGTTGCGGCTCGTCGAAGAGCGCCGGGGCCGGCCCGGCCGGCAACGAGCCCGACGGCTCGAGCGACGAGGCGGGTGAAGGCGGCGGCGAGGACGACGGCGGCGACGGAGGTGACTCGGACGCGGCGCCCATCGCCTACCCGGCGTTCGTGCCGGCCGTGGGACAGATCGTCAACCACAAGGGCGGGGTGCTCGCGAAGCCGAAGATCGTGACGGTGACGTGGGCCAGCGACACCAACGGCGCGACGCTCCAGTCCTTCGACGACGCCATCGTCACGGCGCCCTACTGGGCGACGACGACCGCGGAGTACGGCGTCGGCCTGGCGACGAGCGACGCCACGACCCACGTCGTCGTGACGGCGGCGCCCATGTCCCCGTGGGCCGACACCGATATCGACACGTGGATCCAGCAGATGGCCACGAGCCCGTCGAGCGGCTGGCCCGTGAGCGACAGCGAGACTCTCTACGTCGTCTACATCCCGGCCAGCGTGGAGGTGCTCGACAACGGGGCCGACGCTTGCAGCGCCTACGGCGGCTACCACACCCAGACCACCAACAGCCAGGGCGCCAACCCCGTCGTTTACGCCCTCGTCCCCGAGAGTTGCTACACGGATTACGGCATGCCGGTCCTCGAGAACGCGACCGAATCCGCCTCGCACGAGATCGTCGAGGCCGTGACCGATCCCGATGCCTACGCCGGGTGGATCGGCTTCAGCACCAGCGATCTCGCGTGGTCGCTGTGGAACGACGATCAGTGGGAGGTCGCCGACGCCTGCGAGAGCTTCTCCGACGGCTACTACCTGGGCACGGGCGCTCTCCCGTACTGGCTCTCGCGCACCTGGTCGAACGCCAGCGGCAAGGCCGGCCACGATCCGTGCGTCCCGGCCCCGAGCGGCCCGTACAACAACGTGACGCCGCTCGGCCTCGAGAGCCTCAGCGTCACGGCCCTCTTCTACAACCCCGACGGCTCCACCGGCGTGGCGCCGTACACGACCAAGGGATGGCGCATCGCTCCGGGCGCGACGGCGACGGTGCAGGTCGGCTTCTACAGCGACGCGCCGATGGCCGACTGGACGGTGAACGCGCTCGAGGGCGATTGCTGTACGGAGGGGTGGACGGACGTGCTCACGGTGAAGCCCTCCTCGTTCAGCGGCAAGAACGGGGACACGGTGAGCCTGACCATCACGGTCAACGCGGCCCCGGCGCAGGGAACCGCGGCGCTCCTGACGTTCAACTCGGGGCACGGCAGGGACACGACGCACCTGATGCCGGTCATCATCGGCACCTACTGAGCCATGCGCTCCGCGGGGTCTCTGGTCATCGTCGGCTTCCTCGGCGTCGCGCTCGTCGCGTGCAAGGCGCGCCCCATGGCCTCGGCCGCCCAGTGCGAGCGGCTCCTCAACCGCTACATCGACCTCAAGCTCTCGGAGGATCCGACCGCCCCGCGCCTGTCGACCGAGGATCGCGCGCATCTGCGAGGGAAGATCGCGATGGACGTCCTGTCGGACTCCGACGTGCAGCAGGTGAAAAGCCAGTGCCAGACCGAGGTCACGGTCGTCGAGTACGACTGCGCGGTGAAAGCACCGAGCTCCAGGGCCTGGAACGACTGTATCGAGTGATGTGCTAGAGAGCCCCCCGTCGTGAAGTTCGTCGATTCGTGCGAGGTGAGGGTGGTCGCCGGGAACGGCGGCAACGGGTGCATCGCGTTCCGTCGCGAGAGGTACATCCCGTTCGGCGGTCCCTCCGGGGGCGACGGCGGCAAGGGGGGCGACGTCGTCTTCGTGGGCGACGAGGGCAAGACGACGCTGCTCGACGTCGCGCTCCAGCGAAAGCTCGAGGGCCATCGCGGCGAGCACGGCCGCGGCAAGGACCAGTACGGCCGGGGGGGCGAGGATCTCGTCATCCTCGTTCCGGTGGGGACGCAAGGGTACGATCCGGAGACCAACGCGCTGCTCTTCGACGTCGACGCGGGCGACAAGCGGGTCGTCGTGTCGCGCGGGGGCCGCGGCGGTCGCGGGAACATCCACTTCGCGACGCCCTTCGACCGCGCCCCGCGCCGCGCCGATCCCGGGGAGCTCGGCGAGGACAAGAAGGTGCGCCTCGAGCTCAAGCTGATGGCGGACGTGGGGCTGCTCGGCTTCCCCAACGTCGGCAAGAGCACGTTCATCCGCGCCGTCTCGCGCGCGCGGCCGAAGGTCGCCGACTACCCGTTCACAACGCTCGTCCCGCACCTCGGCGTCGTCGCCGTCGCCGACGAGAAGAGCTTCGTCCTCGCCGACATCCCGGGGCTCATCCCCGGCGCCGCCGAAGGCGTGGGGCTCGGCGTGCGGTTCCTGAAGCACGTGGAGCGGACGCGGGTCCTTCTTCACCTCGTGTCGCTCGACCCCGGCGAGGGACGCGAGCCGCTGGCGGACTTCGACGCCCTCAACGCGGAGCTCAAGAAGTTCGATCCCGCGCTGGCCAAGCGCCCCCAGGTCGTCGCGATGAGCAAGGCCGACCTCCCGGACGTGCAGGAGGCCTGGACGACCGTCCGGAAGAAATTCAAAAAGCGCGGCATCGACCTCAAGCTGCTCTCGGCAGTGACCGGCACGGGGGTTCGCGAGGTGCTCTTCGAGCTGTACGCTCTGTCGCACGCGGCGCCTGCCCCCGTGAGCAAGGCGCCCCCCGCGAAGAAGAAGCGCACCCGAACCGCGAAGTAGGCCGTGAGCGACAAGACGGAAGAAGCCAGCCCGCGGCGACTCCGGAAGGCCCGCGAGGAGGGGGACAGCGGGGCGAGCGCGTACGCGGCGCAGGCGCTGGCGTTCGTCGTCGCCGTGGCGCTCGTGCCCACGGCCGTGAAGGCGCTGGCCGCCTGGGCCGCCGACGCGCTCCGCACGACCATCGCGCAGGCGGCGGCCCACGGGGCGGCGCGCTTCGACGCGGAGTCGCTGGCGACGGCGGTGGTCGCGCTGACGTTCCCCGTGCTGGTGGCCGCCGGCATCGCCGGGGCGGTCGCGCACGTCGTGCAGACCGGCGGTGCGGTGGCCAGCGCGCGGCTCACGCCGAAGCTCGAGCGGCTGAACCCCTTCGTGGGCTTCCGTAACTTCTTCTCGGCGACGCGCCTCTTCGCCGTCGTGCGCGCCCTCTTCGCCGGGGTCTTCGTCGCCTGGCTCGCCGTGCGCGGCCTGGGCGACCACCTCGTCGATCTGGCGCGCCTCGGGGGACGTCTCTCGTGGGTGGGCATCGTGGTGGCGGAGATCGCGGGCTCGCTCGCATGGCGCGCGGCTCTCGTGGGCCTCGCGCTGGGCGTGCTCGACCTCGTCGTGACGCGCGGCGCGTGGCTACGAAGGCTGCGGATGAGCAAGGACGAGGTGAAGCGGGAGCACAAGGACTCCGAAGGGGACCCGCAGCAGAAGGCGGCGCGCGAGCGTGCGTACCACGAGCTCCTGGCGCAGGCGACGATCGGCAACGTGCGAACGGCGAGCGTCGTCGTGGTCAACCCGACGCACCTGGCGTGCGCCCTGCGCTACGACGAGAAGGAAGGCGACGAGGCGCCCGTCGTCGTGGCGAGCGGGGAAGGGGAGCTCGCGCAGCGCATCGTCGCCGCCGCCACGGACTGGGGGATCCCGGTCGTGAGGGATGTGCCGCTCGCGCGGGCGCTGGTCGAGCTGCAGCCGGGGGAGGTGATCCCGGAGGCGCTGTACGAAGCGGTGGCCGAGGTGCTGCGGGACCTGTGGGAGAGGGAGAAGCCGTCCCCGTGAGCTCAGTCTCGCTTGCCGAGTAGCCGCACCCTGAACCCGAGCTCCTGGCTCAGCGCGACCATCTCTTCGAAGACGTCGCCGTAGCCGACGGCGACGTGATTCGACAGGTAGTGCGCCATCAGCGCGTCGCGTGACACGCCGAGGTCCGCGACCATCAGCGGCCACTCGCGCGTCGTCCCCTCCCACCACGCGTCGCGGACAGCGGTCGGCAGGGCCACGACCTCGCCGCGGCCGACGTCCATCCACAGCGCGCCGCCCTTGATGTAGCAGCGCGCCCAGGTCATCGGCCCGGGGAGGCTCTCGCCGGCGAAGGTACCGCCCGGCGTCGGGAAGTAGAGCGCGGGCTGTCGCCACGAGTGGACGCCTTTCAGCGAGTCCGGATCGTGGTTGAAGGCGTACGCGCCACACGAGCCGCTGTTGAGGAGCACCCACAGGAAGCGGCCATCGTGCATCGCCCCCCAGCGCACGTCGTGAAACATCACCGCGGGGTGCAGGCCCTTCTTCGCGAGCAGGCGCTTCAGCATCTCCATGGGGAGCACGTTGCCCTGGTCGGCCTCCGTGGCCGTCGCGATGGGCTGACCGTTCGACTCGGGCCGGCAGCTCGAGTTGAGGAGGCCCTCGGCGAAGTCGCTCGGCGGGCGCAGCGGGATGAGGCCCAGCTGGTACTGCCAGCCGATGCAGTCGATCTTGTACTCGCCGACGAGGTCGAGCACGACGAGGTAGTCGCGGAGTTGCTCGCGGGTCGCCTTCTCGTCGAAGTCCTCCGCGCCGAGCTGCGCGCCCTTCGCCCGCTCGCCCCAGTGGAAGGTGACGCCGCGGTCCTTCACGAAGCGGAGCGCGTCGTCGATGCGTTTCTCGTCGATGCGGCGGCCGCGGTCGATGATCCACGCCTGATCGATCTTGTGCTCGGTGAACCCGTGAGGGTTGAGCAGGCGCGGACCGAAGTAGCCGTTGATCATCCCCATCGACGTGTCGCCCAGCATCATCACGAGGACGCGCCGTCGCCGGATGTCGGCCGCCGCTTCCCGCGCGATGCGCAGCGCGGCGGGGGAGACAGGGGCGGCGTAGGCGATCTCGTCCTCGGCGTAGGCGATGCGCCCCGTCTGGCACCACTCGTCGAGGCGGTCGAGGAAAACCGGGTCTTTCGTCCAGTCCGGCGCGTCCGTCCACACGCGCGCGTGCGGCCGCCCCACCGACTCGAGGCAGGCCCCCGTGTTGAGGAGGCCGACGAGCCCCGGCCACTGCCCGCTGAAGTTGCTCGCGAGGAGGAGAGGGTTGTCCTTGCCCACGACGCCGTCGGTCGTGTGCGGCCCGTACAGCCAGTGGACGCACATGCCGACCATCGGGTCGTCGATGGGCCCGAGCTTCTCGATGGCCTCGTGCGGCTTCGCGAGAAACCCCGGGACGCGATACGGCGTTCGCCCGAGATGACGGAGGGCGGCCTCGAGCTGGTGCGTGGCTTCCTCGACGCTGGGAAGCGCGAGCTCGTTCGGCTTCGCGCGCGCATCGCCGGGCCAGAAGATGGCGACCTTCTTCGGCATGGGCGGCAGCGTAGCGCGAAGGGAGGAGGGAGCGAGAGAGCACCGGAAGGCGGGAAGACGGGAAGACGGGAATGATGGGGCGGGCTGCGTCGAGGCCCGTCAACTCACCGCTTCCCGTCTTCCCGTCTTCCTGTAGATCCTCTCGATCTGCGACTAGGCGCCGCCGCCCACGGGGAGGTGTTCTCGCGTGAGGTTGCGCACACCGACGGCCTCGACGACGAGGTCGTCCTCGATCCGCACGCCGCCGAGGGGGGCCAGCGCTTCCACGGCCGTCCAGTCGACGAGGCTGCCCTCGGGCCTGGCCCGCAGCTCGGCGAGCAGCGCCTCGATGAAGTAGACGCCCGGCTCGATGGTGAACACTTGCCCCGTCGCGACGTCGGTCGTGTTGCGGAGGAACGGGTTGTCGGCCCTTGGCGCCTTCAGCGCGCAGCCCACGTCGTGGGTCTGGAGGCCCAGCGAGTGCCCGAGGCCGTGGGGGTAGAAGGCGCGCGTCACGCCAGCGGCCACCGCCTCGTCGGCCGAGCCGCGCACGATCCCGACTTCGCCCAGGATGACGCCCACCTGCCGGTGCGATTCGTCGTGGAGCTGCTCGTACGGCATCCCCACCTTCACCGCCGCGCACAGGCGCTTCTGCATCGCCTCCACGCCGGCCACGAGCTCTGCGAAGCCGCTGGCCGTCGCTCCCGTGCCCTTCGTCCAGGTGCGCGTGATGTCCGCGCCGTAGCCGCGGCAGGTCGCTCCCGCGTCGACGAGCAGCGACTCGGCCTCCCGCGCGTGCGCCGTCCGGCCGTACGCGACGTGGTGGAGCGTCGCCGCATTCTCTCCGAGCGCCACGATGTTCTTGTAGGGCGTCTCGGCATCGTCCTGGGCCGTCGCCTTCAGGTAGAGCAGGTGGAGGTCGAGCTCGGACGCCACCCCGGCACGGAAGGCATCGCGCAGCGCCTCGTGCCCCGCGCGCGCCCGCCGGTTCGCCTCCGCCAGGCAGGCCACCTCGTAGGGTGTCTTCGTCGTCCGGAGCGCGTCGAGGGCCTTCACGAGCTCCGCAGGCCCCTCGCGTCCCTCGCCGACGAACGCCACGCGACCGCTCCCGTAGTGTTGCTTCGCGTCGGCGGCGTCGCGCAGGAGGACCACCTGGAACGCCTGCTCGAAGGCGGTGCTCTCGGGCGGCGCGGGGCGCTCCCAGAAGCTCGTCGGGGCTGTACGGAGGAGCGTCGGCTTGCGCCCGGCCCGCACGACGAGCCCGCAGTCGGCCGCCGCGAGGGGAAGCCAGTGCTGGAAGTGGGGGCAAGGCCGGAGCGGCCAGTACTGGTCGTCGAAGCGGCTCTTCTTCGCGGGGGTCCCGCACTCGATGACGACGGCGTCCCAGCCCTGCTCGGAGAGCACGCCCGCGAAGCGGCGCTCGAGGTCGGCGACGTGGTCGAGGTAGAGGCTATCGAGGCTCACGGCGGGTAGGCTAACGCGACCGACGGCGGGAGGGTCGGGGCAAGTGCTCCGGTTTACAACGCCCCGGAAGCCTGCTAAGGCGTGCGCGCTCGTCGGCGCTGTCATTGTCGGGCATCGACGAGACGACGTGTGCTGAAGCGTCTGCGCCCATGCAGGCGGCCAACCACTCGAAACTAAACGAGAGGTTCGCATGAAGTCCATCAAGGCGCTGCTCGGAACCGTGGCGCTTCTCGTGGTCACGCTCTTCGGTGTTTCGGCCTTCGCCCAGGCGGCTCGCACCGCCGTGGTGCCCGTCGCCGCACACCACGGCGGCGAGGATTCGCTCCGCATCCCGGACGGCCTCGACACTCAGCTCTTCTTCGGCATGCCCGCCAGCCACCTGCTCCTGTCGGGCCTGGTGGTGTGCGTGCTCGGCATCGCGTTCGGCATCGTCATCTTCTTCCAGCTGAAGAACGCGCCGGTCCACAAGTCGATGCTCGAAGTGTCCGAGCTCATCTACGCCACGTGCAAGACGTATCTCTTCACGCAGGCCAAGTTCCTCGGCCTCCTGTGGCTCTTCGTCGGCAGCGTCATCGCGGTCTACTACGGCGTCCTCAAGGGGGAATCGATCGGCATCGTCGTCGTCATCCTCCTCTTCAGCATCCTCGGCATGGCCGGCAGCGCGCTCGTCGCCCTCTTCGGCATCCGGGTGAACACCTTCGCGAACAGCCGCACGGCGTTCGCGGCGCTGCGCGGCAAGCCCTTCGCGGTCTACGCCATCCCGCTGAAGGCGGGCATGAGCATCGGGATGCTGCTCATCAGCATCGAGCTCGCGTTCATGCTGGGGATTCTGTGCCTCGTCCCGCACGACATCGCGGGGAAATGCTTCATCGGCTTCGCCGTCGGCGAGTCGCTCGGCGCCGCGGCCCTCCGCGTGGCCGGCGGCATCTTCACGAAGATCGCCGACATCGGCTCGGACTTGATGAAGATCGTCTTCAAGATCAAGGAAGACGACGCGCGTAACCCCGGCGTCATCGCCGACTGCACGGGCGACAACGCGGGTGACTCGGTCGGCCCCAGCGCGGACGGCTTCGAGACCTACGGCGTGACCGGCGTCGCGCTCATCGTCTTCATCCTGCTCGCGGTGCAGAGCCCCGTCGTCCAGGTGCAGCTCCTCACGTGGCTCTTCGTGATGCGCATCCTGATGATCATCTCGAGCGCCATCAGCTACCTCGCCAACGAGGCGATCGCGAAGGCCCGTTACGGCAACGCGAGCAAGATGAACTTCGAGGCGCCGCTCACGCAGCTGGTCTGGGTGACCTCCATCGTGTCGGTCCTCTTCACCTTCGCCGCCTCGTACCTGCTCATCCCGCTGCTCGCCGGTGACGACAGCCAGTGGTGGAAGCTCTCGGCCATCATCACGTGCGGCACGCTCGCCGGCGCGATCATCCCCGAGCTCATCAAGGTGTTCACGTCGACGGAGAGCGCCCACGTGAAGGAGGTCGTCACCTCTTCCAAGGAGGGCGGCGCGTCGCTCAACATCCTGGCGGGCCTCACGGCGGGTAACTTCAGCGCCTTCTGGTTCGGGATGGTGCTCCTCGCCCTGATGGGGACGGCGTACTTCATCAGCCAGATGGGCCTCGGCGCGACGATGACGGTCGGCGCCATCGACGTCTCGCCGGTCTTTGCCTTCGGCCTCGTGGCCTTCGGCTTCCTCGGCATGGGCCCGGTGACGCTGGCGGTCGACAGCTACGGTCCGGTCACGGACAACGCGCAGAGCGTCTACGAGCTCTCGATCATCGAGACCATCCCGAACGTGAAGGCGGAGATCAAGAAGGACTTCGGCTTCGACCTCGACTTCGAGAAGGCGAAGCACATGCTCGAGGAGAACGACGGCGCCGGGAACACCTTCAAGGCGACGGCGAAGCCGGTCCTCATCGGCACGGCCGTCGTCGGCGCCACGACGATGATCTTCGCCATCATCGTGCTCCTCACCGACGGCCTCACGAACCCGGAGAAGATCCAGAAGCTGTCGCTCCTGCATCCGCCGTTCCTGCTCGGCCTCATCGCGGGCGGCTCGGTCATCTACTGGTTCACGGGCGCCAGCACGCAGGCGGTCAGCACGGGCGCGTACCGCGCGGTCGAGTTCATCAAGGCGAACATCAAGCTCGACGGCGTCGAGAAGGCGTCCATCGAGGACTCGAAGAAGGTCGTCGAGATCTGCACGACGTACGCGCAGAAGGGGATGTTCAATATCTTCCTCGTCGTCTTCTTTGGCACGCTGGCCTTCGCGTTCCTCGATCCGTTCTTCTTCGTCGGCTACCTCATCTCCATCGCCCTCTTCGGTCTCTTCCAGGCGCTCTTCATGGCGAACGCCGGCGGAGCCTGGGACAACGCGAAGAAGATCGTCGAGGTCGAGCTGAAGCAGAAGGGCACCCCGCTCCACGACGCCTGCATCGTCGGCGACACGGTGGGCGATCCATTCAAGGACACGAGCAGCGTGGCCATGAACCCCATCATCAAGTTCACGACGCTCTTCGGCCTCCTGGCGGTCGAGCTCGCGAACGACGAGGCGCACCCCATCGCGCGCCAGACGACGGCCGTCGTCGCGGCGGTGTGCTTCGCCGTGATGATCTTCTTCGTCTGGCGGAGCTTCTACGGGATGCGCATCGAGGTGGCCCTCAAGTCCGAGGCCGCCCCGCCCGAGGCGAAGCCCGAACCGGCCGAGTGACGCCAGGATCCCATGCGAGTCGCGGATCTGGTCGGCGCGATGGAGAACATCGCGCCGACGCGCTTCGCGGCTCCGTGGGACAACGTCGGCCTGCTGGTCGGCGACGCGGAGAGCGCGGTATCGCGCGTCCTCCTGACCATCGATTGCACGCCGGCTGTCCTTCGTGAGGCGTGCGCCGGGGGGTGCGAGGCCATCGTCTCGTATCACCCGCCGCTCTTCGAGCCCCAGAAGCGCTTCGTCGCCGGTTCGGTCGCCTTCGAGGCGGCGCGCGCCGGCGTCGCGGTCTTCAGCCCGCACACGGCGCTCGACGTGGCCGAGGGCGGGACGAACGACGTTCTCGCCGACGCTCTCGGGATGACGGAGCGCGCTCCGCTGCGGCCGGTGGAGGAGCCCGCCGACGAGGTGAAGCTCGTCACGTTCGTCCCCGCCGAGCACGTCGAGGTGGTGAGCCGGGCGCTCTTCGCGGCGGGCGCGGGTCGCATCGGCAAGTACTCGTCGTGCAGCTTTCGTGGATCGGGTACGGGTACGTTCTTCGGGGGTGAAGGGACTCACCCGGTCGTCGGTCAGCCCGGCCGACTGGAGGAGGTGGCCGAGCTGCGCGTGGAGACGCTCGTTCCGGTGCGCTACGTGGAGGCCGTCGTGGGTGCGCTCCGGACCTCGCATCCCTACGAGGAACCCGCCTTCGATCTGGTCCGTCTCGTGGCGACGCCTCGGGAGCGCGGGTTCGGTCGGGTGGGGGCCGTCGTCTCCTCTCCCGTGGAGGTCCTGGTC
>Ga0182030_10006560_pt1 | contig 24527 bp, 24 predicted proteins | sample 812S3MmetaG_FD_121299 | JGI IMG/M metagenome (GOLD analysis project Ga0182030, IMG submission 121299) | Permafrost microbial communities from Stordalen Mire, Sweden - 812S3M metaG (Illumina Assembly) | ecosystem: Environmental > Terrestrial > Soil > Wetlands > Permafrost | place: Sweden...
GCCGAATTCAAACCCCCACAGCTCAGAGGCGCCTTCCGGCTTTTGCACCTGCACGTACAGCCAGGCATGCGGGTTGGCCCACGCCACCTGTCGCACCGTACCCTGAAAGGCAAAACACTTGCTCGCATCAAAAGTACCGCCGCCGTGGTGCGCCCACGCCGTCGATGTGCAAACGCTCAGTGCCAACAAGCAGCCCGCTTTCCAGCCCAAAGAATTGTTATGCATGGGTCACCTTGAAAAAACTGAAGGGAATTGAAAACACGAAACACCTCACAACTACCAGCGGCACTTACAGCGTTCGGATACCAGCGCCGTTTAATCTGCCGATGTATGGACTCAGCTGAGTATAGATGCGCTGACACCAATAAAAGCAGTTTTGCTTTGCAAAGTTTTATTTACCAATGCTTGCCATCAGAGCCTCAGGAATTCAGATCAGGGTCAGCGGGCCGGAGGCGGCGGGCCGGACGCCCGCACCTGGCGATCCAGCCCCCCGCGCATCGCTACGCGGCAGCGTCCCACGGGATGTCCATTCGCGGAGTCGCCTGTATTCCGGGCGCGGTTAAGTTCAACGATTCGTTAGTCCTCTTCCATGGCGTTTAATACTTCAGACTTGGTCTATTCCACTGCCAGACGGCGGAGCGCGCCTGATATTCAAATTCCTGCCATCGATCGACGCACTCGGGTTGTTCTGTCGTCACGTCCGGGGAGGGAGATTTGCGACACCCTTCGTTGCTGCGGCAACTTCGCGCACGGTGGCCCGCTGGCCCGCACCCTTTAACTACGCCTGAGTTGCAGGCGGCGCGGATCGTGTCGCCGCGAACTGCACGTACCAGTCCAGGCTCGCGGGATTGGCGAGCGCGTCGCGCGAGACCACTTTCTCCAGGGGCTGGCCGAGCAACAGCCTCTTGATGGGCACCTCAAGTTTTTTACCCGTGATCGTGCGCGGTACCGAAGGTACGGCGAGGATTTCGTTGGGGACATGGCGCGGCGAGAGTGCCACGCGGATAGCCTTGCGCAAGCGATCCTCGAGCGCCTGGTCGAGCACATGCCCGGGCTTGAGTACCACGAACAGCGCCATCCAGGACTCGCGCCCCAGGTATTCCAGGTCCACCACCAGGCTGTCCGTGATCTCATTGAACCCTTCAACAGCCCGATACAGCTCGGCGGTTCCCATGCGGATGCCCTGGCGATTGATGGTGGCGTCCGAGCGCCCGTAGATCACCGCGCCCGTGGCCTGCGCGCGCGGCACCAGCCGCAGCCAGTCGCCATGGCGCCAGACGGGTGAACCGTCGGGCAGCCGGAATTCCTGGAAATAGCTCTCCAGGTACCGGGCATTGCCCTCATCCCCCCAGAAATAAAGCGGCATCGAGGGCAGCGCCTTGGTACACACCAGCTCGCCCACCTCGCCCAGCACCGGCTGGCCCGCATCGTTGAAGGAGTGGACCGCAGCGCCAAGTAGCCGACACTGCATTTCCCCCACGTATACCGGCAACGTCGGCACACCGCCGACGAAGGCACCGCAGATGTCGGTGCCACCCGAGACACAGTTGATCCACGCGTCGGCCTTGACCCGATCGAGCAGCCAGCGGTAACCATCGGCAGACAGCGGCGAGCCCGTCGAGCCGATGGTGCGCAGGGCAGAAAGCTCGAGCATCGAGCCGGGCGCAATGCCGGCCTTCATGCAGGCATGATGGAAGGCCGCGCCGCCCCCGAAGAACGACACCCGGCTCCGCTCGGCAAGCCGCCACAGCGTCAGCCAATCGGCTTCGGTCCCGGTGCCCGTCGGCGAGCCATCGAACAGCACCAGTGTCGCGCCGAGCAGCAGGCAGCAGACGTGGGCGTTCCATACCATCCACGAGGTGCTGGATGTCCAGAAGACGCGATCGCCTGCGCCGATGTCGCTGTGAATAGCCTGGGTCAGCGCTCCATTGGCGATGATTCCTGCATGGCCGTGCACGATGGCCTTCGGCAGCCCGCTGGTGCCGGAGGAGTAGAGGATCCACAAGGGATGCTCGGCCGCGACGGGCCGCACCTTAAGCGGCGCGCTTCCGGCCGTCGCGTCGTTCCACAACAGTCTCTGCAGTCGCTCGGCGCCGCGCGGTGGCGCGCAGGCCTGATCGAGCAGCGGCACCCACACGATGCCTTCGAGCGAGGGCAGCTGCGCGAGGATTCCCTCGAGCGCTTCGCGGCGGTCAAAGGCTCGTCCCCCAAAGCGGTACCCGTCGCAGGCGATCAGCACTTTGGGCGCAATCTGGCGGAAGCGATCGACGACGCTGACCGGGCCGAGGTCCGGTGCGCTCACCGACCAGATTGCCCCAAGGCTGGCCGTGGCGAGAAAGCCGACCACGGCCTCAGGCACGTTGGGCAGGTAAGCGACCACGCGATCGCCAGCTTGCACGCCCAGTCGCGCGAGCGATGCCGCGAGCGAGGCCACCTGGCGCTCGAGCTCTGGCCAGCTCAGCTCGCCCTGCCCCTTGGCTTCGCTGTCGTAGATGAGTGCGGCGCCGGCGAGCCCACGATGCGCGAATACCTGTTCCACGAAGTTCAGTTCGGCGCCCACGAACCAGCGTGTGTGTGGCATCGGCTCAGCGCTCATCACCTGCGTCCATGGACGATGGCGGTGAAGCCCCAAGAACTCCCACGCCGCAGCCCAGAAGGCCTGCGGCTCTGCGATCGACCAGCCCCACAGGGCTTCGTAGTCGGCGAACGCGGAGCCGCGCTCGCGCGCGAGCCAATCCGTGAATGCGGTCAGGCGCGAACGCGCGATGCGTTCACGAGTCGGGCTCCAGGCAGGTGCCAGCGCCTCGCTCATGTCGCCTCAAATAGCGCCGCGGCGCCCATGCCGCCGCCTACACACATCGTGACTACGAGGGTGCGCGCCTGGCGGCGATGTGCCTCGAGCAATCCGGTACCCACGAGACGCGTGCCGGACACCCCATAGGGGTGGCCCATCGCGATCGCGCCACCGTTCACGTTGAGGCGCTCGTCAGGAATCCGCAGCCGGTCGGCGCAGTACAAAACCTGCACGGCGAACGCCTCGTTGAGTTCCCAGAGATCGATGTCCTGGACCTGCAGTCCGCTGCGCGCCAGGAGCTTTGGGACAGCGAACACCGGCCCGATTCCCATCTCCTCGGGATGGCAGCCGGCGACGGCATAAGAGCGAAACTTTCCCAGCGACTTAAGGCCCAGGCGCTCGGCACGCTGCGCACTCATCACGACGACCGCAGCGGCACCATCGGAGAGCTGGCTCGCATTACCCGCGGTGATCACACCGCCCTCCTGCGCCGGTTTAATCTTTTGCACACCGGCCAGCGTGGTGTCGGCGCGGATGCCTTCATCGGCTGCAACGGTGACGAGCTGCGTGCCGCTGGGCTGCTTCGTCTCTTTGTCGAACACAGTCATCTGAGTGCTAACCGGCACAATTTCCTGTGCCAGAAGCCCGCCTGCCTGCGCCGCGGCGGCGCGCTGCTGGCTGCGCACGCCATACTCGTCCTGGCGATCCTTGCTGATCGAGTAGCGCCGCGCCACCAGCTCCGCGGTGGGCAGCATCGGCAAGTAGATGGCCGGGATGCGCTGCTTGAGCCCCGGCTCTTCCAACATGTGCTGGTTCATGAAAGGTGCCACGCACGAGATGGACTCGAGCCCACCGGCCACAATCACCTCCGCGTCGCCTGCCTGGATGCGCTGAGCGGCAACAACGATAGCCTCGAGGCCGCTCGCGCAGAACCTGCTGACTACGGCGCCAGGCACCGAAATCGGCAGTCCGGCGGCCAGCAGCGACTGGCGCGCGATGTTCAATCCGGTAGTGCCCTCCGGGAAGCCGCAGCCCAGGATTACATCATCGACCTCAGCGCCTTCCAGGTGCGCCCGTGCAAGTGCAGCGTTGATGACGGCACCGCCGAGTATGGCGCCGTGCGTGGCGTTGAAGCCTCCGCGAAAGGATCGGGTGAGCCCGGTGCGGGCATAGGAAACGATCACAGCGTCTTGGCTCACGATCCTCAATCCTCCGGGCTTGGGCAATATTGAGCTTGGTGGTGCCCACCTGCCCTCGCCATGCGAGTAGAAGCTGAAGTGCGAATACACAGCGGTCGTCGGCAGCAGGAAACGGGGAAAAGCCCCGCTCGTTCTTCGGCCTTTCCCCGCAGGGATGGTAACGCCTCACCACCAAGATTTGGGGTTGTTGCGCGGAGTCCACACGAGCAGATATTATACAAAATCATCGATTTTTCAAGCCTGGTGGACGTGCCGGCACTTTTCGAGCAGAATCTACATATAACGGTAAAAACCATTATAAAGACCCCCGTGTCGATGACCGTCAACAAAAGCCTTACCAGCCAAGCGTTTGAGCGAATCCGCAGCGATATTCTGCTGGGCCAGCTTCGCCCGAACGAGCGCTTGAAGATCCAGGCCCTCTGCGAGCGCTATGAGATTGGCGCTACCGCAGTGCGCGAGGCCCTCTCGCGACTGGTGACTGATGGTTTGGTGGATTCGGAAGATCAAAAAGGATTCTGCGTTTCGCCGGTTTCGAAGGATGATCTGATCGATCTCACCGAGACCCGAATCGCCATCGAGGGGATGGCGGTCCGCAAGGCCATCGCCCGGGGAGACCTCGAGTGGGAGGCGCAGGTGCTCAGCAGCTTTCATCGCCTGTCGCGCACCCCGCAGCCGGTCACACTCGCCAACCACGCGGCCTGGGCCCTGGCTCATCGCCAGTTCCACGAATCACTCGTCGCCCAGTGCGGATCGCCCTGGCTGCTGCGCTTGTGCGGCATGCTGTATGACCGAAGCGAGCGCTACAGAAACCTTGCCGAGCGAAGCACACGCCCGGAGGAACGCGATACGGCCACCGAGCATCGCGTGCTCATGGACGCGATTGCCATGGAGCGCAATGCTGACAAGGCTGTGGAGCTGCTTGGCGCCCATTTCCGCGCCACCACCGATGTCATCCTGCACGCCGGTTTCGTCAAAACCGGCGCCGCCTCGCCATTGCGCTCGGCCGCGGCAGTGCGCATGCCGCGCGCGTAATGACTACCTGAAATAGCTCGGCTGGACCGGCGGTGCCCACTGTGAAAGCGCATCCGGGCTCAGCTCTGCCAGACCCACCGGAGTGTCGCGGTTGACCAGGTCACCGTCGGTCCAGTGCTCATGCTTGTGGTCCCAAGGATCCCGCCAGTAATCAAATATCTGGCTGCCCTGGACGTGGCGACCCACGCCCCACGCGTGTTCGTAGTTGCGCGCCTGCAGATACGCCTGCCCTTGCATCAGGTCGTCGAGATCGAGCACTTCGAAGGCGCAGTGTTCGAAGCGATTGGTGCCATCCAGCGACGTGATCACCGCCACGGTGTGATGATCCGTGAATTTCTCGCCCAGCCCACAATGCATAAACGAAGCAATCACATTCGAAGGCGCGCCTGCATAGTACGAGTCAGACGGGGTGAGGCCGAGCTTTTGATAAAAGGCCAGGCACGCCTGGTAGTCGGTAACAAACAGTGCGACGTGCCCGAGTCGCTGGACGCGACTCGGTTCGGGCTGCGTACGAATCGGGCGGCCGAGCCGCTGGCGGCTCGTGGCTGCGTTAAAAGCCATGGGTGCGCGCGAGGGTATGACGGCCGCGCGCTCCTGTCCGTGCAGGATATCGACGGAAAATCCGGCCGGATCCTTCAATCGCACGCGCTGGCCACCGCCGGGCTCGGGCGAGTCTTCCACCGAGGCGCCGAATTCGCGGGCGATTTCTCCAAGATCGGCGGCCGACTGAGCGTACAGGCCGAAGCCCAGTGTCGCCGGTTTGTCCGCTTTTTCGGCGACGTGGCAGAAGGGCGCGTCGCCGCAAGCGCGCGAATACAGCGCCGATGCGCTCTTGCGCACAGTGAACAGACCGAAGTCCCTAAGAAATTGCTCCATGCGATCCAGATCCGGAATCGCATAGCGCACAAAGGCAATGTCGCTGACGGCAGGCATCTCGAAGGTCCTCGCGGCTTTTCTACGGTGTCATCGATTACTTACGCTGTGCTACTTGGGCGGCCCGCCGGGAGGTGGTGCGCCAGGGTAACCACCGGGGGGACCACCCGGGGGACCCCCAGGGGGACCGCCGGGCGGCATGCCGGCGCCCGGCGGCGGCATCGGAACCGTATCGCCCTTGACTGCCTCAACCATGATCTGCAGGCGCACGTTGCCATTGTCGTTGAAGATGTCCCGCATCAGGCCAAACTCGCGGCGGTCGAACTCGGCGTGCACATCGGCACCGCACACTTCGCGCTTGAACATGGGATGTTCCATGCATTTGAACTCAGTAATGTCGAGTTTGAGCGGTCGCGTGACGCCACGCAGCGTGAACTGGCCGTTGACCAAGGCCGGTACGCCGTCGCGGAACGTGATGGAATCGGATACGTAGTGGGCCGTGGGATATTTCTCCACGTTGAACCATTCCTCGCCGCGCACACGCTGGTCCAGCATCGCCATGCCGAAATCTGCGCTCCCGGTGTCGACCGTGATGTCAACGCGACCGGTCTGTTTCTCGCGATCGAGCCAGATCTTGCCGCTGGTCTTGGTGAACTTGCCGCGCCAGTAGGACATGCCCTCGTGCGACACTTCGAAACTCGGGTACGTGTGCGCGGGCTCGATTGTGTAGATCTCAGCCGCAGCCTGCGCCGTGCCCACAATGCAGGCGCACAGGGTCGATGCAATCAGTACGGACATCTTCATTGTGCTGATCCCCAATCGGGTAACGAACTTATTGAAAGACCGCGTTGCAAAATCTATTATCTTGCTAAACACATATTTTCACGATAACAATACAGACACTCGTCAAACACTTCAAGGCGGACCACCGCCGATCGGGACAACCAATGCCTGCACAACAATCTGCCGAGATCCCGCGCGCGGGGGCGCTGCAAGGAATTCTGCTACTGCTGCCGATGACCATGGCGGTCATGGGCCTGGTAGTGCTCGTTCCCGTACTGCCGCAACTGATGGCACACTTCCACGCGGTGCCCGGTGTCGAGTACCTGGTGCCGCTGATGCTCACGCTGCCGGCACTTTGCGTGGCGCTGCTGGCACCAGTAGCCGGCACCGTGGTGGATTTTTTCGGTCGCCGGCGCACCCTGATCGTGGGCCTGCTCATCTATGCAGTTGTCGGCGTGCTGCCGGTGTTCCTCGAGAGCCTGTCCACGATCATCGCCAGCCGGATCGCGCTTGGCATCGTAGAGTCCGCCATCGTCACCGCGAGCACGACCCTGATCGGTGACTACTTCCACGGCGAATCGCGCAAGAAGTGGCTTGCGAACCAGACGGCGCTGGCCTCGCTGTCCTCCATCGTGCTGGCCCTGTTGGGAGGGGCGCTCGGTAATCTCGGCTGGCGCGGCCCATTCCTGGCCTATGGCGTCAGCGCCATTTACGTCATCGGGCTGTGGCTGTGGACGTGGGAACCGCAAAAGAGCGAGCAGCCCGCCGCGGAGCTAGGCGGTCCGGGCGTGCGGTTCCCATGGCGCGCGCTGCTGCCCGTCGCTTTTCTGGCCACGTTCGGTGGCGTCATGTTCTTCATGATGCAGATCCAGGTCAGCAATGTACTGAGCGGTTATTACGGCGTTACTTCAGCCAGTGCCTTGGGTGGCTACACGGCGCTAGCGGGCCTGTGCGTCGCGCTCGGCACCGTGCTGTACCGCGGCGTCATGCGCTTCGCCCCGGCCGTGCAGCTACTGGTCGCGTTTGGGCTGCTGGGCACCAGCTATGTCATGATGAATCACTCGCTGTCGGTGACAGTCTTCGCCGTCTGGCTGGTGATCAACCAGTTGGGCTGCGGAATCCTGTTGCCCACACTGGCGGTCATGGCGATGGCAACCCTGCCATTCGAAGTGCGTGGCCGCGGCACCGGCGTGTTCATGACCGGCTGGTGGCTGGGCCAGCCCTTGAGCACGCAGCTGGCGGCGCTGGTGCGCAACTACAGCGGTGGCAACCTGCCGGCGACCCTGCAGTTTTTTGGCGTGCTGTGCCTCGTGGCTGCGGCCATCGCGCTGAGTACCCTGCTGCTGCGGCGGCGGCGCGCCCCCGCCAGCGCGCACTGAGAGACTCTGGGCTCCGGTTGGCAGTTACTGCGTAGTCTTTTCTGGAGACTAGAGACGAATCGGCTCGCCGCTCGCCGCGGGCGCGCCTGAGGTCGCGTTCGGGAATTCCTTCGTCCGCCACGGCCGACCAGCCAGTGACCTCATGCGCGTCACGATCCATGGCATGGGCCGCAGCGGGACCCGCATCGTGTCGGGGGGCTGAGCCCGGCCACGCAGCCGCCATTGCGGCTGCGTGTACCTGTCAGTCCGGAGCCCGCCGGCCCATCAACCGATGGTGAAGCCGATCAAGCGGCCGAGGAACACAATCACGATCCACAGGGTGAGCGAGGTCGCCCCGGCAAGGCGCACGCCCCAAGGTGGCGGCAACGCCTCGTTCCACTGACCGATCTGCCGATAGGCCGTCAGGTGGAAGATCGCCATGTTGATGCCGGCCAGGAGCAGCGCGATCATCTTGGACACGTAGGGCGCATTGGCGACGTAGTTCGGCGCGTTGGAAGTGAATAAGAGCGCACCGGTTATGGCTGCAAGTGCGAATGCGGCCCAGGTGAACGGCAGCAGATCGAGGATGAGCTGCCGCGCACCCTTGCGATGGGAGGCGTAGCCCATCAGCCTCAGATCAACGATCGCAATGGTGCCGACCACGGTGGTCGCCATCAGGACGTGGGTACTCTCGATCCACGGAAACAGGACGCTGCTCTCGCGAATGCCCGAGCCCACGGGTGAATCGTACAGGCTCTGCAGGAAACTGGCCCAAGTCATCGAGTCGCCCTCTGTCGTACGCAAAGCGTTATTTCAGATCGCATAGGCGATCCAGCGTCCGCAGTAGATCACCGCAATCCAGACCACCAGCGACACCCAGGCCGTGGGTTTGGCAAGGGCCGCCCAGCGCGCGTGGGTGCGCCCGAACTCCGGATGCAGCAACGGATAGCGGAATAGAAGCGTCAGGCCGAAGGCGAGCAGAACCAGGGCCATCTTGCTCCAGAACACCGGGTTGGCGAGGACACGGTTGGGTTCGCCGACCGCCAGGATTGTCCCTGTGGCCAGCAGCACACCGAGGGCCGTCCACATCCAGGGCAGATAGCGCCGGATGACGGTCTGCGGCGATTCATCAGTCGCAAGGACGCCGGCCAGGCGCAGGTCGGTCACCAGGGCCGAGCCGACCACCACCGCGATGGCGAGGATGTGCAGGCTCTGGGTGGTCGGGATGACTCCGGCCGTTTCCCGTATACGGGTGCTGATCGCCGTCGAGTACAGCACGCTGGAGATTTCGTAGATACTCATCACTGCCTTTATCTGTGGTTGCGCGATCAGCGTGCCGGCGGCGCGCCCGGACCACCGGGTCCGCCCGGCCCGCCCGGGGCTCCGGGTCCGCCTGCCCCGCCCGGCGGGCCGCCCATGGCCCGACTGAGATCCCAGTGCTCTGTCAGTTTGCCGTCCTTTACGCGGAACATGTTGAAGACGTAGGAGGGCTTGAGCTCGCCTGTGGCCGGATCGGGCTGATCACGGCTGGTCAGCAACATCACCCGATCGCCCTCGGCCATGACGGCGTCAGTCCGCTGCTTTGGCATGGCCGTGGCTCCTGCGGGCGGTCCCATCTGCCGGCTCTGAAACATTTTGATCAGCTTCTCGCGGTCGGTGCCGGGGCCTGGCAGGATAAGGGTGTGCTGCTTGTAGTCCGGGCTGAGGTAGGTTTCGGCGATCCCCTGGATACGCTCCTTCATGCTGTTGGTCGCATCCGCCTCGTTGAGGGCGGCGTAGAAGTCGAGCACGGTCTTCTTGTTGGCCGCTTCGGTGGGCGTGTTCGCCGCTGCAGCGGTCGAAGACATGGCCAAACCGGCCGCCAGCACAAGGGCGACTGCGCTCAGCCGCAAAATGTTCGATACGTGGCGCATGGAGCGTCTCCTGTCTTTGGATTTAGTCTTGAGGCTCGGGAACGAGACCGGCATCGGCCCTGACGCTCGGATCTCCGATCTGCTCTTCGCAGTTGTATTCGGTGAAGACCGTAAGGTCCGGGTTCCAACCGTAGGTGCGGACCACAGACCATGGCCGCGTGTAGTAGGTGGGGTCGATGAACGTGCTGACGATCTCAAGGAACGGGGCGCGCTCGCCGTTGTCCACTTTGCGGATTCGCTGGACTATCTTACCGTTGGCCGACAGCGGCGTGCCGTCGACATCTAGCCAAAGCGGCTGCTTGAATTCGCTGCTCTCGACTACGAGCGTGCCGCCGTCCCAGTGAGCGACGGAATAGCCCATATAGTTTTTCTGGGCCGGCCGCGGCGCCTTGGCCGGATCCAGGATCAGCTGCCAGCGACCGTGATACTCCTCGAACACGAATTCAATCCAATCCTTTGACTGGAAGATCTGGAACGGGAAGTTCAGGTCGCGCTGCCACTGCGGACCGGGTGGGCGGCATATTGCGGAGGCGTTGATGAACGGCGCGCCGTTCTTCAGCGAGTTGACGCGGCGCGCGAGCACCTTGGCACCCTCCATGTTGTAGGGCACCAGAACGCCATACATGTCCCGCTGCATGCGAAACTGGAGCGGCTGGTTGTGAATCCAGGTGCCTTGCAGGTCATGCGGATCGGCACTGGGCATCGGCGCATCGGCTGCCAAAGGCAGCATCGGCGGGCCGCCGCCGGGCTGCGGCGGGGGCAGCGCAGTCACCAGCTTTTCGACCGGGCTCAGCGGCGGCGGCGGCGGCGGGCCGGACTGGCTGTACACCGGCGCCTTGGCGTCTGGCGCCGGCGGGGCACCGGCGGGTGGGGCTTGCGCGCCCGCACTGCCCGGCCCAATCGCCAGCACGGCGGCACATGCGAGGACTAGCCCCTTCAGAGCGGGCCGCCAACGGAATTCAGTCCTCATGCAGAAAGCTCCGAAGCTGAGATGAACCCGATCATTTGGGCGGGAAGACCGGTTGATGGGCCTCGTGACGGTCCAGACATACGTCCTCTGGAAACAGCGCGGCCGGCTGGCGCTTGTAGGTGACCGCTGCGTCCCAGGGCCGCTTGAAATAAGCAGGGTCCGCGATTGTGATGCGATCTTCGAGCGTCTCGGGGTCGAGCAGGCGCAGGTGCTCGGTGACCTTCAGGTCCAGGGTGTGGGGCACCAGCTCATCGAGGAGTGTGCGGTCCGAGAAGTTGGTTGTCTCAGCGACAAGAGTATCCCCCTCCCAATGCCCCTTCGAGGTCCCGGTCATCGTGGGGATCAGACCCTGACCCATCATATCGGCCTTCGGCGGCCGACCGCTGGCATCGATCTGCCGCAGAGCGCGGTTCCACTCGAAGTCGAAGGTCAGCACCCCGAACCGCTGCCAGATCTTGAAGCGTTCGGAGTTCAGCATGAGCCGGGGCGTGCCCGGGCTGTTACAGCGCGATAGTGTGATGTCGTAATCGTCAAAGGCGCCTTTGGCTCTCAGGCGCTTGTTTTCCTGGTACTGCTTTTGCCCCTCGGCGGTGAAGGGGATGGAGCCGCTGAGCGGCTTCAAGGTGTTCGTCGGCGAGGCGATCAACCAGACCCCTTCGAAGTTAGGTGTCGCGGGCAGGGCCTCAGCAGATGCCAGGACTCCGGCGGCTAGGAGGAAGCGCACCAGAACGGAGCCGATCCCAGGTCGAGGGCGAGACTTGATGATGAGCATGCGGCTGCGCCTACTGGCCAGGAGGACCGGGAGGTGCGCCGGCCGCGCCGGGGCCCGCTGCCGCGGAGACTTCGGTGTCTTTGAAGCTCTTGCCATTGGGCAGGACGATCGAGGCCAGGGCGCCGCCGGCGCCACCACTGGTGTTGGGATGGTAAGAGACGGTCACCTTATCGCCGCGGTGGAAATCGCGCGGCGTCAACCCTTGCTTGGAAAACATCAACGGACTGCCGCTCACCAGCGACATCGTCTGCTGCTTGCCGCTGCTGTCGATGTAGATCACCACCAGCGAGGAATGGGGCGCGCCCCAGCGAAACTCCTTTATAGAGCCCGACACAGTCTCAGTCTTGCTCATGTCGTAGGCGTTGAAGGAGTGATGGGCGAAGGCCGGCGCAACAGCCGTGGCGGCGAGGGCTGCCAGGAAAAGCCCCAGCCAATGGACGACGGATCGATGTGTCATGCAACTCCCCGGCGAAGATTGTCGGCTCACCGCCTGCCTGGGCCGGTAAATCCAAAGATGGCTCATAAACACTTTATTTGGAGGATACATTAACAGTTGGCTCCCTGAGTTAATCCCAGCATAGATGAGTTCTACGCGAGTTTGCGATAGTGGATTTCCGACTGTTGTATATCGCCCTTGGCGCGCGCCCAATTGCCGGCTGATTCGGCGTCGCAGGCCTCAATGGCCCGCAGTATGCGATGGTTAATGGCGACGATCTCCGCCCGCCTCTGTCGGCTGACGCTCGCCCTCGGGCTCGCTAGGTTGGCCAGCCCCAAAGACCGCGTCATGATCGACAGTAACGGGTTGCACGCCAGCTCCAGCAGCAGATTCTCGACACGGATCAGATCGATGAGTTCCAGGCTGTAGGCGAAGGAGGCCAGAACCCTGGGTCGGCCACCGCTGTAGGTGCCGGCTCGACCGGCCGCAAGGCGCGGACCGTTGCGGGCCATGGACATAGCGGCCTCGGCATTGTCGTGCACGCTCATTCCACTCGCAATGAAGCAGGGCGCCAGCAGCCGTATGACGCCCGCCGGGCTCGCCGGAGATTCCCAGAGCGCGCCCTTGCGGCCGCGCTGGCAGCGGATTGCGCCGAAATCCTGAAGTATCCGTCGCGCCTGCCTGACCACTACGTCCGAGCAGCCCAGGCGTTCGGCAGTCTCGGCTTCAGCTTCCAGCTGTTCGGGCCGATGAATCATCTCCTGTATCATCTTCGCCGCGAGGGACAGGGCCGTCTTGCGCCCGGAGCGCACCGGGCTGTGCTCGAGCGCCTCCAGCGCAATCAACGGCGGCGTGAGCTCCAAGGGCACGGCCAGATCTTCCAATCTGGCGAATGCCCTGCGCGTGTCGCGCGCGCTCATGGCGCGCTCGAGCGGCAAATCGCGCGTGGGCGCGGCGCGCCCTTGGCAGGCGCGGACGAGCATTTCGGCGATCTGGGCCGCCACTACCATGGCCGGGTTGCCGACCCGGTGAGCCAGATCGACGGCGAAACCCCATTCGCCTGCGGTGGCGGCCGTGGCCGCAGCGCCGAGGCCGCGGTCGATGGCCGCTTCGGCAACCATGCGCCACACCAATAAGCGGAATTCCTGAATGCAATCCCGGCTCGCGCCACTGAGGGTCAGATATATCAGCATGGCTTCGACCACCTCCTCCGACGTGGGGGCTGCGACAAACAGTCCCCCGCCCGGACCGCGCCGCACGTTCAGGATGCCGCGAGCCTCCAAAATGATCATGGCTTCGCGAAAGGAGGGCCGACCGAGACCCAGGCGCTTCTGCACTTGCGGAAGGGCGCCGAGGGACTCGCCGACCGGCCAACCCAGCTGCAGCAGATGCATTTCCACGGCCGACACCGCTTCGTGGGCCAGGTTGCCCCCGGGATCGTTGGCGCCGATGATGCAGGAGGTGAGCCGTCGCGCATCATCGGCGACGTTCCCTCGCGAAAGACTGAGAGGCATATCCATTCTCCTGCCCTCTTGGCCGCTTCCTAAGTCTCTGGCCGCGGCCGGCGCCGCGATCGGGCTTGCGCACCGACCAGCGTTGGGACGAGGGAATGCGAAGTAAACGGGCGCATGACCCGGCTATTTTACGGGGTCGATCACCCGAGGGGTGTGAATCCAGGGCCAGCTATTGCAAAGGCTTGAAAAGCCAGATGACGGACCCCGCCCGGAGCAGGCCCGGTCATTGCCGGGGAGTTTGCAGCTTGCCGTTGCCGCAATTGCCGTTGCGCCCCGCGCACAGGTCTTGCCAGCGGCCCTCAATAAACGCGCCTCTGCCCTTGCCCGCCCCGAGCGAAATTTGACCGTCAGTGGCTGTCTTTCTGCTGGAGCCGTTTGAGGACCTGGGCGGGGTCCTCTTGGATTGTCTTGCCCTGTATGGGATCGTAGATCAGTGTCTCGGCCGTGTTGCACACCCATTCGTGAGGCCAGCCGTTCTCACCGCGATTGCGCTTGAAGATACGCCCCGAGCTCGCGACGTAGGGTTGCGTCCAGACAGTGTCGTCATAGATCGTCAATTGATCTTCCAGCGTGTCCGGATCGAGCAACCGAAGACGTTCGACCATGCGCAAATTGGGTCCGTGCGGGCCAAATATCACCTCGGGAGGCAGGACGAACGGCCCGGTTCCCCGCCCGGGCAGATCACCGTATTGCAGGAGGGTGTCATCGAAGCCGACACTGTCCACGACCAGGGTATCGCCCTCGAAGTGGCCAATTGACTCGCCCAGGAAAGTCGGATTTGGGCGAGCCGAATGCTGCCCATTGAGTTTAATGAAGCGCGTCATGCTGCTGTTTTCGATGTAGATCGCAATCATGCCCGGCTCATAGAAGAACTTCAGCGGGGAGCCCAGGCGCTGAACAATCGGCATTCCGGGGGTCTTGCAGGTTGGGCCCGCAAAAGGGATGTCTTCAATGGGCTTGTAGTGGGCGATGTAAGCCTGTGCTGCAGCAGTGAGCGGGACCTTGGATGGGTTATCCAGAAACGATGACATGCTCTGCCAGTTACCGGAAAAGAAATCGGGCAGCTTGCTGATATCAGACCACTTTGATCCGAGCGGCTCGGCGGCTGCGGCTGACAGGCAAAGCATTGCCGAACACAACGCGGTGGCGAGCAGGAATTTTTGTCTGTTCATTGAGCGTCCTCGGCAACTAGCGCGGGGCTGGGGCACTGTTTGGCGCGCCAGGCGGCGGCGCACCTGCCCCGGGGGGTGGGGACCCATCTGCGCCCGGAGGTGGCGCGCCAGCCCCGGCATTCAGGATGCGGCCGTTTGCCAACTGGACCTGATTCAACAATCCAATGTGATTGCCGGTGCGCTCGGGCGCCGCAGTCACGGTGACCTTGTCGCCCGGCTTCATATCGGCGGCGTTCCAGCCACTGCGAGCCAGCATGCCGGTACTGCCGCCCTCAAAACCCCAGACCTCCTGGGTGCCGTCGGCTTTTTCGACCCGCACGTAAAGCCACGAATGCGGGTTGGCCCAGAGCCACTTCTCAACAGTTCCCTGCATGGAAACCGACTTCGACATGTCGAACGGAGCCGCGGAATGATGGGCCGACACCGGAAACGCTGCCGAACCCAGCAGTAATACTGTCAATAGGCCCAGAAGACGGGTTGAACCGTGCAAATTCATCGCGCACTTACCTTCCGAATGTTTTCGGTAGCTGGCTAGCAGGCAATTATACTAGCAGATAGTTATCATTGTTCTCCCAAAAGGGCCTGCGAAGCTGCGGGCCTCAACGGGTCGGACAAACCCGCTCGTGCGCCCTGGAGTTGAGCCCGCGAACGGCGAACTCTGGTCGCCACCGCAGCAAACCCAAGTCCGCAGTTCAGGCCACTGTTTCAGCATGCAGGACGTAAAAAATTTGTGCACCTATCTTGCGCTCCGACGCCTGCTAGCATCGGCGCTTGATACAGGCACACGTTCAGCCTGGCAGCGATGTGCTGTCGGTGCAGATGGAGTGAGGCCATGAGGGGCGTTCGATTCACACCTGGCGGCGCCTTTGCTGCCTGCGCACTGCTGGCCGCAATGCTCGGCGGCTGCGCGCTGCAAAGTCACTCCTCACCGCCCCCGCCCGCCGCCCCTCAGCCACAGTCTGTGCGCTCGGCTGGCGCAAAGATCTTCGACAAATGGTGCAGCGATTGTCACCACCCCGCCAGCGGGCCGGGCAGCATGGCTTTGCAGCGCAAGTACCAGGGTAGGCTGCCTGCGGTTCTGGAACAGCGCACGGATCTGCTGCCAGCTTACGTGCAGGTGGTGGTCCGCAATGGCGTGTCGTTCATGCCTTCCTTTCGCAAGACGGAGATCAGCGACGCCGATCTGGCGCTCGTGGCCGCCTACCTCGCCCGTTCGCAGTGATGGACACATCGAGCGATGAGTCGGATCTGAAGACGGCCAGCGGAGGCCTAGCGCGAATGATGACGCGACGGACTGCTGTCGGTGCGGGCCTGGCTGTAGCCGCGGTGGCCTGCGCTGCGCGCTTAGGCGCCTATGAGGCGGCCGCGCGCCGCGGGCAAACCCGGTCGATCGATGTGCTGCTCATCGATGAAACCATTGAGATGCCGCGCCAGATGGCGGCCTTCATCGAGGCGAGCCGGCAGCGGCTGCCCGTGCTCGGAATCCAGCTCGATGCGGCAGCACATGCTGGATTGATGCGCGTCCTGAACTCGAGCCGCGCCATCGTCGGCATCAGTTCCGGAGCCACGCTGTTCTGCCTTGAGCGGCTTGCCTGGGATCATGGCTTTCGCCTGCGCGGGCGCAGCCAATGGTGCGCGAGCGAGCCTGGCGATCAGGCCTTTGGGCAGGATATGGCTGCGTTGCTGAGCGGTGCCAGCGCTGCGCCCCTTGCCACCTGCGCCTACCGACCCTCGCGCGCGGACGCAACGCTGCACGCCTGGGTCATGCACAAATCTGCGCGCCCTCCAGTTCTCCAGGATCGCCGGGAAGTCTGAGCATGAAACTACCGCCAAATGTCAGCCAGGCCGATTTTACGGCAGCCCTTACGGCCTTCGCCAGAATCGTCGGCGAGCAGTGGCTGTTCACTGCCGAGGAGGACCTGGAGCTCTATCGCGACTCCTACTCGATTCTGTGGGGCGAAGCCGATGAGCGCACGGCGTCGGCGGCGGTGGCGCCGGACACTGCGGATCAGGTCATCGAGTTGGTGAAGGTCGCCAATCACTACCGGATACCCATCAATCCGATCTCGGCGGGCAAGAATCTGGGCTATGGCGGTGCCGCCCCCGCCAGCGCCGGCAGCGTCGTTCTTGACCTCAAGCGGATGAACCGCATCGTCGAGATCGACGAACGCCACGCCTATGTGGTCGTAGAGCCGGGCGTCAGTTATTTTGACCTGTACAACTACATACAGGACAAGGGCCTGAAGCTGTGGATCGACTGCCCAAGCCCGGGCTGGGGCAGTGTGATCGGCAATGCGCTCGATGGCGGCGTGGGCGTCACCCTCGCGCCCTACCGCAGCCATTTCGATGCCCAGTGCGGTATCGAGGTGGTCCTGCCCAACGGCAGACTGATGCGTACCGGCATGGGCGCCCTGCCGGGCGCCACGACCTGGCAGCAGTTCAAACCGGGCTTTGGCCCTCGCATCGATGGCTTGTTCAAGCAGTCCAACTACGGCGTGGTGACCAAGATGGGCTTCTGGCTCATGCCCCCGCCCGAGAACCACACGACCGGGCTGGTCACGGTTCCGAAGTTCCATGATTTGATTCCGCTGGTCGATATTATCGGCCGGCTCGAGCAGAGCAAGATCGTGCAGGGCTATTGGACGCTGTCGAGCCCCACCACGGGCACGCGCGGCGATGCCGCGCACAGCGGCGCCCCGCTGGTGGATCCCAGAATTCTGCCCATCCTGAATGATCCGGATGGCGTCAACATGGATAAGCTCGCCGCCGCGGCGCAGTCGGCTGGCCTGCCGTTCTGGTCGTGCGAGTTCAACCTCTATGGCCCGAAGAAATTCATACAAGCGCAGTGGGAGTGCATCTGTGACGCTGTCGGAGCAATACCGGGCGCGCAGTTCAAGCTCAACGAAATCCGCAGCCTGCCGCTTCCAGCCCAAGATCTGGCAAAGCTGTTCGACGTGGGTCCCCTGGGCATTCCGTCGCTGCGCACCTTCAGCCTCGGCCCGATGATTTCCTATGAGGGAGAAGACGTGGTCGGCCACATTTTCTTCTCGCCGGTCATTCCGCGGACGGGCGAGGCCGCCATTGAGGCCATGGATGTCTTTGCGCGGATCGCGCGCAAGTACCGGCTGCCCTACCCGCCGCTTCAGTTCCCGACCTCGATCTTCGAACGGGCTTTCCTGTTCGCCGTCGGCCTGCCCGTCACCCGCTCTCCCGTGGCCAACGCCAAAGTACGGGCGGCATTCGCCGAACTCCTCTCGATGGCTACTGCACGCGGCTGGGGCGAATATCGAACGGCGCCCGCCTTCTACGAACTGATCATGGGCACCTATTCGTACAACGACCATGCACTGCGCGAGTTTCTGGAGACGATCAAGGGCGCGGTGGATCCCAACGGCATCATGTCCCCGGGCCGCTACGCGATCCGCTCGCGCCATCCCTGAGAAGCCAACAGCTGAAAAGCCGTGCGGGCACGAGAGCGCCCTCCATCGATTCGAGAAAATGGCACAGGGCCTGATTGTTGTCCTCTAGCGGCCCTGAGCCTTGTCCTTTACGTTGTATTCCAACTTACCGGTCGTGGGATCGAGGTAATCCCGATTGTCCGTGCAAGCCCACTCCTGCGGCTCGTTTCTGCGCTCGATTCCACGAATGTAGCGCCGCGGGGCCAGACTGTAGGGCCGCTTGAAAACGCTATCGTCATAGATCGTCGTCTGCAGCTCAAGGGTATTGACGTCCACCAGCCGCATGCGCTCGACTAATCGGAGATTGGGTCCGTGCTGACCAAAGATAACGCCAGACAGCGGCGAGGGGTCTCCCTGCGCCAGGGTCGCCTTGTCCAGCTTGCCCATCTGGAACAGCGTGTCCTGCGCGAATCCCGTCGAATCCACCACCAGGGTATCGCCGTCCCAGTGGGCAATCGATTCTCCCAAATAGGTCGGATTCGGGCGCTCGCTGTGCTCACGTCCATCCGTATGAATGAAACGCGTCATGCCCGAGGATTCAATATAAAGGGCGATCATGCCCGGCGATTGGAAGAACTTCATCGGCATGCCGCCGATGTTCATTACGAATGGCAGGCCAAGCGGCTTGCAATTGGCGAACGGGCTGTCTTCGACCGGCTTGTAGTGCTTGATGTACTCCAATGCCGATGGTGTGTACTCAGGCGGCGTAGGAAAATCATCGGCGATCGGGCTGACCGATTGCCAGGTTCCCTGCCAGAAATCCGGCACGCTTGCGATGGCGCGCCAAGCCCTGGCGTTTTCTTCCTTCGATTGTGGAACCGCGGCGGCGTGCGCTATGCCGGACTGCGCCGTCAGGATCAGCGCGATGAGGGTGCCGACGCAACCACCGAGTACGCTGACCGCGCCGTTGCGAGGCACGTTTGCTGGAGCGGGCTTCATTTGTAGAGTTCCCCCTGGGGTTGGGTGGGCAAATTCGTCGCACCACCGGCCAAAGCCTCGCCGGTCTGGCCACCCGGGTCGGCTAATACTTTGCCGCCAGGCAGGAAAACCGTGTGCAGTTCGCCGATCGTCTTGCCATCCCGGGCCGGATGTATATCGACCATCACCTTGTCGCCGACCTTGATGTCGGCGGCATTCCAGCCCCAGCGGGCCGTCATGTTGGGGCTCGAGCCCACCAATGCCCATTCCTCGTCGGTGCCATCGGCTTTTCGGACCACGACAGTCAGCCAGGTGTGCGGATTGGCCCATTTCCACTCGCGCACGGTGCCGCTCAAAGTCGTGAGTTTGGAGCGGTCAAACAGCGCAAAGGAGTGGTGCGCATAAGCGATCGAGCCGCAGCATAACGCCACGATCACAACGAGCAGATTCTTGAGCTGCATCTTCCCGGTCGAATTCGAATGTTTCATAGCTCACCTTTGTCCCGATATCTTGTCATCACTTCAGCTCCACCTTATAGGATAACGCTGCCGCTACGCGCCACATATGGGTTGAAAAATACGGATCCACCGCGTACTTGTCTATCAAGCGACTCCGATATTCCGGCAGTGGACAGTCGCGATTTGACGCTCCAAGCGGCTCGGAAAGCTAGGTACCACAACTGGCCGGACCCCGCCGGCAATCGTGCCAAACCCGCCTCCGAAGTCGATCCGGTCGGCTGGCAACGTCGGCGGCAAATTCTCGTAAGGCCTGAAGGCTCGCCTCCCTCGTGGTCCCGCCCCGCAACGCTTACCCTCACGCTGAATGCTACGCCTGCGTCAGGCCGCAATGCACAACCCGCCCGGCCCCGGGACCGCTTGAACTTGAGCCTGAGGCGGAGTGTCTTCGGCAGCACCCTGGGCAGCCGCGCCGCGATTTGAGCCATTGCGCCTCCAGTGTTTCGAATGTCTTGACGCCTGCTGCGCGGACCGGGGTACGCAAGGCGCCGCGGCGCGCTTCAGATCTGCCCGGTCAGATGCAATCCGATTTGCTGCAGCGGCGCCAGCGCTTGCAGGATGGGCGGCAAAATGGCGATCGCATCGGTACCAGCAGCGTAACGGATCGCGGGATCCGGGTCGGTAGCGGCGGCCAGCAGGGCATTGACCACCGGCGTCAAATCTTCCGGCGCATGGGCTTCCATGGCGTCGAATTTCGTGCCGAAGCTCTGGCTGATCGCCGCGTACGGCGCGCTGGCCTCGCGATCGAGGGAGTTCTGCGGCAGCGCCGTCTTGAAGGGCCCGGGCATCAGGCACGCCACGCGGACGCCGAAGCTGCGGGTTTCGATGTCCAGCGCTGCGGACGCCGTGTCGAGCGCATGTTTGCTGGCCGCATAGGCCGCGAGCAATGGTGTCTTCAGGAGCGCGGCGACCGATGTGACGTTGATGATGCGGCCGCCCCCTTGCTGCCGCATGACCGGCAGCGCCAGCCGGACCAATTCGAGCGGGCCGAACAGGTTGGTCTCGAAAATCGCGCGCCACAGCGCTTCGGGCGTATCTTCGAAAGCGCCGCGCGCGGTTATGCCTGCGTTGTTGACCAGCAGATCGAGCCGACCGAAGCGCTGGAGGGCAAGATCGATCGCGGCCTTTCGCATGACTGGGTTCGTAACATCGAGGGGCGCAATGACAACTGCGGCGCTCTTTTCAGCCGCCAGTGCCTTGAGGCTCGGCGGCGCGGAATCGGGCTTGCGCATCGTCGCAACGACCTGGTAGCCGCGCTGGGCCAAGGCAACCGCAATGGCGGCGCCGAAGCCCGAACTACAACCTGTAACGAGCGCGACCGGCATAAGATCTCTCCTTAAACTGAGGGCACGGGCAAAGTACTACAACAGGCGCTGTTCGCAGTCAGGCGCGCCGGGGCACGCCGGCGCGCAAAAGCATACCTTGCGCCGCCACGCAGGCCTACTCTGATCCGGGCGGCATCAGGCAAAACTCCGGCTCAAGAACCAGGCTAAGCCCTCGGCAATAAGTGCGGACCCGAGAATATCAACCGTGATCGGCCGGGGCGTCGCCAGCCTTACTCGCCTGGCGAGCACCACCAGGCCAGAGACGGCAATCACGATTGTCAGCTGCCCGACTTCCACGCCGATATTGAAGCCGAACAGAATCTGCGCGAGTTTTTCCGGTGGGAGCCTGGCCTCCAGCAGGTCCGCTGCGAAGCCAAAGCCGTGAATCAGGCCGAAAATGGTGGTCACAACCATCCTCAAACGGCCACTCTCATGCAGCTGGCCCGATATCAGCAGATAGGCGGCGCTGAACAGCGCCGTGCCCAGCAACAGCTCAGGCGGGAGCACACCTATACCGGCGAAACTCAACAGTGCCATGACGAGCAGAAACCCGCCGGTGGCCAGGGCGAGCTTCGCGGGCTTTTGGAGTGAGACAACCACGTTCTCCACTCCCACCAAAGCGATGGTGAGGGCGACCAGGGCGTCGATGTATTGACCATGGGGCCGAATGATCCCGGTCACGGCCAGGGCGAGCGTGATGCTGTGCCCGAGCGTGAACCCGGAGACCACGAAAACCAGGTCGCGGAGCCGACGCGAAATCAGCACCAGGCCCAGCAGGAATGACATGTGATCTATGCCCGTGAAGATGTGCATAACGCCCATTTTCACGAAATCAAGGAAGCCAGCACTCTTGAACTTGCCGCCCTGGCTCGCCGTCAGATCGAAGCGCTTGGTATCCTGAGTGAACAGTTGCTCCACGACATCGCCGTCGGCGAACTGAATCTGGGCGAAATCGACGTGGGACGGCACGAAATCGTAAAAGGCATCGAACTGCAGCATGAGATTCTTGTCGGTCGGGCAGTCGAAGTCATACTCGCCTCGCCGGTAGCCCGTCGCAGCCAGCAGCATGTGTCCAGGCGCGGTCGGATGACAGACCCGCCCGTCGGCCGACACGCCGATGCGCGGCGTAAGGTAGGTCACGAGTTCCGCGTCGGACGGCCGGCTCCCATGACCGACGTACTCGGCCTCCTTGTCCGGGAAGGTGATGGTCATGCGCACCTGGCGCTTGTCGATTAACCAGCTGGAGTGGGATTCGCTGCGGGTATGCGCCTGCGCAGGGGCGGCTGGCAACAGCAACGCGAGACCGAGCAGGACGGCGATTAAACGCCAACTGCTCACTGCAGCGCCTTGGCGATCTGCACATCGGCGCGTTGGCGCAGGAAGCGGTCCGTTCCGGCGCGCATGCGCGCGATCTTGTCGGTGCGGTAGGAGGCCAATACCTGGTCGCGCGCCGCGTTGAAGTCCTCCGCAACGGGCTTCCGGTTGGATTGCATGGCCAGTACGTGGACGCGGCCGCCATCGGCGGTGGGCTCGGACACCTGGCCATCCTGCAAACTTTTGGCGATGGCGAACAGCGTCGGCCCGAGGTGCTGCTCAGCCGCGAAATAGAATTCTTCGCCGTCATCGGTGGCACCGCTGGACTTCAAGCCCTCGGCGGCCATCGTCGCTGCCAGCGCCTTGCCGGAGCGAACGGCCATGACGGCCCGCTGCGCACTACCCTGGTCAGGCGCCACGTAGTCAGTGAGTGTCATCACCCCCTCAGGCTGAAAGTTCGCGAGGTGGCTCTGGTAGAAATCGCGCAGCTCCTCCTCGGTGGGGACAGTCGCATTGCCGTCGATTTCCTGCTGGGCCTCCACAGAGTTCACCAGGGAATTACGGACTTCGGTGAAATCGTTCTGCAGGCCGAGCTCGATGCCGCGTTGGACGTAGAGCTCCTCGCGGATCATCGAGTTGAGGGCCGCACGCTTCTGGTCGGGCGTCGCATCGCTCAGGGACACGTTGTAAAGCGCCTGCAGCTGGACCACGTAGTCGCTCAGCAGGATCGGACTACCGTTCACCACGGCGACGTCTTCCGGTGGAACGCCCGCAATGCGCGTGCCGCGGGCGCTGAACAGGCCGGCACCGGCGATGAGCAGGCCCAGGAGCGCCGCGACCGCGCAGAGCATCACGGATCGGCGCTCATTGTGCTCATCCGGCCGCCACCATTTGTTCCACTTCACTTTCGTCTCTCCGGCCGGCAAGTTCATTCAGTTTCCTTTTCGCGCGTGAAGCGATGCGACGTAGACCGCAACCGCCCTGACGTTCGCGGGGTCGAGGCGCCCGCGGAAAGCGGGACTGACGCCATGCAGCCCGTCCCGAATGATGCGGCTGATGTCGCGCCGGCTCCCGTCCCCGCGCAACCATATGCGGTCAGTGAGGTTGGGAGCGCCGATTGCGGTATCCCCTTGCGCGTCACGGCTATGGCAATCCCAGCAGCCGCCGCGTCCCTCGTAGAGGGCGCCGCCCGCTGCGGCAGCCTTCGGGTCTTCGCCACTCGCCCCACTGAGCGTCCGCACGAAGCTGGTCAGCTGCTCAATCTCTGGGGGTGAAAGTGACGGCAGCTTTTCACGGGCATAGGGCACGGCGTGACCATAGGCCGGCATCCAGGCCAGATCCCATCCCTTATCGTCTCCCGATCGGATGCCATGCAGGACAATTGCCTCGATCTCGCTGGCGCGTCCGGTGCCGTAAAGAAAGTCCTGGTCCGTCAGATCTGGCGTTCCGGTCGCCGTGCTGCCGCGGCCATCGGCGCCGTGGCAGACCGCGCAGTTGGCGAGAAAAACCTTGCGGCCCTTGGCCAGCGCCCTGGGCGCCAGGCGCGGATCATCAAGAATGCGATCGGCATCGGCCTGCAGAAGCTCGCGACGCTCGCGCCTTTGGAAGCCCGCCAAAGCCACTACAACAACAAGCAGAAATGCGATCGCCAGCAAAGGGACGAGGACTCTTGCGCGCAGCGGCCTCAAGATCGCTTCCTGCTCCCTATTCCCATGCGCGCGAGCTCGGGCTCCCTGTCGATGAACTGGTGCTTCAGCGCGCCGAGGATATGCAGAATCAGCAGGCTGAGCAGCAGCAAACCGCCCACACCGTGCCACTGCTCGAATTTCTCATGCAGCGCACGCTGCGCCGGCAGCCCGCCCGGCTCCTTGCCGATAGCCTGGATAGGTCCGATCATCGGCATCGGAACCAGGCCCCAGATCTTCTGGGCCGGTGGCGGTCCCCCAAACATCGGCATCCCTGGCGGCAAGGCGCGCGCAGCCCCGGGAGGTGCAGCGGCTGGCCCTTCCCCAGGCGGCGGGCCCGGCGGGTGGGCGAGTTCGACGGCTGCCCCAGGCGAGCCCGGCGGCGCATGCGCTGAAAGCATGGCCCAGCCCGTGAGCGGCATGAGTACCATTCCCGCGTAGAGCAGAAAATGGACAAAATGTGCCGTGTGGCGTTCCCACGGCTTCATGCCCGCCA
>Ga0182030_10006561_pt1 | contig 24527 bp, 20 predicted proteins | sample 812S3MmetaG_FD_121299 | JGI IMG/M metagenome (GOLD analysis project Ga0182030, IMG submission 121299) | Permafrost microbial communities from Stordalen Mire, Sweden - 812S3M metaG (Illumina Assembly) | ecosystem: Environmental > Terrestrial > Soil > Wetlands > Permafrost | place: Sweden...
AAATTCTAAATTCTAAATTCTAAATTCTAAATTCTAAATTCTAAATTCTAAATTCTAAATTCTAAATTCTAAATTCTAAATTCTAAATTCTAAATTCTAAATTCTTAAATTTTAAATTTATAAATCTTCAATTGACCGTTTGGTCGCTATGGCCCACAGGAAATATCACTAGTTTTGTATTTGATATTTCGCCTATAGTTAGTCAAAAAGGTCAAAGTAAAGGTGCGATGGGTCCCAAAGCATGCATATATCAATCTTCTAAACCCTGATCTGCTGTGGTCCAGGGACATCAGATTCAAATACCCAGCAGCCCACTTAGTACTCTAGCCTCTATCTAGGCTCCTTAGATTCTACGTTCCTTAAGCAAGAACACCTCTCACGCCTTCTGAAACAAAAAATCGTGCACCCGCCTGGTACGCAAATCATTCCAAGCGGAAAATCTGGTTACGCTATAATTTATTCTAACACGAACTCCTCTTGCCGAATTCCTGTAAAGTCACTAGACTCACCGTACATAATACCAAGCACATAACATTCCCCAATAAGACTATAGGTGGGGGACCCTTTTCCCACTATGAATGGTACTACTCCTCCAGCGAAGACACATATATCATCATATACCTTTGTTGTCTTGGGACCAACTCCGATGCAACCGCGCTGGGTCACGAAAAATCTTCCATAGGAGAGTCTTTTCAAAAATGCAGCCGCTGTACACCAGTATTTCCAAGTGATTTCGCGCTCCTCTCTGTTTTGCTTGAAGAACTCGACCACGTCTTGTAAAGATTGAATGCTATTGCCAGACTCATCCCATTGGAAATTGGCATACGGATCCTTATCTCCTTCTACTGTTGTTTGAAATGATCCGATCTCATCTTCACAGGGTTTGATAGCGTTTCCAATCGGGATCTTGAGAAGAAGCTCTTGTCTGCTCTCGCCGGTAGGATAGTCTCCTATCCCATCGATGAGTTTAGTCAGACTATTGATTACTTTTATTATATCGAAATTTTCTGTGGTATCCTGTCCTATCTTAACAACTGTATCAATCATGGCACCGGTGACTTGAAGATGCCTTTCATCATCTGGAGAGAGTCGATCATATCCTGTAGGTGGACCACCTGCTGAAAATATGCCATGAGCGCCCCTCCATGTTGAAATAGTCCTACATGGCTCGTTTGAAGTCCAATTCGGAATCCAAGAAGAGAAGGAGTAGGACTTGGATTCACCACTTCTGTATAGGAGATCCATCGCGTGACCTCTACTGATGAACTCGGCGGCATAACGACGGGCGATTGTCTCAATCGATGAAGAATAGTCAGGATCAAATGCCGCGGTTTGGGCATCAGACGAGATTCCAAGAAGAGCAAAAAGCTTGTCACACTCTTTTGTTGACTGAGTATAGGCAAACTCATCCAGAAGAGCCATCATGTCGAAGCGAGGAGACAGCTTCATCTTCTTGAAGGCTGTCTTAGTCTCAGCAAGGGTATATGATGGCTTTAGACTGGAGAGCATCTCTCGAACTCGATGATGGGCAACCCTCAGCGTACTGGACCAGTCTAAACAAATTTTGACAGCAGCAAAGACATCGTCCCAGGAGATCTCCCAAGAGCCACATACAAACTTGACTTCAGAAGCCAGCACAATTTCTTGAATGATCCATGCTCGCCGAAACCACTCGCGTTGAAATAGTACTACGATGTGTGTCCACACCTTGCTCTCCATTGGAGGTAAGCCCGGTTGCTGCCATTCTGGTGGGATTGGAGGCAATCCCGTTGGCCAAACATCTGGTTTGAGCTCATTTGTTCTTATCTGAAGTAGTGTTTCGAGAGCTTGATAAATGTCATCCTCATCGTTCCCAATCCACGCAAAAACCAATTGGGCGGATTGAAAAATTGTTGGCAATAATCGAATTTGGGTTGCTTTCTCGTACATATTAGCTTGATCTATGCATATAGCATCGGCCCACAAGAATGTAGACTCAGTTGCACTCCGAAGTCTTTTTAGAGCGGCATGTAGTGACGAAGTGAGGAAGATGTTGCCTTCTGCAGTATGAAGATTGAAAGGTTTGAGAGCGGGGCCCCATGCATAGGAGATCGCGCAGAACTTTGGACCCTCGGATATAGATATATGTCGAACAACTCCTTCAATCGCGTCATCATCATTTCCAGGAAGAAGCTCCCAGAGCCTGATCTGCTGGAGTTTCAAAGGTTTGTAGGTGTACTGTCGGCTGGAGGAAGGACCTGCTTGATCACTGCCCATGTCTGTCAATGAGTCAGACCTCTTCCTCTTCCTCAATGACCGAGCTCCTTTAGAAGTGATGTATTGGTCCGCCGCATTCCACAATACGGAGGCCGGAAGACTTGTCTTAAAATCTGCTACGAACCGGGATTCTGATTTCAGTTGCAAGTCTCCGGCGGCATGCATTTGCCACGGGTCAACAAAGATGGCGATCTGAGGGTGCTCTTGAACATCTGCTATTCGAATAAGTATGAACGCCTCAGCGAAACTAACACCTTTACGATCAACTTTTCGAGTCTGGTGGCACCTCCAGGCCTGAGCATCTGTCAGCGATGGCAGACATCCAATATTGCCGATAGTGGAAAATAATAATGAAGACATGAATGGCTACCGAAACTCACTTTCTGGACCTGGAACAGCTCAAGCACAAACTCCGACGCAATGCCTCCTGCAGTAGTGACAACTTCGATGTGGTACACTGGAGCTCTAAGATTTTTGTTCACAATGCTGTGAGAATGGACCTTCCTCGTCAGCATATGACTGAAGGCAAGGGAGCCATTATGATTCGCAATCGTGAAGGTTGACGCCTCAATCTCATTCCCTGTAAATGGGCTCAGTCCAGCTTTCAGCCGCAGTGAGCTCGTCCAGTGGATTTCTGGGTCGTACACCTCGCGCAACTCGCTTTCGAGCAGCTTAGAGACCTATCTCGATTGTTTAAACTCTGCCATCAGGTCAATATTATGAATATGGGACGTACATAGACCTCGCCAGCTAGGACCCCATCTCTTGCGACATCTACTGTCGAATCCGGCAGCATTTGGACTAAAGTCTCTCTAGCTCTATTAATTGTGACAAGAGCTGGAAAGAGTCGATGAGGCCGAAGGAGAGAATTCTTCCCGGAATCCGACGGCTCTTGGATGAAACTAATTGAAGTTGGGTCGTCGGGAAAAGCACCTTCTTGTCGTAATCTTCTCCTCAAGGGGGAGAGACCTGTTTGTGGCAGCAGTTTGTAAGGATCGACATTCTCAAGCCTGCATAAGTGAGATAGAAGTGAATCTGTTTTGGTTTGTGACCATGGCCGAGCCTTGGCATTATCCCACCGATTCGTAAAGCGATTCATGAACTTCGAAACTGTATGGAAGGTTGCTTCCTGATCTTCCCAGTAATCAGCGTCTCCATGATGTCTGCTTGCCGATCCTGACCAAAAACTTGGGTTGAGCTTTCTCGAGTCCATCAAAGTGTTGAATTCAGGCGCATCTTGATGCAAGCCCCGTCTGTCGAAGATTGCCTTCATATCTCCAGAGTATTTTTCAGTCATGACTGCGTGGAGAACGGCAACGTGGGAGGCTTCTGTTAGTTGGTAGAAGTTCGCCAATTCCTCGAGTAGCTCGAGGGGTGGACGTGAGATATTAGAATCGCTTTTGCGAAGGAATACTTCTAAACTCTCGCCCATCACAGTGATTTTAACTCTCCCGGAACCAGCTTGACCTACAACTTCTCCTCTACCGCGGACTTTGACAGTCCATTTAAGAGTTATTTTTTTCACCGTATACACTTTCGAATTGCAAAGCTGCTGGATGATGGCCTGTCTATTTGCAAGTTTTGGTGGTATCAGTCTATTATGTTGTGTGAGTATAAGAAGCTAGTTAAAGAGAATAAGGATGACTCATGGCATCTAAGAATGGATCGACTCTACTCACCTCGCAATGAATTGAGCTCTAGTGCACATTATCCTCGTATATTTATCATTTAGCCGGGCATCCCTGCCAACATCCGGAACTCCGCGAGCAAGGCAAGAAAGCTTTCTCTGGTCCCAGCTGAGAGCTGCAATTAGGGGGTCAATTTTCCCCGTTGTTTCCTCGTTGAGAGCGAGCAGCGGAACATGACCATGGAAGACACGCCCCAAGCGCGGTCTGTCGGCAATAAACCACGTCGCGTTCGTTTGAGAAGTGCTTAGGTAGTCGAATGTGCTTCCAGACTTTCCTTCGTCGATTGGAAAGATAGCCGATTTGGTGAGAGCCGCAATCATTTTCGTTCTTGCTCCAGAAAACCTTGGTTTCTCTTTTGCCTGGAAATATTCGCTTATTGATTCGAATACTTCAGAGATGTAGTCAAGGGGGTCACTCGCTTTGATCATTCGAGCTTCATCTGTTAGATTTGTCCAATCCGCTTTCCTGAGACCAAGTGTTAAGCTAAAGAAAGAATAATGCTCGGGGTAGAATTTCGAAAGACAGGCCACCTTCCTTAGACACTTCGGTCCTTCCCAGACACAGCCTTGAAGACTGAGCCACTCTTGGCCAGTCCAGTCCTCAGACTTTGGCGTAAATATCAGTGTCTCTGATTGAAAGGATTTTTTGCATTGCCTATGATTTGTCAATTTGGCGCTGTTGTTTCCGATGGTTCATAGTAGAATTTAACTTACGGTATAAGTGATCGATCTAAGCTGCATTGGGTGTGTATCTGCTTGTAAAGCTCGGAGGCCTTCTTCAAAGTATTGTCGGAATTTTTTAGAATCTCCAAGTACTTGATGAATGGACCGATACCTGCAGTCACGACAACGCCAAAATGGCTAAGCTGTTTCCACTGAGGGTGCTCTGGGTCTGGAATTTCAAGAAAAGACATGGAAGCTAAGCTTGTGGCGTCTGTGTTGGGTGTTGGCAATATGGTTTCTCTCAGCTTTGCAGAACCGCCACCTTTACAGGATACTGACATGCTACCAATTTCTTGTATCACCTGCTGCGTGCATCTCACAGTAAGTTTCTTTTCTTGCGTAATCCACTTTGCATAATGATCCCAATTGTCCCTCAGCAGTAACAGCACGGAGACATAATCCGAATTTTGAAGAAGAAACCGGAAATCCTCAACCAGCTGCGGTTTCGAGTCATGCTGTGACACCAATCGGGGAAATTCTGCCACACCAAGATTGGCCACCATCCAATCCCTCAGCTGTGACTGCCTGTCAAGGGGAACTTTCATGCTGTAGTCGCTGTGTATGAACGAGAATAACTTTCTGTCTTGTCCGAAAAGCGTGGAAGCAGAACCAGTCTTATCGGAATCTATGTATCGTCAAAACTAGGCTTCACAGCGCCGGACTCAGTCAATAGCCACAGGCACCTCGGGTTGATCCTTGTCCAATTTGTATGAAACAAAAACATAGCGTGAGAAATCAAATCCGAGAGAGAGAGTAGCAAAGGGAGAAATGAAGGAGATGAATGCGTCGAAATGATTGCTTGGCAGACTTTTTCGTCCACACTCGAGCTCCTAAAAGCGTGTAAAGGTTTCGTCTTGAATGATCAGACGCTGCTTTAAAGTTGATCTCCTTCATTTCTATGCAGTTCGGGATTTGGAAATCCTTGGTTTTCTCGTCGGAGAAGTACAAGACTTGATTTGAGGATGATATCCATTTACCCCCGCTGAGAGGAATGATCTCTAACTCGGCAATCTTCTCCTTCACGGTGGCGCTGCTATCGGAAAATTGATAAAGTAATTTGCAGAGCCTTAGTGCCAAATTTGAGGCATGTTTTGAAACTTTTCATGAGAAGACTTTATAAACATCTCCAGATCGTCGGCGAACTCTTCAGGGGTAACATCCTTCACCCCAAGCAATGATGGCTCAGCTCTGTATTTTTCAAGAGAATACTTAGGTGAAATATACTTAGATCCGGAAAGATCGGTTGGGACGAATGACTGCTCATCGCCTCCAAGCATTGTGGTTGGGACTGTTCTTAACTTCGACGGGACCATAAGCTCGCCGCTTTGAGACTCTAAGATTGGCGAGTCTGATAATGCTTGGACGATTGATTCTTCGAGTGAGGAGAAAAAGTCCAGAAACGGGGATCTTTTCTGGAGAAATTTGATCCAGGTATACCTGAGGTCTCCAGAATTGAAGTCGTCAACGGCTTTGCGGAAAGCCTTGGGGATGTTCTCAAGTAATACCTGGTTCCACGGCGAAGACGCGTCGATTTCTTCACGGCTTGCGCTCAGAAGAAAATCTGCTTGGATCAAGAACTAGGCTGTTTAGTAGGGGATCTCTTCGCAATCATGTGATTACTAGCTTTGGAGCCATAATCACGTACAGGCAAGAAGGCATACACTTTCTGTGACGCCATCGATACTCCCTCGAACTCGCCGAGAAGAGAAGCAAGGACTAACTGGGATTCATAACAATTAGGCCGTTTTGGCTCGGGTGGAAGGCCTGAGATAGAATAACGGATGATCTTATACAGTCGACAATTTTCATCTTGGTGAAGCTTGATCAATTCCTCGCCTTTTGTTGTTCCGACGTCTTGGCACGTCAGCTTTGTTTCCCACGTTGGAGAAGCCTCCTCATGAATAGTGATGTGTGCTTCTCGTAATTTGCGGAGGAATATGAGTAACCCGGAATCCAGCGATTTGATTTCGTTCAAGAGCTCGCGTACATTGCAATCGTCTGTCAGCTGCAGATACATTGACGTGTATCCAGCCTTTGGTGGACATGGAAATGCAGTCCAAATCGGGGTAATCATACCTAACTTCGTATTCTTATCGAACATGAATGAGTAGTGCCCTGAATGGATCCAAACAATATCGGCGATTTTAAAGACCGATTTGAAGTCAATGCCCTTCTCCCCAATGTATCCCGTTGATTTATCAAGGCCTGCTTTCGTACTTCGGCCAATCCTACAAATCGCTTCAGTATTTCGCCTGGTGAAGCCAATTTCATTACAATCGATCCGCAGTGTACGCCCTGAGAGAGTAATGTTTAGCGTAGGATTCGAGGATCCGTAGTTGTTATCATCAGCATTCTGAATGAGCTCTAGGAGAAAATGCGTAGACTTCTGATAAAGCTGCTCTGCTAGGCTGCGAGTGGCGATCAGTGACTTTACAGTGTGCAGGATTGTATTTACAAGTCTTACATGACGAGAGCGTTCTCAAGATCGGCGACATCGCTATCTGTATTGTCCCGGCCCTTAGAGGCTCTAATCTCGGCAATATGAGCCCGTGCATCTTCTTCGCTCTGTGGTATGTCCATTTTCAATCGTCACTAGCGTGCTTGAGTCGATGTTCCAGCTTGGAAAGTCGACCGAGAACTACTCAAGATGTGTTGAAGTCTTGAGAGGCTGGTGAAAGTACAGCACGAAATTCAAGATCATAGTTGGGATAAGTAATAGAAAGCGGTGAGACATGCGCGAAAGAGCCTCTGCACGTTCGGTGAGAGTTTACGTGCACGCCACTATGTACCACGAAACAGCAAGGTACTGGCATAGCCCGCAATTGTGGGGAGGCTCGGCAGAAAGCTCACAGCACTACGAGCACGAAGATATCCTCAGACTTCAAAGCAACTTAAGGTGACAAAGCTCTCGTACCAAATTTTGCGCAGGAGCGTCTTATTTGTCTTCCTATCGCTGTCAATTGTAGAACTGGCTGGAGCCGGAATTTTAACGATGGAGGAGGGAGGAAACTATGCAATAGAGTTGTAGAAGGCAGCCTTGTGGTGTGGCACATGCGCACGGACGGTGCTCGTAAGCTCGCTTGAAGAATTGCGACAGCTGCGGTCACAACCACAACAGACAAATCCGTGCAGATTAGATCATGCAGTAAGCAAAGCAAAGCAGAAATTATTATAATCTGCATCCCGGCATTGGTCAGTGCTGGAGAACCTCCCGTGCCAACGCTTAACCACCTCAATATGTTGATGCCGAGATTTCCGTGAGGCTCGAGGCTTGAGCCATGAAGCTTAAGGCGTCCTGCAGGCCGGTAAACTGACTGGGCTGCGCGGTATCTCCGCCACCACTTCCCCCACGTCCCACATTTGTCACAAAAACCGGCACTGCCGAAACGAGCGCAAGCCTGTATGCTTCATCTTCGTGTTCTCGCGGTGCCATCTAGCGTAGGATATGAAGCTCATGCACTCCATATGGTGTCATGTAGCCAACTGTTGAAATTGGTGCTATGCTCTCTATTGTTGATTCGGCTTCACACGGCACAGTAGGCCTAGAAGCGAGGTAGATTGGGACCGAGAAAACCCTTTTTGCGTCCGAAGCAGTACCGAGCGAGATACGAATCTATATAGCGCCATTCTAATCCGATAGTCTGGCCCTAAGCCAAGCACGCCGATTTGTTCTGAACGATTGTATGAGGTCCACACTAGCCGCTACATTTACGAAGAGCCACCTCCGTCTGTTGAGTGTGAGAAGCAGCAAGGCCCAACTGTTTCCACTTTCACCCATTAGCACCACTCTCGCCGACGCTCTACTCCACAGGCTTTACCCTGCGCCGTAGCTCATCGAGTAAACCTACGATATCTCTATAACCTTCTCACGCTTTCTGCTTGAATGCCTCCACGTTTCCTAGAGCCCATTCCTTCTCTTTGCCCGGTTTTACTCCTAATACGCCGTGCTTTATATACATCGCGGACTTTCCATTAAGTATTCTATGTGACGCGGTAAGGAGTATTTTTAAAGTCCGCAGAGACCGTTAAGGGGTCCCAACCCCGACGAGAAGTTAATGAATGCTCTACTCGATGCGATTTTGTTCATCTTAATAAACTAATATGGTTTGGGAACCGGTCTACCTAACATTTTTCGTTTCTGCTTATTTACAGTGACTGCGGAGATAAGTAGTTCCCGAGCTGTTTCCAAGATAACAGCTAGATATCCCATCGTTGTCATCAGTAATGCCGTGTCAAATTGCAGTTACTTATAGTATCTACAACGTCGACTGGGCTCAAGACTACGGCTGGTGCTGTTCGGAAAGGTGCTGCTTGGACATGAGAGACACTGACAGTGAAGTTTGCTTGAAACGGCGAATGCTATAGGTAACCTAATCTAGAAGAGTATTCAACCGATGTGAGAGACTGAGGCATTAAAAAAAAATTAAGAATGTGATTGATGACAGAAGAAGTTCGAGATATGGCGGATGGGAAGAGCAGGGAAAAGCCAGGAACAGCGGGAGCTGGAGGACCTGAAAGCGAGTGGGCGACCTGGAAAGAGGCAAGGGATTACAGTGAGCAATTATCCTTCATATTAGAGGTGTGGAATTACTGTTTACTCTCGTGCTGAATCCTGGAGGTATTTCGGGTTTAATAAGTAGCTGTCGGGTCAATGAGGCGCAAATCTGTGTAACGCAAAATGGAATGAGCTGGGCGGGAACGTAGGATAAGGCGTAGTAGGTAATGTATGTTATTGACGTGAAGAGGGTTGCGGGAGATGTTGATAATCTAGAGTACGAGGGATTGGGATTTTATTGAGTTGTAGAAGAGTAGGAGGGAATACAGGTGGGAGGCTGCACGGACCGGCGTCGAATCGACTTCGCCCAATTGTAACGCTGCGCGGCAGACGCTGCGCGGCAGACACTGTCACCCCCTCCTATTTGATTCGAAGCTTGATACCTCATGAGAGACTGTACTTTAAGATCCATGTAGCAAAGTGTGCGTTTCTGCATTGGGCTTATGTGGCGGGCAGAAGTGTCTGCTACGCAAGTTGCTTCATCTTCACCACTCTATTATACCTTTTGGGGAAGGGGAAGATGAGCCTTACCGTAGTCATACTTGTACAGCTAGGAAACTAAGCAGGCTAAGAGCCTCAAGTGTATAATTTACGTCTGAATTCTTATTCCACTTGTGAGCTTGACATGTGTTAGTGACCTCCACCTTCTCTTAGCTACTAGCATAACTCCAAAGCTATCGCAATCGCCCCCAACGTCTCAAGCAAGACCTTTGAACTAACGCTACACCCAAACTCTTCCAAAAAATTTGTACGATGATCGCTGAGAGATTCTATACGCAAGGTATTCATGACGTTCGGGGTGCTGTGCCCATATCTCGAGCTGGGATGGCCCATCTTGAATTTGGGAAACAGCCTCTCTAGTCATAGGATGGGGGATGGAATTATTGACGTCGGAATTCATATGGATGATGGACTCCTGATATGTAATCTCTTTGAGCAATTCCACTGCTATGAGTAGACAGGATCTGTCAGCATAGGGTGTCATCGTGCAGTTGGTGCTGGGAGTTTGACATTACCTTCGTGGGTTGCACAAGCAATTCCGTCCAATTTAATTTCGCCTTCACTTTCTTCGTCATGACCGATGTTCGTCCATGATTCAATGCATACAGCATCGCAATTCTGCTTTCTGTAATTCAAGCAATGGGATTTTGGACTTGGTGCCGGTGGTGGTTGTTGGGATGGGGCTTTGGACGATGACATTTGTAGTGCGTGTAGAGTTTTTCAGCTTGCTGCATTGAAAATGATGCTTCTGTGGGCAGACATGCACAATTATATATACATTTAAGATGCTATTAGAGCTAATTCAGTGCTCAAATTTTCTCATTTGAAGCTCCGACGACCCCGCTAGGTCCCCACGAGACCCCGTTAAACAGCAGTCTTTTCCAAGTTCCTGCTTTTAGGAAAACTACGAAGACTCGTTCTAGACTTGATAGATTTCGCTTTTACACATCCCAGGCAGCTAAGTAACATGAACTTTCGGGATCGTACTCCCCAATGTGCTTCGAGAGTATTCGGGTATGGTCACGTGTTTCCGCGGCCATCCATGACATTTCGCGAATCCTCGAGCGCCACTAATTTTAACGGCACAGCACGACGCGAGGCAAACGACATCAAAGAGCTCCGCACTTCACAACCAGGTTCGATGGGATTCTTATCTGCTACTTGTCAATTCCTTCGCTCAACGTTCATTCTCATTGATCTATCCAATGATAGGGTGGCTTCGTGGATCGTTTTAACTTGTGTTAAGAATGCCTAAATATCACTCTTCCAACTGCGCCTAGCTGCATCTTTCGACCACGTTCGGCTCCGCGATTGCTTCACAATCGATCAGACCAATTTCGGGGTTTGATTGTGCTCTAGAATCCGGGCTGGGGAGTCTCAAATCCCCGGCGCAGAACCTCTGGTTATCTTTCACCAGTTCTCCATGGCCTTCTATGATGCAACGCCTGTATTACCCGGTATAGAGCAGCATCAGAATGAGGGCAGGAGTTCGCACATGAGCAAATCAAAATGGGTGCCAAATGACCCTCTCAAAAATAACGCAGCGCCAACTCCCCTCGAAAGTTCAAATAGCTCTCAGTCAAGAGCTGCCCTCAAAAATGGCGAATCTTTCATTCGAACTACCGTCGGTAATAGGGTGTTGAGATACTTTTTGGAAGTCCATCAACAACCAGAAAGAGCTAGAGCGTGTGGAGCTGGAGCTGGGGCGAAGGGTTCTGCAAATCGTCGTCCACTAGACCCCCCACCAGTTCTCAGTCTTCGCATTTTCGAGGAAAGGAACGGTGTAGATACTGATATCACTTTCTCTTACGATGCCACTTTGTTCTTAGTGGCAACTGTTGATATTGCTAAGCCCAAGGCTAGAGGAAGTGTACCGCTAGGCTCACGAATGGTGCCTGTACTCACGGGGGCCCCAGTAGCTACTGCAAACTACTTGGATCGCCCTCGCGAGGCTATTTGGTTTGCATTTCCGGATTTGAGTCTACGACATGAAGGAAAATACACACTCTCCTTCCATCTTTATGAGACCTCGAAGAACCCGGATGATTGTGATCGGGCGGCAACCGATGCTTCTTTGCAGTTGAGAAGCGAATCTGACGCCGAGGCATCAAGCCCCTGGAATGAGGTCTGCTGGCGCATGGAGGTCAAATCGACTGTCTTCGAAGTTTATAACGCGAAAAAATTCCCTGGATTGCGAGAAAGTACAATATTGAGTAGGACATTAGCTGAGCAAGGTGTCCGAATGCGGATTAGGCGAGACGTTCGTATGAGAAGATACGATAGGAAAGGCAATGGCGATTATGATACCTTCGGAGAAGAGGATACTCACCTGCGGAGAACTTCCATACTGAAACCCGATCATGGTTCCTATATCCGCGATAGGCAGCATATAGGAATGGCTGCTGACATACAAACCCACGCCCAGAAGGCTTTGGAAATGACAGCCATAGCGGAGCAAAGAGTACTAAAGTCAATGGGGAAAGTTGTTCCTCATCCTTTGGCAGCTAATATGTGGGACTTCCGACCCCAGGAACCGCTTGAGATACTGCCTTCATCACCAGTCGCTAGCCCATGTCCATCGTCACCCATCCTGCTGCCCACTTCAATCGAATTCAGTCCAGAGATCTCATCTGGAATGATGGAAAATCTTATTCCTGGAGAGAGAATGGCAAATCCGACAAAAGAACATTCTACGATCTTGAAAGAGTCCATATGGTCGACATTTGTTGAAAGCCTCCGTTTCATGGTTGGAGCAGATTATCATGTATGGTCAGCCCTTGGGACACCTATCCAACCAATAGATGACGAGCCACAATCTCATGCAGCAAAGCGTGCTTCACAAGATTGGTGGCTTTCTCATCCATCAGAACCATGGGAGAATATTTTACCACCGAGTCATATTCCCAGCCCAAGGCACTTGTTTTCTGTCATACTTTCGAGCTGGCATCAAGATTTCGAAGCTAGTTCTCAACACCTACGTGATGGTGGTGACTGGTCGGACTTCTTGAGCAGTTCGCCAGAGATGCAAGAAGCGAGGGTTATTGAACAGCTTGTTAACGATATCTCTATTTATATGGGTAGAACATCTACTGGCTCTGTGAAGCGACCTGCCGGTGAAAGCTCAACGTCTAATGCAACGCCTGGTACTGGCCTAGCATCTTCGAGCTCCTCCACGCGTTACCAAACTTCCAAGATTACTGGAAAGCGAAGAGGGCGACATGATGCAGCGTCAAATGATGATGGATCCAACGATGATCAACCAAATCAGAACGACAAACCAAAGCGTGTAAGAAAGAACGTGGCCCAATACAGTCGGTACGTTATTTGCACAGAGTTTGCGGCAGATGAAAGTACAGCGTGTTTCAGTTGTTACTGGGGTGGGTGGCCTTCGGTAGACAGATTGAAGCAAGATCATCTCGTCAAAGTGCATCGCATCGATACTTCTATGATGAAAATTGAGAAGGGTGGCACCGAGGCGGAAAAATGGTGGCGACTCTTTGACAAGTTACATCCTGGGTTTCGAGACGGACGTCCGGAAGTCTTCATACCGGGGCCATTCTTCGAGGACCGTGTGGCCCAGAATACCTACAATAAAGTGTTCTCTGAGGCAATGCAAAGTGTGGAGCGTGTACAGCAAAGAAATACTCAGAGCTTGGCTTCAGCCATTAACGGCCTTCTGAATACGCAAAGAGATCATGAAAGACAGGAAATCCGGCAGATAGTTGTTGAAATTTTGCGTGCCAATACTGGGGACACGGACTCAAACGGGCTATTAGGCGAAAGCAAACGCACGGGGCTGGAATCAGACTATTTTTCACAGGATACGCTCAACACCATTTCTCCAACGCGCTATCCTAGAGTCCATCAACGAGGTTATGCATTGGCGACTTCCTCGGCCCCTAGGAGCGATTGTATTCCATCGGCATCCAACATCAATAGAGCGAGCCGTATAGACTCTTCGCTAAGGCCAGCACTCAACGCGGAAAGAAATTTCGCCAACCAGATCATCGTAAGCGCACAATCGCCCTTCATCGACTCTACACATCAAAACTCTGATGTGGTCGGAATACAACATGATCTTCATAACATAATCACGACACCTCCCCCGGAGACCCCGTCGGACACCCCGACTGTGCGACCATCGAATGGGTTGGACGCTCAGCAGCTCTTTCCTATGACGGTATGCCGGTGCAGAGAGCATAGCGCTAATTGTGACAGTTGTAAACAAGATGGAGCTGAGTTCTGTATGGGCTGCTCGGGGTGGTTTTGTTGGTCTGCATATGCAGAACCATTCCTTTTGCATTGAGTAAGATAGGAAATGGGTGCGCAAAAGGCATTGAAACCTACAGAGGGATATAATAAAAGACATGCAGCTCAACTCTATCCCAGCTTTAAGGTACGTGAATTAATAAGTAAGTAATCGATCACCTTCCAAACCACATGACTCGGCTCTCGACACCTTGGTCAGATGATGCTCGAATTTGAGGCGTCTCTAATGAACAACACTGTTATGGCAAGTAAAACTCATGGAGCTTGGGTAAACTCAAAAACGTAAGGTTAAGGTCTAAATTCATGAATCCTAAAGTATGCGGCCTATCCCCACGACCCTCCAATTCACCTTCCATTTACCCTCGCTCTACGCCATTTACAATGGCCTCCACCTCTCGAATCTACCAAGTCTCCTACATAATTGCGTTCACATTTATGCGACTCTGCATACTAGTACTGGCAAAATTGCCTCTAAAAATCATCTTATAGGCCCTTTCATAGACCCCAGTTGCCGTAATGAACGCAGGCCAAAACATAAAGTTGACACCACCAGCGGTCAAACACTTCGCGAGAGATACTCATCAAAACTTAATAAAACCGATCTGAAGAGGCCCGAATCAACGACCCGGACGCTAATAACCCGTTATAAGCCCGTCAGAATCGATTGGTCCTGGATGCTAGATAGTATCTTCAGTGAATTACTAGAGAGCATTGGCGTCGCATCTCGGAGCCGTCTCGCAGGGTTAGAAATCGATAGGAGGAACAGCATACGCGCACACCAAAGTGTTCAAGTTCCCAGCTCACTTAACAGGATATTTTTTCTGAGGACTTCGATTTTTCCGCCTCGTATCTGGAGATGTTGAAGCAGCGGAATCCGGCGGCGGAGATTTGCTAAGAGCGAGGGAGTCTGTGTCCCTCTCTTCTTCCCATCGCCCACTAGACATGTTTTTGATCGACAAGCCACGGGGATCAGATGCAGATGTCAGTAAAGTAGACGCCGAAGATCCATCCTCTGTTCCTTTTTTCGAACTCCGGAGACGCGATCTCATGCCCGAATCGTAAAGTACTTCCTTCCCAATCTCAAAATCGACTACTTCGCGGCCGATGTCTCCATCGGGCTCAAGATCACCTCGGTTGTACGCCTTTGAGAGATCAGGTTGCTGCACCGCTCGTATCTTTGTTCCTTCATCGTCGCTGTACACAAATGCAATTCGCGCCATCCAATCCGTGTTTGCTGGTCTGAGTGTTGCTGCTCGAACATCAGTCTGCAGGGCAGCCAAATACTTTGTCGATCCATAGTAATGAATCAAATTTATCCAGTCTGCTAGTTGTTGTCGCTCGCGAGATATAGCAATATCAATCTCATCCAAAAGCTGAAGGTCGTACCGAATTGGCTCCAGGCGTTCCTGGTCCCCAGAGGAGGTTTGGCAATGTCGTTGGTTCCTAGGTTTCCGCCGTATCTGCATTTTCCAGATCTTGCAGATGGTTTTACAACATGTCAACAAGTACGTGGAAAGCGAATCGTCAATTTCTATCGGAATGGTAGCCTCATTAACGTTTGTGCACAATGCTGCAAGACGGAGTAGAAGTCGCTCATGGAGCGTGTATGCCCCTAGAAAGGCAAGGTATTGCTTTGCAGCTGGCTCTTGGTCGACATCGCGTTTGATCTCTGCCATGAAGTAGGAAGGGGAACATTCAAACTGTGCCATGCGAATTGAGGGTAACTTCTTAACCCACGGATTTAGCTTTTTGCCCGGATCTGTCAAGTGACTTAAACCAAGAGCGTATAGATAGTCTGGAAACCATGATACGCTCCCACCCTGGGCATTCGTAGACTGCTTGAATTCTGAGATCTCTGGGTCCCACGGTTTCGGACTAACAATCCTTTTTGACACTCGCCGATCATCTTGCCTAGCAAGTAGAGGTGGCAAGACACACCGATCATCGAATGAGACCTTTGCCTGTTGGATCTGGTGGCCCTGGGCGCGGCTGTTGTGATCCATTGGTGTTCCGTCTATATCCTTTAAGAAAAATGGTCTCCAAATCCGCTGCTCCCATTGTGCTTCTAGAGATCCACACGCATTAAGATAATTGAGCGAGTTTTGAATCTTCGTTGACTGCTCGGAGGCAATTTCAGCAAAAAGATCCCCTATAGTGTTTTGTATGGCTCGGAGCCCGCTTTCGAGTGGAGCAGCTCCATCATCACTGGCATAGCGAAGGCCGAGCTGTATTTCTAGGTGTTCCATCTCATCCCCGCGCCTGTCTTCCGATATTGCAATCCATCGTGGGTGCAGCATCTCCTCCGCATAGCGCCGACTCCTTTTGTGCGGTTGTAAAGAGGTAGTATTCGTGATCTGCGTCGTTGCTTCGCTGCGACCTTCACCGTCTTCGTCGTCGCCCATCCTCAACTCTTCTCGATCTGGCAGAATACGTTTTGTAGCTCGAACTTGTGCCCAAAGTTCAGTATAATCGACGTCGAGGACCTCTGAGGCGGTCCGGGGCATCTGCTGTGGAAGCGAGCTACCTATTTTACACTCCATGATTTGTTGCGGCGATGCATCCATTGGATAGTATGCGGAGAATGCTCGCGATTGGTGTGCAGTCGTGAGTCCTGGGGTCGAGCGCGGTCTTCGCGATTCGATTGTGGTACTGTTGAACCAAAACACCAGAACCCTCGAGCAGCTACTAGAGCTCCAACTAGATTTTGGCTCAATGTGATTCGAAAAGATACGTTAAAACCACCTCCCCCAGTCCCGGGGCTGCCAAGATGGTCGCCCACGATTCCGTTCAATGACTTGTGTGCTGGTTCGATTGCTGTGAATCGTGTGCTTCGCGCAACAACATTTCAATAACAAGATATCTGCTTCGGATCGCTGCGCAATAGATGGATAATGCAGCGCAAAAAGTGACCTCGCATCCAGTATTTCCGTGGATTGTGTATTTTCTGAATATTGTAAATGGGACAGAGGTACTGGGTTTGTTATGATTGACCGGTTGCGCTGCCAACGGTTATCGATAAACTCTGCTCGCACCCTCTGCATACACCAAATTTCGCGCAGTCACACCACTTCAAGTTATTAGAATCAACGCAGACCGAAATTCCAGAGATTTCTAATATGAATTAAAACTTGAAAGTTTACCAATTCCTCGATTGTCAAAATTTGGAGAACGCAGATACTTTCAGAGAACTGAAGTTTCGTGTATTGTGCGGATTTTGAAGAGTTTCAATCAAAAGACATACAAGAAAAATAAACATCAAACTTATTTACCCCCTATTGCCTTAGATCTCATTCCCAAACCTGTCAAATTCTATAGTTCAGATTAAATTATTGCATGTTATTCTCGCCGTCTAATCCCTCTCTTGCCACAATCTCGCTAAACCCCTATTTCCAGAACAGTAACGTGACTGAATAATAGCATGAGGCGAGGGTAGCGCCTGGACGGAGCGGTGATACTAACTAGCCGCGTTAGAGATGAAGCGTGTGGGTTTTATTGCCGGGGAATGACGGGGAACCTGGTTAGATCTTCAAGCGAAGCTGGTTCTAGAGGGAGAGGGAGGCAAACAGAAGAGTCAAGTGCATAGATTAGGCAAAACTGTCGGTTCAATGTGGGTCGAATGAGGGGCCGAAGACTCATAACTCAATTTATCATGGTCTGAATGTCGGAGTCGAATTTAGAGTCGCTCCTTAAAATTAGTGGGCCACTCCCTAAATAGGCTTCTTCTAAATTTAGAACTCACTTACACACTAGGCACTGCGGTGCTAAGACTAGTACCCAGGTGCACCGAGAACCCTGTAGCAATTAGTGATTGAGAACACTGTTGATCCATTAACAATTAGTGGGCAGTTATGCTAAAGGCCCTATAACATCAGTAATAGAGTCAATAAATTGAAAATACCATTTTTATTAGTAAACTATTGCACGCCGCAAAACTGTTGCATGCGAGTACAATAAATGTAACGACTGGGTATTTTGACATTGTGAATAAGATAGGGCAAGTCGTTTTCCCTCCCCTGCCTACCATCTCACAAACACTGCGAGTAGTACGAATTAGAATAAGTACAAGTGAGTCCGCTCGCACAGGTAGTGCTTCCAGTGTATCCTGTACCCCCGCACTGACCATATTCCGGAACTGTTGTTCCCCCAGTGCCCGTTCCAGTGCCCGTGCTTCCTGGAGCCGAACTTGTGGTCGTACCTGTCCCTGTCCCTGAACCAGACGAGCCTGCGCTCAGCTTGCTGTTGACGAAAGTAAGAGCTGCCTGACCGTATTCAGTTCCATATCCTTCGTGAACGGCGGAACCAGCGGCGTCATTCGCTCCATTACAACAGTACGGATCTGCTGAGTCGCAATACGATTGGATCCTGCTGGCATAGGGGCACTGGAAGCCGCTTGGACGGGGAGCAAACTATTGCAATTGTTAGCAACTAGAATAATCAAATGGCAAGGAAGCATGACTAAGAATAGTATAGAGGAATGCTTACTCCACTTGCTTGGCATGTCCCAACATCATAAGATAGACCCGCAATGTGTCGTGGATCGCCCATAAAGATAGCGGCGGCGATCTTACTGAGGGCAGAACTTTGGATGGGAATTGCAGTGGAGGAAAGTCCTTCATTGCTATCACCGCCACCGCAATATGCGTCATCCATGATTTGCCCACCCTAATAGTAAGTCAGCTTCCGTTCTCGGATTCTGGGAATTGCAAAGAGCAGCTGACCTGTGAATAACCAACCAACACCAGCTGGGTATCCGGACATTGAGTATTAAAAGAGTTCACTTGGCTGGCAACAGCAGCAACGCCTTGAATAACGGAGTTGGCGTAGCTAACACCACCACACGAGGATTGTCCACCGCAGGCCGGATACACAATTGCTTCAGAGGTTGCACCTGAGTGCGCGTTGAGAATCAAGTCGACGACCACGCCAGCCGTACCATAGCCTTGAGCAACTGTGGTCTCGCGGGCACCGAATACATGAATCGCCGGACAATTTGCACGCTTTCCCAGATCAGCTGGAGCTGGAGAGGAAAAAGCACGTCCCATAAGGAGGAGCGTAGCAGCTATTGACAACATCGTGGAGGTTGGAATTTCAGATTCTGAGATCTTTGAAAAAGGGAATCAAGGCGATGAAGAATACTAAATATTAATTGAAGATTGTGGATGTCTCCGCGGTACATATAGACCACAGCCCTAATCGTCCCGCTTGACAACACGTAGTTCAACAATCCTCCCTTGCTCCGAGCAATTTCAATAGCAACAAATAAAGTGGCGCATCGTGTTCCTCCATTCGTCCCGTAAAATTCTATTTTCAACTTCGTCTAATGGGGGTATATGCAGTTATAATATCAATCATGGTATGTTTGAACTGCCAGCCAAACAAAGTTTGGCCATAATATCATATGACAAGTCTTATTGGGCAATAGTAGGTTCGGTAAAGTGCTGGCAATATTTTGTCCGATCTAGATGCATTGATCGTTGCATTACCTGCTATCGTAAAGTTATAGTAGATGGCATCCGAGGCGATCCGCTTTCAGGGGTAGGGTAAGGGATAAGTGCTTAATTAAATTAGCCTGAGCAGCAAAACCTCGCCTTACGGCACGTACCTGCCTGAAACACGGAGAATGCCTGCCTAAACATATTCGGATGAGAGGGGATTAAGGTCTCTCAGCTGCAGCTCTTTGAATTCTACCTCATGTGACGATCTTCAGTTTTGCGGGGTTTTAGCCGGCATTCAGCCACATTAACGGCACTGCAGAAATGATCCGAATTTGGCTCGCCTCTCCGAGAAATGTTTCGTATGTTCGCATTTAGAATGGTGTTCTTTTTTTGTCAAACCAATCGGTCGCCACTTAATAGTTTTATTACTCGTGCCGCAGAGCTAGACTAGCAGTCACTACCTTGTACAACAAGGCTCATGCCCTGGGATGTTATAATTGCCGTCATATTTTGCACCAGTATGTCATTTTCATGCGTACACCTGATGTTCTACCTGCTACAAACTTCCAGAACCCTCGGGAGGCAAGGAAAGAGTATTTATTCCCCACTTACAAATTAGTGCGCGACGTGTCCACAGATCCTTGTATGGGCTGTGGATGGGCTATAAGTGTTTCAAATCTCAAAAGCTTGTCCCTGTTGAAATTTGTATATCCCCTAGAAATTAGTGGTATGACATCAACTGGGAACAATTCTTTCCTAGTCAAGTGTCCTCTTTCAATGTAACAAGAGAAGAATTTGCACAGAGCATCAACTCTTCCCGGGGTTCCACCCTTGCCATCCCACAGCCTTTGCGAGTATCAACTCAATTCATTCCATCATGGTTATACCCATGATTTATCATAATTTCCGCGCGAGAAGAAATCTCGTAAAATTTGTTTGTAAGTGGAGTAAGGAGGGCAAAGCTAATGGAACTGAGGGGTTTTGCATAAAAGTATTCGGATGATGTGTTGAAGTCGCATCGCAACATCCAGCTGCCATTCCATGCGTGGGAAATCTTTCTAAGGTTCTCGCTGTCATACTATTCTTCACTACCAAGTATGATCTATCTAGACCATCTAGATGGGCGTGTCGTCGGTGTCCGAGGAATTTCTTGAAACCTCGCAATTTATGGCTTTAGAAGCTATTAAGGCATGTATCTACTGTAGTAATCACTTCCCCCTCGATTTTTTCTCCAGAACTTGTCTTCTCGGTCGAGAGGTGTCATGGACTCGTGCCCTTTTATATCTTTGCTTAACCTGCACCCATGAGTGAATCGTACCCGTTGCGTAAAGTCATCTGCAATATATCTTATTAAATAATTCAAATCTTTACTTTCTGCTTTTGAAGTTTCTCCGTACTTTATTCTAACAAACGTTGTCAATCGGCTCCTTGAACTTTCCAATCGCCAATCTATTTTCTCCCTGAAAAAAATTTAGGTTGAGAGGATAGAATCGCTGTTAAAGGATTGAAACTCTTCCTTGTCATGGTCTCTCTTCATTGACCGCAAGGCTTGGGTGTCTGTCTCTTTTATACAGTCTGGAGTTGGTTTTATTTTATTTGGAAGCAAGTATCTTAAACTCGTCGCACCAAATGGTATTTAAAGTGCAACTTATTAGATAGGTTGAATGTTCTCAAAGATTAATGGCACTGACGGAGAGTGAAAAATGCGCAAGATCTCATGCGAACCCGAGTTTCAAGTTATTAATAAGCTTGAATCCACCCTTCATCTCTTGGGAATTCTATGGAACTATGAAAAGCACAGCGAGATGGACAGGTACAGCACCGACTGGACTTGACACTCCGGACACTATGTCATCCCGTAATAAATCCCCGCCGGATCGAATTCTCAGCGTTGGATACGTTAGGAATATATGTGAAGATAAACAATCCTTACTTCACCGTGAATTCTGTACTCCCTTCCTGTGTCTTTGTGTGTCGGCGTAGCTAACATCCATCTCGCAGCAGCCTTTGACACTGTCTCCGGCCAGCGCTTCGTTACCGCGGCTGGCCCTTTTAGCTGGGATGAAATAATCGAGGTGGTGCAGAAATTGAAGCTTTCTTCAGAAGCACCTTAGTATCCTTTTGAACTAGGTAGAGATTTGGGTCAGCAGGATAATGCGACTGGTACAGCATTGCTGAGGAATGGTGGGGGCAGGGAGGATATACCGCTTTCGAGGAGAATATCGCGGAAAATCTGGCGCGGGATTTGCAAAATTTACACCCGCTATCACTCCAATCGAAAAAAGAAGATGACTTAATGTAATGATGTGAAGTTAACGCCTGGAAAAATTGAAAGTGGAAGAAAATTCGTTATAGCTTCAAAAGGAACGGAAGATTTAAAAAAAAAAAAACCTGGGCAAATAGTCCTCTGTCGTGTCAGTATTGATGGAAGATTCTCTGGAATAGCAGAACTGTCTAAAGACAGATGCCCTTGGTGCTGCAATGCGGAGGGGAGGTGCATGGGTCAAGAGAAATTCCGGTTTCTTGTCAGAAAGGCGGGTGATGTGCGCGTGGCATGAGAGCTTCACTGGCATGGTACAAGGAGAGGAGATGCGTTGAAGAAGCGACGTTGTTTTGATTTTCAAAATGGATAATGACTTGGCTATGTAATATCCGAGCAAGAACTAGTGAATTAATGCATGTGAGTACAACGAAGCTTCAGAATGAAAACATGCCCTTGCAAAGCCACCTCTCCTCTTCAGTCATGGTAGCAGCAATACCCCAGATGTATGCAACTTGCACCCCGTCTAGCCTTCAAGATGTATCACTGATCCCCGCTAATATTCTTTGCCAGTATGTTCCTTCACGACTTTTTGCATTTTTTGGCGCAAATCCTTGCTGATCAACCACTTGTGATGAATTTTGGGCATCTCCCAAACGCACGGGATGGCATCAACCAGATCCCCCGGTGCTCTCCGACCTCCTACACCAAGTTCAAGCCCGATGTTTTCTAAACCCTCTTTCGCATGCTTGGACATGCTTTCTTCTATCTGAAACCTAACGGTAGTAACGCCCATGCCCATCCCTGTGATAGTTGAATAGTCGCTATTGAGCTCGTACAGCTCCTTTGCGTCCAGGTCCCAAAACTCTACATCGTAAATGTCAGGATAACTAAAGTCGCCTCTGGCATAGTCCGATGTGAGATAAAGATTCTCCACGCCACCAAACTCTCCTAGGATCTCCAAGATATGTTGATTGCGGTTTGAGAAATGCAGGGCGGGGTTTAAGAAATTCAGGGCGAGGTTTTTGACTTTTTGGCGATCAGACCGAGGGATGCCTTTAATTGCATCAATTAATAAATCATCATCACGATGAGCGATGTAACACGAATTGCAGAAATGCTGATCAATTTCCAATATGTCCCTCCCGAAATCGAACCACGTCCCCGTGTCGGGATGCGTCGCAAAAGGGTGTTGGAATGCGCGCGTGTAACGTTTCGAGGCAACGGCGAACGACTCTCGATTAATGAAGAGAATTGCAGGAGGTGGAGTGTGAAAACTATACCAATAGAAGCGGTGGGGGGCAATCTCGCGGGGGTGTTCGTAACTGTATCGACATGGTTCGAGCCCCAGAGAATGGATTCTGGGAGGTGGAATCAAGAGTTCCCAGACCATGTTGCGGATTTCGATTGGCAATCGTGGGAAGGGGTGAAATGTGTCTAGGTCGTTGGATTGAGGTTGAGACGCCATTGTTGAGACTAAGTTGGAGTCGACGAGCTGGGATGAGTAGTTGGAGTCGAAGGATTGGAGTCGAATGGTTGGTGTTGTTGTTATTGAAGAAATGGAGTTGAAGATTTTCGATCGCAGAGACAGGGCTGACAAGTTGAAGGCGAGGAGTTGGAGTTGGAGTTGGAGTTGGAGAGGTGGGAGTTGTAGGTTTGTGGCCGAAGCGTTGGAGTTGGATGAGAAAGAGGTTGACCCCGCAACGCGTCTTCCTAAAGTTATCACGTGACATATGCCAGAGAAAGAAATTTTGGCTTTGAAACTTTACTTCTCAACATCTGAGGGCACGCGGAATGCTCCTTCCTCAACACTTACGCTTTTAATGAACCATCTTCATCACCATTTGAGGATTCACAGCTCAGTCAGCGTGGACCAATTCGGAGTGCTTGGACTGCTTGAACGCGGGACTTCTTTTTTTTTCTTTAATAATCGCTGAATTTGGTACATTTCTTCAAAGTCTTGATAGAAAGTATCTTTGTAGTTTCAATGAAGGATCAAATCAAGTGTCTGAGAAATTCGAAGTGTTTTCGCAGGTTCATGAACTGGCTAAGCACCTCTCATCTTTATCCCTCCCAGTAACCTCCTCCTCGTTTTACCCTTCTCTCCACCGAACCGAAGCTTTGGATCATCAACCTCACTATTATTGCGGACTCCACTATTATTACGGACTCCACTGTTATTCTTCTCCTACTGCCAGCTCTCATTCAACGACGTTTACCCTGAATTTCAGACTTGTGGTTGACGTTTCTCATATGTTTATGCCTCCGTAAATCGATCCTAGGAACGTAATATAGAGCGTAACACGTTCCACTCATACGAAAGCTCCCCTCCCATCATTCTCAACGCGGCTTCGTCGCGTTACTCTGAAGAAAGGAAAGAAGGAAAAGCTTGAGGTGTTTGAACACTGCTTTTTGGGTTTGTTTCTTATGTAGTTTGGAAACTAAATATTTTTGATATGACATACCATCCCATGCGAGCTGCATACAAGACTTGCTTCGTGTATTCCCATACGCTCATGCCAAAAACAAAAAATGCTATATAAGGTTCGCTTCTGCTAAAGTTTTACACTGTAGAAGTTTCGGTATTCCCTGTGCTTACAAGATGTGTACGTTTGATGATGTTATATCTGTATATTGCTGACTGATGTATGCCTGACACAGATTCGTGCAGCTGTTTGGTTCCCTTTTCCCCCATTATTGCATACATTGTGCTAACAATTGTGGTTGGAAAGGGGGGCTGGTCAGGTGATACAGCCGAAGCCCCTTAGTCGATAGGTCTATAGTTGAATAAGCTATAGTAGAATATAATATATTGAAGAACTTAAAGACTATCTAGAGAGG
>Ga0182030_10006562_pt1 | contig 24525 bp, 25 predicted proteins | sample 812S3MmetaG_FD_121299 | JGI IMG/M metagenome (GOLD analysis project Ga0182030, IMG submission 121299) | Permafrost microbial communities from Stordalen Mire, Sweden - 812S3M metaG (Illumina Assembly) | ecosystem: Environmental > Terrestrial > Soil > Wetlands > Permafrost | place: Sweden...
CGCCCTGCAAATCGCTCTTCGACTCGCTCATGTCACTCTTCGAATTATTCGCAGCTTCTTGCAGACTCGTTATCGGAGTTATCTCGGAGTGATAAACAAGTTTTATCGGTTTGCGTAACTGTCCAGGTGCAGATTTATTTTTAGCTGCTCCTGTTTTATTGGCTTTATCTGGTTTGGCAAGATCAACTTTAGGTGGATTGTAGATATCATTTATTTGAGCCGGCGTAACTCCCCATTGACTGACCGTATACAACATTTTTGCAAGGTCGGTTTCGCCCCTGCCGACCTCATATCGCTCCCATTGATCGTCGTTTACGATTTTGGGATCGGCGAGTTGTTTTTGCAGATCCATGCACGATTTGCTCAGCCAACGTAAGCCTGAATTGATTAACTGGTCTTCTGCAGAGTATCCAGTTTCCTTCAACATGCTCAGACCTGCGACGACGTGTGCGGTCAAGTAGGCATTGCTGTCATCTGTCGCCCACCAGCCCCAGCCGCCGTCTCCGTGGTGATAGCTTCTCAGTTTTTCCAGCGACTCCTTCTGCACCTCTGCAAATTTTTTGGTTTGTTTCGGTTCTATCGGCAGATTTAACCGTCTATGTAGCTGCATTGCCACCATTGATGGCACCATTTTGCTCAATGTCTGCTCTGTGCAGCCGTAAGGATAATCGATCAACGTATCGAAATTCCCCAGAACGGGACCAATAGTGGAACTCGATAGGGACAAAACTGCAGACTCAGTACCCTTCACCGCGTCTGCGCTCATACCCACAGGAATTGGCAGCGAGGTATCATCGGCCGTCAACATTCCAGACTTTATTGAAAATGCTGGCAATCCCAGAGGATGTACAGGCACAGTTACTTGCATAGCATCTCCGGCAGTTTGCCCGATAGCTTTAGCCTCAATCGTTGCTGTTCCCGATTTCGCAAGAGTAACTGGCCAGCTGTATCGATAAGCCTTTTCAGGCTCAACATTCGCTGACTGCATAATTGCCGTCTGAACGTTAAACTGGTCGGAGGCTTTCAAGCTCAGTTTAATTGATTGAGCTTTTTTCGTGTAATTGTGGACTATGGCTGTAATGAAGCCTTGATCGCCTTCGTTGAAAAATCGTGGAAGTGCGATGCGCAGAATTAAATCTTGTGTGCAAAGTACTTTTTGTGTGCAGAATCCAACGTCGGTGCTCATGCTTACACCGCGGGCAGTGGCGCGCCAGGTGGTGAGGTTGTCTGGTAGCTTGACGTCGGCGATTGCTATACCGTCGCTATTTGTTACCAGGTCCGGTAGCCACGCTGCCGTGTCTCTAAAATCCTTTCTCACTCGCGGTTCGATTTTGTCGGGACCAGCTGAGTACATTTCTGGGAATGAGCATGAAGTCAAAACACTATTGGAGCGAGCGGAATAAAAGAACTTCTTTATATCCTCGGCTTGCTCTGCACGGATGGCATAAATACTTTCGTCTACCACTCCAAGAGAGACTTCTGTATTTGCAGACGGGGTCCCGTCTGCTCTGGTCGCTTTAACCGTGTAGTGAACAGTTTCGCCAGGATTGTATTTGTCTTTGTCGGATGTCACCGCGAGTTTTAAGAAGTTATCGGTGGGGGAAACTTTGATCGTTTCCTCCGCAGTATAAAACTGATGCTTGTTTCCAACGAAGGCGATATCAATAAAAGCATTGGGAGAGAGATCTTTAGAAAGAGGTATCTCCACTAGCTTTGCCGTCGCATCAAGTGCAACCACTTTGCACTGATAAAGTCGTTCACCTTCGACGGTTACGATGGCCTCGATACCTTCTTTACCTGTAACCGGCGCTGTGATCATGACCTTGGCTGTTTCGCCGGGCTTATAGATCTTTTTGTCTGTAGTTATCGAAACTGTTTCCTTTTTGGCATTGTCGCTGTCGCGTGTATATGCATAACGCTCGCTCGCCACCCATATCGACGAATGATCTGATATTGAGTGCGCATGGCTGTCACTCGTCGTGGCGCTTATATAGAAAGTATCGCTCGGCCACTGATCTTTACAGGCGATAGTCGCTCGACCCTTCCCGTCTGCACCAGTTGTGCAAACAACCTCCGCTACCTTGCTATGTTCCTTGTAAGTGCTGTTAACGCTGTCGAAGGTCCAACGCTCCATCTTAAGCGTCACAGGCTGATTTTTTACTGGAGTGCCGTCGTAGTTTATAGCCTGAACACCCACAGTGAAGTTATCACCGGTTTTAACGACATATTCTTCCGGTTGAACGAAAAGGGCAAAGTCGCCCGCTGTTACTTCAGTGCTGCCGCTAGCTACCTGGGTCATTCTGCTGATGTCCGTAACTTCAGCTTCAACTCTGAATTGCTTGTCGCTGATTTCTCGTCCATATGGAGTGCTTGTGTCGGTATCTGTAGGGTCCGCTTGTTGGACGGTGTCGAATTCGACAATGGCCAGTCCATTTTCATCTGTGTGCGCTGTTCCTGTCGTTATGAGGGAGCCACCAGAGCCGTAGGAGTCGCTATCACTCCAACTATCGTAAAAACTGTAATAATCGGGGCGTGCTTCCAGTCGCCAGCGAGTTCCATAGTCTGGGCTCGAATAGATAGAATAATTGACTGTCGCATTTGCTACTGGAGCTCCGAAAAAGTACGAGGCTTTCACCTGTGCTCGGCCCTTGGTGCCCGCCACTATTCGTGGTGTTAAAGAGCTGACTTCGACTTGAAATTCTGGTTTGCGATATTGATCAACTTCGAAACTTCCGTAGGCTGTATTGCCTTTTGGAAAGTCTGCAACGATCTGATATCCGCCGGTGCTTCCTTCGGCTGGAATTGTGAAGGTGCCGTTAAAGGTTCCGTGACTATCGGTTTTTAGCTCACCTTTCCATAGCTCTTTTTGGGAAGAGTCTTCTATATGAGCCGTTATTTTTAAACCTGCGCCAGGATTTTTGAGGTCGCCATGGTCGTCTTGGCGGCTTATGCACTTGTAGTTGACCGTTTGTCCAAGTCTGTAGATTGGTTTATCAGTATAAAAGTAAGCTTTGTATTGATCGGGTGAGGAATTATCAAACGCCTGCCCACCATAAGCCATGTTTTGCCCGGCTTGCCCGACAAAGAAAGCTACTGCTGAAAGATCTGCACTGGCAACAGCGCTACCTTCCGGCGACAGTACTTTCGGTGCGTCGACGTCTGAATCATTTATTTCAAGCAATCCGTTTGCATTGGTCTTAAAAGTTGAGGTCACGACTTTTTTGTTTGTGACGTCGTATCCTTTAATACTGCAATCTTTCACTGGTTTCAACGTGACCAGATCAACTGCTCGCACGATGACTTTGTTACTATCTCGCTTTACGATCAGACCTACGTCGCTGACTGAAAACCAGGTCACATTCGTTGCTGTCTTTTTGCCGGTCATCCCTTCTACCTGGGCGTATACCAGGTAGTCGCCTTTCGGTAGCTTACCGAAATTGATTTGGGTGTGCCCGGCGTCTGTCCAGTCAAGATCCAGCTTGCAAGCGCGTTTCATGAGTGGTTTTTGGGTCGAGCGCATCTTGGCGAGTTGCTTTTCACCTCCGGAATTATAGATGTTGAGGTCCGCTCCGCAATCAACACCGTTTGCTGTGGACTTTGCCAGAAATGGCAAGAAATCTATCTTGAATAATTGAACTTCACCATCATTGGCGCCATTGACGTTCAAGAAGAGACTCGCTTCTTCTTTACTGGTGAAGACTCTGGTGGTCTGAGCAATCGACACGCTCGGTTCGAGCAAGTCCATCTCGATGTTTTTTGGAATATATGTTACTTTGCCGTCTTCGACAAAAATTCCATAATCTTCGGCTGATGCGAAACCTTTCGCTCTAACTCGAATTTGATATTCACCGGTAGGCAGATGGTCAAATTTGAAATGTCCGTCCTGTTGAACCCAGACGCCACGCTCAATCGAAACGCCACTGCGAGGACCTTCGGCGATGACATAGACGTTGTTACCTTTTACGTCGTATGTGTGCAGACCGAAGGTTTTTTCACCCATCGCGATTCGTCCCGCGATTCCTCCCGATGGTTTGTCTACTGCCACTGCAACTAGTGCTAGCAACAACAGCTTCAGCAGCAGAAACTGCCAGGAGAATAATTTTTTGGCATCGAAACTAAATGACTTAGCGGTAGACATCTGCTCTTATCCTGTAAATTTGGCAAGGTTCGTTTCTCTTGATTCCGGCTTTCAATTTGCACTGCATTAGTTGATAGTAAGCGTCGGTACATTCCCCTGGCAGGATCACTCCTGATTTGCCGCCAGAGCGCACCAGCATTCCAGAAGTTCGAGGATTTTGCTCGCTCAAATTATGCAGTGGCTCTGTCTTCTTCACCACCGTCACCTGAGGCTTTAACAACTCGATTTCAGATGACGTTATTTTGCTAAATCGATATTCATCCGTGAGCGCTTGTTCGGTTGTAAAGACCGTTGCTTTCGCGAGGTTCTCGAAGGTCGCGTTCAAAGATCCCCAGCAAGCTCTTGTTTTGCCATTCTTGCTGAAAGTGACGAAAACGCCTGCGTGCTTTTGATAGATAGGCGGCACTACAATGGAATCCGCGAACTCGTTCAGTGAAAGATTCGTGAATGCCAGTCCGAAGTGTCGTCTCAGTGTCGACTCTGCAAGTGACACGAGAAACGAGTGATTAGAATTGGGGGCGTCAACCACAAGAGTTGCTGGAGCATCAATTGAAGTTGGCTTTTCTACAACGTTTGCTAAATTTGGTTGCATAGAATTTAGAAGCAAAATCGACAGAGAAGCCGCCACGGTCGTGACCCGCGCTAATCTTGGTTCTCTTTCAGTGTAACGGCGTGACACTTTTGAGGTTTTTCGCCCCGCAAAACAGTAAACTGTAAGGATTCCCCTACAAACGATTTTGAACCACTCCTGCAAGAACCATGGACGCCAAGAGTAAAGAATCAGTTAATTGTATAGGACGGCGAGGTTTCCTCCGTTCTTTATTTGGCCTGACTACAGTTGTCGAAGCCAGACTTGCACAGTCTGCAGAGGCTAGAACGTCTCAGCAAACGGCTCAACTAACAGGTGAATGGTTCTGGACAAATATTGGAACGGGGCAAATCGGCTTTCCATCGGGACTGTCAATGCGACAACACCGCCCTGGTTCGGTGATGAAAATTGTCGCAACCGCGGCTCTTTTAGAAGAAGGTCTCGTTAACCCAAATGAAACCGTAGACTGTACTGGTTCGTTTGCCTCTAAAAACAACAAAGTGTCTTGCCAGGTTGCCCATGGACCTGTGAATCTTGAACACGCGCTCGGTAAGTCCTGCAACGTTTTTTTCGCGACAATGTCTACTCGTTTGAACGGGCATGTGTTTGGTCGCTACGCAAAAAGTTTCGGATTGGATGCTCCCATTGCAAAAGTGGCTGCGGGTGTTTTTCCGTCTACTTTCAACGACGATTCGTTCAATTATGTTCTCGGTCTTGCAGAGGATCTCAAACCGACCGCACTGCAGCTTTTGCGTTTGAGCTCGATCGTGGCCACGAAAGGCAATGTCCCGCACATGCATAGTGCCGAAGTTATTGAAGACAATCAGCCGCCATTCGAGCTGAAACTTTCGGATCTCACATGGAAGCAAATTTCTGAGGGCATGCACTTGTGTGTGCGCGAGGGCACAGCTAAGAACCTGGATCCTGAAAACAAGTTGCACATAGCTGCAAAAACCGGAACGGCATATCACGGTAATCAATTTCAGTCCTGGATTACTGGATATTTTCCATTTGAATCTCCTGAGCACGCTTTTTGTATCTGGTCGCCAGGCGGCACGAGTCAAGATGCAGCTGTGCCCTTTGCGAAGAAAGTTTTGCTTTCCAATAGTTGGTAAACCGCTGAGCTGCTACGATTGGACCTCGGCGGAACTTTTGTGCTCCGTTAACTTCACTATGTTTGCAACAACCCGTAAATTTAGCCTGAGCATTTTTTGTTCGGCTGCACTGGAGGACTGATGGCAGTAGTAAAATGCGCACACCCTGGATGTTGCTGCTTGCCTTCTTCGGGGTTAATATTCTGCAGCACGCACTGTGAAGCGATTGAGCGCGATAATGTGGACGATGATATCGGTTGTTCTTGTGGTCATGCTGGTTGCGAGCCTGGCCATGCCCGAAAACCCGGCGATATCGAGGAAATCATTCCACCGTCGCGGCATTAATGTCGGGACGACAGCCTTCCTCCTGTTTGCTTATTGTTTTTGCTCGGCACTCTCGTGCTTGGCTTTACCTGCTCAGGTAAAAGTTGCTTTGTTTGATGCTCAAACACCACCACAACGATCGCTTCTCTGGGGACCTTGCCAGGTCGAGGGTGATCGTTCTTTTGCCATTCCTGCAGGGAGATACTTCCTGAATGCGGATCATTCGGGCGAAGTCTGTTTGCGTTCCGACGGAGCCCATTCACAGTTGCTCGTGCGCGGACGCAGCTTTAACTTGCGCGCGTTTCAAAATGGTAGGCTGAGGATTGAAGAACCTCCGGCTCGACTAGTCGGCAGTCAGCTCTCTGGCGCCAGTCTTCACGCGCGTCACTACAAAGGAACCATTGTTGTTTCTGCAACTTCAATCCAATCATCGAAGTTCGCTTTGAAGTTCGTGAATATAGTTTCTCGTCGAGAATATTTAGCCTCAGTCGTTGCCAGTGAAATGCCAGTGGGAGCGCCGCTGGAAGCGCTTAAAGCTCAGTCCGTGCTCGCAAATACTCAGATCGCTAAATTTTCAAATAGGCAAATCATTGAAGACTCTACGCAGATTCAGAGCTACCGCGGTTCTCCAGACTCAAGACCAGAGGCGTATGTCGCAGCGGAGCAAACTTTCAATCGAACACTCGAATTCGAGCACAAGCCGATTCAGGCTTTTTTCCATTCAACTTGTGGAGGAATGACGAGCAAACCTGCCGATATTTTTGGCGGACACGAAAGATTGCCTTATCTCACCAATGTCAAATGCAACTATTGCAGTCAATCTCCTTTCTGGCGGGAGACCATCGCTTGCATTCCTGAGCCGACGTTTGAAACCACATTTGGTATCAAAATCCCAGTAATCGTTTCTCGAGACGTCGCAGGCAGACCAACCGAAATTAAATATCAGTTTGCGGGAAGATCTGTTACTTCCAACGGGTATCAGTACTGGTTGACTCTGGGGCAATCACTTGGTTGGGATAAGGCTCCCGGCACGAGGTATTCCTTCAGCGAGCGCGATCGCAAAGTTTTTATAAAATCCAACGGCGCTGGGCATGGCGTGGGAATGTGCCAGTACGGTGCAATTGGCATGGCTCGTCGGGGAAAAACCTATGAGGAGATTCTTGCCTTTTATTTCCCAGGCGCGCAACTTTCCGTCAGCCGGGCGCCGCGTGTTCAGGCTTTATCGGCTCGATGAATCGAAAAAGCGTAGGGTCTGTCTAACTAATGCTATTATCAATTTAATAATCGTGGTGAGAGGCAGTTTTGGTGCGAGTTCCGGAAAAAGACGTTCCACATGGTTTGACAGCTGACGAATACGTCAAGCTCAGCATCCAATACTCATTGTTAGGATGGCCAAAACAAGCGCTTACCTGTGCTCGGAAAGCTTTTGAGAGTGGTAAGGCATCCAGGCGCGGGATTTTCAAAGACTTGAACCCACAAGATGCCCAAAAGTTTGCGCCCCTCTTCGAGTTCCTCGAGAGTTCATTTGAGATGCAAGAGCAGGCAAGTGATGCCGTGAAGAAGTCGATAACTGCACTACAAGCTGCCGCCGAATTAGCAGATCAGAAACTCGATGAGTTTGAACCATTGGGTGAGATAAAGCGTGAAATAAAAAGTGCTATTGATTTTTTCGGTGATCAAGTTGGAAAAGCCTTCGGCAAGACTCTAGACGAATATATTTTGCCTGCACTAGGTTTGCCCACCCGTGATTTGCCGCAAGACCTCTCAGCTATCGAATATTTTGAGCTTGCTCAGCGCTATAAGCAGATGGGCTGGACAGAGCAATCGCGTGATGCATGCGTCATGGTTAGAGAGCTTGAACCTAACTCTGAAATTGCTGATGCTGCGCTCAGGTTTTTGCGCACACGCCTGCCCAAGCAGCCGGTACCGCATAGCGCTGTCGAAAAGAATATACAAGGCTACAATCAGCTTACGCGAGGTGATCTCGACGGCGCAGAAAAGACGTTCCGGACCTTGACTAGAAAGTTTGAGACCTTCGAATGGCCGTACGGTAATCTCGGATTGATCTATATCCGCAAGGGCGAAATAGAGCGAGCAAAATCAGTATTATGGAAAGCGCTGGATCTGAATGCAGATTACTTAAATGCCTGGCTACATTTAGCTCGCGCCTGGGCTGCATGTTTGGAACTGAGCGAAGCGAGAAGCTGCATTCGCAAGGCTCTTCAGCTTGATCCAGATGATCCGCAGGCGCGGTCTCTGGAAGAGATCATCAATGTTTTAGGGACTCTCTAGTCCAGCTGGTGCTTGAGCTTCCAACTTCATTTTTTAGGCACTGGCAGCATCCCATCGATTTGCTTCCATAGTTCCAACGCATCATAGTCTTGCATCGTAATAAATCTATCCGCACCTAAAACTCGGGAAGCGACTTCAAGGCTGTCATTGAAATAGACTGCGCAACGTCCAGGATTGATATTCAGACAAACTATTGGAATATTTTTGAGGTTGATGTCGTCCCGAATTTCACGAATTAGACCGAATATGCTGCCGACTTCAAGATGCACCGCGGCGATGACCATATCGATAGGTTCGCGGTGAAGTATTTCAATTGCGTCTTCTACTGTATGAGCTATAAGAACCTTGTAACCATGAGGTTCGATTAATTCCTTCAGCGCATGCGCGTACTCCGGACGCTCTTTCAATGCGAGAATTTTGTGCGGCACTGTAACACCTCTTGTCTGTTAGCCGGTGCCTAATAACCGGTGCAGCGTAGTCTTTGCTCGAAAAGCCACATACGGATTTTCATCCTGTGTCAAGTGATTGAGCATATGGGTTGGCACATTGCTATCTGACGCGAGCCTATAGCGAACGTCAGGATCAGAATCGTGCGCCAGGCTCTCAAGTGCTTCTTCTGTTAAATGCGGATTGCCGATAGTGCTGTAGCGCACCGTGCTATCTGCATCGTGTATGAGATCTAGCAACGTAGCTATCGTAGTGTGCGGGTTTTCCGCGACATGCCTACGTACTGTTGTCGACGTGTCATGCCCCAGCCGGTTCAGATTTCCAGACGGGGTGTTGGGATTGGATGCGAGAAGGTTGTTATTCATTGATATCACCTAACTTTTATAAAGACATACGCAAATAAGCAATTGCATATGTTGTTAACTCCATTTTACCTCTGATTCCAGTGCTAGGGCGGAAATACTAATGATAATCATCGCTATCCACTTCAAGTGGATTTATTTTTTTCAATCGGAACTCAGTCGGGGTGCGCATATCCTGTTGTATAGTATGATAAAGCAGTTGCGCAATTGTGCAATTGCAGTTCTCCTATGGGGTTGGTGTCTGTGCAAAGCTTCGTACTCAAACCTTCTCCGGAGACATCTAGAGAGATGGTGATGATGCACTACCAAGAAACATCCTTGCAGATGACTCAAAGCTTTTTAGCAACACAGCAGGAGGTCATGCTGTGCTATCTCCAATACATAAGGAGCTTTCAGCAGTCAGGTTTTCAAATCAAAAATCCGTACCAAAATCAGGTACCGACCCGCTTTCAAATCCCCGAGCAAGCGCTCAATCCGATGCTAGCTTCTCAATTAAAGCAACTGTTGGTTCCGGAAATGCAGCAAAAAAGCATCGAACCGGCCTCGAATCCCGTAACGGCACAACATAGTCCTCTCGCGAACTTGCCTTATCCAACTGCGCGGCTGGAAACCGACCTTATCGATACAACCGAGCTAATTGATTTATCGACAATTGATGCTCCCTTAGAAAGTGCTCTGGAGCTTGATAACGATGCACTGGTCGCCGCCTTGTTGGCGTTGGTAAGCGAACGCACAGGTTATCCAGTTGAGATGCTCGAACCCAATCTGGACCTCGAAGCCGATTTAGGAATTGATTCGATTAAACGTATTGAAATTCTCAATAAGTTCCAAACCCTTTTGCCGACAGCTCGAAGAGCTTTATTGGAAACGTCAATAGAAGAGTTGGCTGGGGCTCGAACATTGAATCAAATAATCGACTGGATAACAAAACCGCTTGTTGAATCGTCCATGGATTCAGCCCAGGTAAGCAGTTTGCCGTTGGAAGAATGATGAATAATGCTCTTTCGAACAAAGACTGTTCGCAATCGATTTTTTTCCAGGACAAAATATTTTTGTGTGAGGACTGTCAATCAACTTTTGTCTTCACGGCCGGAGAACAAGCATTTTGGAGCCTCAAGAATTTTCTCTATCCGCCGCGAAGCTGCGCCAACTGCAGAATAATCGCGAAGTTGAAAAGGGTAGGCATGGACAAGAAACTTACTGCCGTTTTCTGCGCCCAGTGTCATGTCAGAGCGATCGTTCCTTTCAAACCACGCGGCATCAAGCCCGTTTATTGCCACCAATGTCATTCCCACTTAAAAAGAGAGAAAAGTGCGCAACTTGCTCCTGGAAGACACGATCCTCTTGAACCACGTCGCCCCTTATAGTTTATAGCTGGCGCAAGGTTTCCTGAAGATCGATAAGATGATTATTGAAAATCTGTTTTGCAACGTCCAGCAATTTAAATACAGTTGGGTCAATGCAAGAATAGTAAATGTTATTCCCTTGCTTTCTGGCTATGACCAGCTTCTTGCCCTTCAAAACGGCAAGCTGCTGAGAAACGTTCGGCAGTTCCACCGCTAAGCGGTCACGAATCTCCGAAACGGTCAGCTCCTCTGACCGAAGCTCATCTAAGATTTTGATTCGGATTGGGTTTGCGAGGGCTTTGAAAAACTCTGCTTTAAAACAGACTAACTTGTCGCTAGTCCCTGCACTCATGGGAATTGGGACAACTTTTTTCACGCGACGGGTTGGCGACATTTTTAATAGCTTTTTAGTCTGTAGAGACGACCTGTAACAGTATAAATGACTTGCCGATCTGCGCAATTCTATTTTATCTTGAAAAACCTAATCAGACTGCTCAGGCGCGAGTCGAATTTCATCTGATCCTCTCCAATGAGTGGACATTGAGCAAGCTCTGAAGGTTCGAATAATTTGGCTACCTTTTTACCGCCTCTACCGCGAATCTCGACCATAAATAAACGCTCGTTTTCTTGCTTCTTCCAATCGATCGAAATGATCTGAGCACCATATGATTTGGCCACATGCTCCAGCCGACTGGTTATCCAATTAATTGCTTGTTTGTTTCTTTCCATAAATACCTGCTTTATACGTCTACTCCAAGAATTTACTTTCGTAAAAATGACTTCGGGCATGTGTCAGTAGTTTTGTTGCATCAGCCAAGTCTATGGATTCTTTGCGCAGGAGCGATTGCAGTCTGAGCGCTTCAATAAGCACGGAGGCCTTTACCATGCCGGTTTGTAACAGAACACGACCCAAGCGCAAATGATGAGTCTGACCTAATGTCAAGGCACTGGCTAAATGATCCGGACTGATTTGTTTTGCAGCGATTAGAAGCTCTCCCAGTTTGTATTTGGTTCCTGGAACACAAACGATTTCTAACTCTTTGACTTTTCGCTCAAACGCTGCCGCAGAGAGCGCATACCTGGATTGTGCCGCCAAATATGGGTTCCGGTGAGTGAGCAAGGCTGACAGTATGTCATCACAAATGTCTAGTTGATTAGCAAGACCTATGCGAATGTTCCAATCAGAGGCTTCTGACAGGCTTCGGAGAACGTCCAAAGGGCATTCTGGGTTCAATGCTGCAGCCAGCTTCACTGAGTCATTTGGGTCGTTCACCAGCAACCGAAGCACCTCGGGAGGTGTGGTTGGATTGGATGCTAGAGCCCCGCGAATATAGCTGGAAGAATGTTGCGCTAGAGCCTCGATGTCCACACATCCTTCTGTTGCAGAGCGGGTCTTCATATCTTGATTGCCCCAAGTATCGTGTTGTTAGCAATTGCACAATTGCGCAACTACTCTATTATTATGCTCCTCGCATAGTTATCGCGCAATAGGCGTTTCACCTGTGTCAGCGCAATCTTTGGATTAAAAGCTACGTTAGTTCACACACCACGATTCTCCCTTGACTCAATTATTAGTCCGGCGTAATGTAATAGCAGTTGCGCAATTTCGCAAGTAGTTAGTTGGGGAGGGGCAAATGATCACTGGGAATCCTTCGTTACGCACCGCAGAAAATCCACTTACATCGTTTTTTAAATTTTTAGCGTACCTACCGTTCCTTACGGGTAAAGCACAGAAGCGCAATCCTTCGCTCCCAGCAAGCCCTATAGTAAAAACTGAACTGCCACCACAGATTGTTAACAGTCAGAGCATTGAGGAACCTGAGAAGCCAGAGTGTGTTACCCATACGAGCTCAGTCAAAGCACATCCGAGTTGGAAGCCCTTTCAATTCAGTCTCAACCCAGATCCTTTTGATTGGTATCCATAGTTCCCATTGACGGTTCTATGGGTCGGACGTATGCTATTAGTAGTTGCGCAATTTCGCAAATAGCTGGAGGCTGGATATGTTAATTGGGAATCTACCATTAGACGCAAGCGAAAAGGAGTTATCTGATTTTTTTTCAACAGTCGGCAAAGTGAGCGAGGTCAAAATCCTGAAAGATAAGGAAGGTCGCGGCCGAGGTTTTGCTTTTGTGACGATGGCTGATCAAAAGCTAAACAGAGAAGCTCTAGTCGCCTTGGACAACTCAGAATTTAAAGGCCGAATAATAAGTGTTAGTCTCGCCAAAAAGGCGCCGCCACAAAAGGTCAACGGCTTTTTCGCCAATCTTTTCCGGACTGTTTAGAGTCGGCTCGCAATCATCCCTGAGATTTATTGTTCAATTAGACAGTTAGACACCTTTTGAATTTAACTGCGATTGAATTTCTCTTTCTGCCTGAAACCAGTGAAGCTGATCTTTTCCGTGACATTGTCCGTCAAGCAACCACAATTCATAAGCCCGAGTGGGTACGAGTTCGGATTTGCTGATAGCCGATATCTCTGTTTTTACGCGGGTGCTCTTCACCGGTAAATCATTTTTGGTTGAATATCGTTTGTTGTCTGCAGCCTTTTTTGAAGCGACATTCACATCTATTTCTTTTTTTGATCTGCCTGACACAGCCTACTCCCACATATAATAATGCTCAACTATTTGCGAAATTGCGCAACTTGAAAATGGTACAACGGCAGTTGCGCTCCGTCAAATTATTGCTTGAGCGAGTTTATCATTCGTAATTATTTTTTGTGCCATTCCTTCGATGCTGCGCTTTGAGTTGAGGAATAATTTGTCAGGTTTTTTGTGGAATTAAATGGCAGTACGGCAACCGTATAACAGCCCCAATCCAAACGATTGCGTCATGGGCGAATCGCTCTAAGCGCTGAGCCAAATGCAAATTAGAAAACAACTTGGCGTCGCTCATTCAACTCCTTCAGCGCAGAGAAAAGGTCGCTTGGCAGTTAATGATGCGTGAGCAAATGCTGAATCAAAATCGCTGATACCACCACGCAAACGCTTAACATCATACCGGCAGGCATGAATTTTTTGGTTTTAACTAAGCGTATGCCAAAAACGACAATTAGAAGAACAGTCACGACTGTTCCCATGATTATTCCGACCGACTGATGAGTAAGGGTAATAGCGAACGCGGTTCCCAGTAGGACAGAGCTAATTACGCCGGCTATGAGCGAAGCTTTGCTCTTGGCCTGGGAATAGCCGATGATACCTCCGATTAATACAAACACACTAAGAATCAGTAGACTGTTTCTTGCTAGGTCGTGCACGGGGAAATTCCTGTTGAGAGCGAGAGTCCATAATTGTACCTCTTTGCTTTAAAAGAGATTCTACCTACCTCTTTCCCTTCAATTATCTTTTTTCAGCTATTTGACCACCATGAACTCGCAGATCACGGTGCCTTCATCTGCAATTCGAACATTTCGAATTTTCGATCATCCCGGTGGAACACCGGAGCAAATCAGGCGCAGGTAATTAAAAATTCTAAAAAGTTGACCGCTGTCTTCACTCACACGCAAGGCGGTCAAAATACCGACGACGAGATCGGAAAACTAACTTACGGAAATGAAGTTGCGATCGTAAAAGGCTCTCCCGTGGTCGCCGGCGTCTTTGATGATATCACTGCGCTTTTTCACACGTTCGACCACAAATAAATTCATCCTCCGCTGTAGGCTCTTTGTAATGGTACTACCTGCGGTGCTATGGTCGTTCCTGCTTATTTTGTTGTTCTTATCGGTTCAAACATTTTCAGTACAAACGTCTTGGGTACAAACATCTTCGGTTCGAGCGTCAAAAGAGATTTCCGCCGGTAGTCATACTCGAAACCCATCTCGGGAGTAGTGGTCCGCTGCAGTATTTTATGTAAAATGCTGTTGGCACACATCACATTGCCCTCGCTAATAAATCATGAGAACTGGTTCCATTCAGCCGAACGAAGAATTTCAGTGTCCGCTTTGCCTGGTCAATAATCGGGCGGCTGCCAAATTCTGCCGGAAGTGTGGGAGACCGCGAGATGTATTGAAGCAGTATGTAGAGTCTCCAGCCTGTGAAACTGTTGCCTTCACTGAAACAGCCGCTGTTGATCAACAGTATGCTGATGAAACGGCTGATGCTAATGACAGCAAGGCGAGAGAGACGGATTCCACTAATGTGATTCATGCCGCCGAGAGACAGCCCAATGTGCAAGCAAATCCTGAATGTCCGGGATGCTCGAGTATTGTCCGCACGAGCGACCGCTTTTGTTGCTGGTGCGGTGAGGTCCAGCCAATGCGCGTTGAGCGACATTCCAAAACTTGCTCGAATTGCTCACAAAGCTTGCCTGCGCGCGCGAATTTCTGTTTCGAATGCGGTCACGCTAACGCATCTCCTGGAAATCTTCGAATGAGAGTTCCAACAGAACTGTTCGGCGAGGAATCATCAGAGTTCTTCCCAACCTTTGAGGCTTGAAACTTGGAAGAGCTGTTTAATAGGGTTGTGCATTGCTTTTATAAGAAGCGCGGCTTGAATTTGGTTGTGTTGTCGAGACTTCGTAAGTAGGTTTTGCTTGATATGCGCCGCATTACACGTCGTTGGGGAAGCTTGGGGGAACTTACCGGTCGGTTCTTTTGGCGTTTCGCCAAGCTCGAAGAAATTATGCTGGTGCGCACAAGTAACGAGCTGTGGGGCCAACCCATGCGAAATACTTTTTGTTCCGATACGCCGAAAGTGAAAGCTTTCACTGGTCGGCTACCAGCACATCAGCTTGGCTTCGAATTTCAAACAATAGTACCTCCTGACCAGAACATCCCTCCCGGCGTTGCCTATTGGTCTGGACCTAGACTCGGAGTGGTAGTTGAAGAAAAGTGGGCTAAAATAAGAGTGATAGTAACAAGACAAAGAGCATGAGCAAATCTGAAAATATTCAATCCCAAAAGACAAAGCGAGCGCCAGCACGAGCCTCGTCAGCTAGCGGCACCCGGACAGCTAGTTCGGGTCTGTCTCAAAGCTCGATTGATAATCCGAAATTTTCTCTGGTTTCTAAGCCTCGTGTTAAGCATGGCCTCGTTCAGATTCTCGCGGTGCTTCGTTTGAAACCAGTTGCGATTAGAAGTAAATTTGGCATCGACTTTAAAAAAGCCCAAGATGATGAATTGGGTCAATTTGATTGGAGTGTCATAGAGATCGGGAAAGGACAACAGTTTGGTTTCCGCCGGTTTTCGGCAATTCAGTCTCAAGGAACGGAGGTTCTGATAGACGAGAGGACTTCAGATCTAGCGAAGGCGCTGAGAGAGTTTCAGGATGCCCTCGAAATATCCAAGTCGGAGTTCACCTGGATAAATCAGGGGGCGCTGTGATGCAAGCGATGTCAGAGCCTGAGCCAAAGGTGATACCGAATCCTGCGGAACATTATGTCTGGCGTCAGGATGATCACGGTAATAAGTTCCTTGTAGCAAGGGTCTCAACAAAATTCGAAGCTGAGAGTAGCCTTGCACTACTTGTGGTGCTCTTTGACCATAGTCCATTTGTATTAAAGTCAAGTCAATAAAAAAAGAAGGGGTGTCCAACGGATGGGCCCTTCGCTTAATCTTGATTCTAGACTAATTCTAGGTTTTTAGTGTCTGTACTAACGCGCGGATCGTAATTTAGGGGCACCCTTGCTTCCAGAATTCGTTGTTGTTAGTTTAAAGATTTGCCGAGAGCCAGATTTGAACTGGCGACACAAGGATTTTCAGTCCTCCGCTCTACCGACTGAGCTACCTCGGCGTTTTGCAGCTCGATGAGAGACGAATCTCTCTGCAGAAGGTGTGTATATTACCACAAAGAATTTGACGCCTGTTTTAGTTTCGAGGCAGCTGAGTTAAAGCGCCTCTTGATAAACGCCTTCGTTTCTCGAGGCGCTTATTTTCAAGACCAAAAAATGGCTACTTACTGCTTAACTGTTCGGTTATACATGCCACAAACCCGCAGATTTCCTTTCTCTTTCTTAATAAGAAAATCCGTCACGATCTGTTGCGAGACTGGAGTTGCGGAATCCTGCACGATAAGGGAACCGGTAACACCAACCACGATACTGCCATCTGGGTTTATAGCTTCTGCCTGCACTGAACTGGGCTGGAATGCAGCTGTGATTCGACCTTGCGTGATGCCCTGGGCTATAGGAGGCGTCCAGAAAACTTGCTGGAATGTTGCAGAAGATTGAGGGGTCATCCATCCGAATGCCTCAGCATGACTCTTTCCCGAGGTTGCTGCTGAATAATCCATGGCTTTGGTGATCCACCAGCCTACAAATTCAGTAGCTAACGCTGGCGTGAGACCTGAAGGATTTAGGGGGATGGCTGCAGGGGCTACCGCTTGTTGAGCCTGCTGCATCTGTTGCGCTTGCTGCGCTCCGTCGCTTTCTTCCGCCCTGTCATGTCTGCTATGCGACGGGGCTTCTATGAATTGACCAACCGTAAATAACAAAAGAAGCACTATGCCGAGCGCAAGGAGGGGTTTGTTTTTCAACAAACGCTGCTTCATGTCATTGGGTGCTAGAGAAACCGGAGCACCGGGGGGAGCACCGGGGGGAGCACCAGGAGGGCTACTCATAAGTTTTGTTGTGTCGAAAGAGGGAGTCGATGTAGTCATGATGTGATTGTGGGCGATCTGGCTAAAATTGCAACTAGGTTCATGGTGGTTCTCCCATGATTTTGGTGCAAATTTTTTGAAAAGAGCATAAATGCAGCTTCTCAAAGCGGAAATTGGCCTTCAGCCCGATAAATTTAGTTTCGCAGCAAACCTTGATTTAATGGAAAATCGGAATAATCCAGTGAAACAATTCGTCTTATACATAAGTAGTAACGCTTAAGTTGGAGGCCCATGAAAATATCTGTTTCCAGAACCGTAAGGTTAGCAGCCACGTGTCTGGCTTTGAGCGCCGGAGTGGCTCAGGTTTTTTGCTTCACGAGTCTTCCGGGGCTGGCTGCTGGAGCGGGCGAAACTGCCGCAACAGCTAAAGCTCCAGAGCAGCATTTGCAGAAAGCCATTTTTGCGGCTGGATGTTTCTGGGGGGTGGAAGACGACTTTCGGCACGAGAAGGGCGTAGTCGACGCCATAAGTGGATTTACTGGTGGGAATAAAAAGAACCCTACATACAAGGAAGTGTGTACCGGCGCGACACATCACGCGGAAGCAGTAGAAGTAATATACGATCCGGCAAAGGTCACTTATAACCAGCTGCTTGCTACTTTTTGGAAAATGCATGACCCTACTACAGTCAATAGCCAGGGACCAGATTTCGGAGAGCAGTACCGTTCTGCGATTTTCTATATGAATGAACAGCAGAAGAAGGAAGCTCTGGCCTCCCGCGACAAGCTCGCTGCATCGGGGACGTATAAAAGTCCAATAGCGACACAGATCGTTCCGGCAGGCGAGTTCTACAAGGCTGAAGAGTATCATCAGCATTATTTCGAGAAGAACCCATTGGCTGCCGCTTGTCATAGAAAATAAGCGCTGAATGCCAAGGATTTTGTCTAAATCGCCCGGGCTGTGCTAAGTTGTTGCAGGCAGCAATTGAGGACTGATGGATGCAATTTTTCCGGACTAATCCCCTGACCTATGTTTTCAGTAGAAGCTCGTCTACCAGATCATCTATAAGACTGTCTAAAAGACCGTCTAGAAGACCGTCGATTTTCTTTCTGTTGCTTGCGCTGGTTGGTTTACCAATAAGCGGTTTGCCGTCTGCCTTCGGCGCGGATAGCAAAGTGATTGCTGCAGCGCAAGCCCCTTCGGCGCAAATCCCTTCGAATAATTCGGGCAAGGAATCAACAGCTCAAACTGCGATCGTCAAAGCGACGAGTGAGACATTGCAACCAGTCGGTAAGGGAAATTCTGGTGATACCAAATCTAGTATCACTGCTGCTGAATGGACGCCATTAGTTCTCTGGACAGCTACAAAGCCTAATCCCTTTGAAGGCAGTGATAACAAATATCATCTCGCGTACGACATTGTTCTAACGAATTTTAGTTCGAAATCCGGTGTACTGAAACAAATAGACGTCATCAATCCTTCCAGCGGTAAGCTTCTTTTGTCTTTGTCCGGCAAGTCTCTGGGTGAGCACGTGACGAAATACAATGAAAAGGAGCTGCATTTTGCGCCATGTGAATGCGCTATCGGCTGGATCAACTTAGACTTCGACCACAAAGCAGATGTGCCTCCCAAAATTTGTCACCGAGTGGTTTTCGATACTCTCGATCAAGAGGTAAACACTCGAATTCAGGATGACAAAGCGGATGTGCTGGTCGAGCAAATCGAGCCGGTCGTGATAAGCCCTCCTTTAAAAGGTGACAAGTGGGTTGCCATCGGAGGATACATCGGTAGGAAGGGGCACCGCCGCGCGTTGCTTGCACTTTCTAATCATTTGTTTGCCGCACAGACTTATGCCATCGACTGGGTGAAGTTAGACCACGACAACAACCTCATCATCGGTGACCCAACCAAGAATGAAAGCAACTACAGTTACGGGCAGCCAGTTCTGGCTGTCGTTGATGCTACTGTCGCCGGCGTAATTGACCGCTTTGACGATCAAGTTCCAGATAAACCAGCCGGTCAAGAAAGACTCGAGTTTCCTACAGGCAACACAGTCATTCTAGATTTGGGACATGGTTATTTCGCCACCTATGCGCATCTCAAGCGAGGCAGCATAAAAGTAAAAGAAGGTGACCATGTAAGTCGCGGACAGGTTTTTGCCCTCATAGGCAATAGCGGCAGTTCTAAGGGTGCTCATTTACATTTTCATATCACTAAAGGTGTTGGACCACTCAATAGTCCGGGCATACCTTATGTAATCGACAATTTTGAGATAACCGATGAAATACAAGATATCGAAAAATTTATGGACGCACCAGACTCTCCAAAATCCCTGCCGCTTAATCCGTCTGAGTACAAAGGCAAGCATGTGTTGCAATTACCCAGGGAAGCTTCCGTGGTCAAATTTGCCGAATAGCTAGAAACTAATTCTGCAAGCGATAGGGAAGTGTGTATAATCCGCTCTAGGTGCCGTAACTTACTCGCTCTGCTAGTTGATAAATTGCTGAAGTGACAGCGGCTGGCAGCTTAGCTGTACAATTCCTCGGGTCGTCACGGCAGGCGTTACTGGGACCAACAAATTCGATCAGGGATATGACAGAACAATCTAATACTGACGTCCGACTTAATCTCAGTGCTGTTACCGACCAGGTAGATGCTTTTGCGCAGCCCGACGCGCCCGGGCTGGACTATGCAAATTTGAACATTCGTAAAAATTTGAGTAAAAATCAAAAGTTTGTGGCTTACACTGTCAAACTTCCAGCCGATCAACTAGCCGCATTGCAATCAATCTGGCTTGAACTCAAACGTTTGTATGGCGCCAACTCCCCTGACAAGAGTGGAATGATTCAACAGGCAATCACAGATTGGTTGAAACGCTGGGATGGTCCTGAAAAGCAAGAGCTTCTGCAAGACCTGCTTGAAATCAGGCAAGACACAAGACGCAGGCAGTACAAGAAGTAGTAGAGACAAAAGAGAAGAAGCAGCGAGCAAAGACAAAGAAGTTGTCTTTTTTGTGACTGCTGTCTTCTATAGTATTTCCAGTTTTAATTTTGAAGTTTAAATTCGAAGTTGAAATTCCAAGTTTAAATTTGAAGTTTTGAATTTTGATTTTGAATTTCGAAATCAAATTTCGAAATCGATTTGTGACTGCTCTATTCGTGTTTGAGATGCCGATAAAGGTAATAGCCAAATCCTGCCACCACCACCAGTACTATGGCGATGTCGAATTTGTGCCATACGCTCACGAACATCTCTAAATTTTCGCCGAACTTGATGCCTACCCAGGTTAGGAAGTAGCACCATGCCAGTGAACCTATAAAGGTGAAGAGACAGAACATACCGAAGTGCGCTTTCAACACTCCTGCTGGAAAGCTGATAAAAGTGCGGACTACCGGAAGCATTCTGCATACAAAGAACGTGATGTCGCCGTACTTATTTACCCAACCATCTGCGATTTCCATGTCTTGCTTGCGAAGCAGCAGGAATCGACCATATTTTTCCAAGAATGGTCTACCGCCTAGCATTCCAAGGAAATAAGAAGGAATGGAGCCCAATAAGCAGCCTAACGCCCCTGCAAACGCTGCCAGGTGGATATTCATCTTGCCTTGTTGCACAAGCAGTCCCGCTGTTGGCATAATCGCTTCACTTGGGAGCGGAATGTTTGCCGATTCAATCGCCATCATCATCATTACGCCCAGGTAGCCCCACGACGCTACCCCATCTCGAATCATCTGTAGAATAGGGTCTAATAGCTGATGCAGCACTTGCGATACCTCGATGAACTTTTTGATAGCGAGTTGTTGATATTTCGACTAGACATTCGACTAGACATATCAAGCAGGCGTTATGTCGGAAAACGGATTGAAAATCTCTACACTCTGGCCATTCAACATCTTACAGCTGTGCGCCGACTTACACCTTTAGTAAGTCTCAGACTGTTCTTCAATACCCTGGCATCAGGTCAATTTCGCAAAAAGAATATACAATCATGGGTGCTGTAACCCTCGCACTATACAGTTCTTCCAAGAACACTGTGATTCTGTTATGAGTACCGCTATATCACGAAACGATACTTTGTATTTCACAGTCGCCACTGCCGGGCATGTTGACCACGGTAAAACGAGCTTATTGCGAGCATTAACGGGGACCGACCCTGATCGTCTCAAGGAAGAAAAGCAGAGAGGTTTGACTACAGACCTCGGTTTTGCGCATTTGAGTGTAAAGTCCGAGACGGACGATTGCACAGTCAAAATTGGTTTTGTTGATGTGCCAGGACACGGCAAGTTTTTGAAAAACATGCTGGCTGGGGTAGGAGGAATCGATCTGGCACTGCTGGTAGTGGCTTCAGATGAAGGACCCATGCCACAAACAGAGCAGCATGCAAAGATCTTATCGTTGCTCGGAGTCAAAAGAATATTGTTGCTTTTGACCAAAATAGACGTAGCTTCTGTGGAGCAACTGCAAATTGCTGAAGCTCGAACACTGAATTTGCTCGAGGCTAACGAGCTGCATTGTGCTGCAGTTTTGCCGGTGTCTTCTATCACTAAAGAGGGAATCGACAAGATCGTCCCGACTTTGTTGACTGTACTGAGACGCGACGTAGACAGAGGCGAGCAAATTGAAGAAGCCGTCTATCTGCCAATCGACAGAGTGTTTTCAAAGACTGGATACGGCACCGTTATCACCGGGACGCTCGTAAGAGGAACACTTAGAGCGGGCGATAATGTTTACATAGAGCCCGGTGCTTTGACCGCTCGAATACGTGGAATGGAAAGTTTTGGTAAGCCCGTTGTGCAGGCGCAGCCAGGGCAGCGACTCGCTGTGAACCTTGTATTAAAGCAATCTCGCTCTCTGGAACGTGGGCAAGCAATTTTTATTGCTCCACCAACTGCTTGTCAAAATTTGATTGCGCGCTTCAATCTTTTTGAACAAGATTCTGCCGATCAGCTGTTGAAGACTTTGCCGGGACAGCAACTTCGTGTCTACCACGGCACGGCAGAAGTAGCAGGACACCTTCGCTGGCTCGAATCTATTCAGACTGCACATGGCGCTGAACTGGTCGGTCAAATCTCGCTGACATCTCCTCTCATTGCCGAACCTGGTGAGCGTTTTGTGGCGCGCTATGAAGACACTGGTGTCACAGGTGGAGATATTCTTGTAGGCGCTCGGGCACGCTGGCTTTCGCGAAAAAAATTGATACCACTCGTGGAGTTCTTGTTGGACGGCAATTATATTGCAGCAATTCAAAACTATATCGAAGCGAGCCCGCACCATTTAATCAAAGAGGATGCCGTTCTAGCGATCTTGCCTTTAGCACAGCGCATCGTGTTTACAGCCCAGCTGCTTGAAGGAAAGCTAGTCGCTCTTGGAGAATACATCTCTACCATTGGCGCTAGAGATGAATTGACAAACAGGGTCTTCGACTCGCTGATTAAGTTAGAAGAGCAATCGTCCAAAGGCGATAGCTTGCGTGACGGCGTGACCATGGAATCTTTGCGCTCGAAAACGGTTGGTAATCTCGATCGGTCTGTTTTTCAATCTATAGTGAAGGCTTTGATCGATGAATGTAAGCTTGTTAAGCGCGATGATAAGCTCTTCTCTGCGCAACTGTCTGCGAAGCTTGCAGAAAATAAGGCGAACTCAATCGAAGATGAAAATAGCGATGACGCCCGAGTCTTAACCACGTTGCAGCAACAACCGTGTCTGGAAATCAAGGAAGTGGCCACGCTGCTGAATATGTCGGATACAAGTGTTCAAGCCGCTCTGAATCATTTGAGTCGAAAGAAACTTGCCGAAATAGTCGCTTATGAATTCGCCAGCACTGTGGCTGAGATAAATAAGGCTCATCTGGCACTTGCGCAAATTTGGCAGCAGAAGAGGGAGATTTCACCATCTGATTTCAAGGAAAAATTAGGCGTGAGCCGCAAATATGCTATGGCGCTTCTCACTTATTTCGATGACCACAACATAACTCGCCGGGTCGCCAATAATCGAGTGTTGCTAAAGGCACCCAGGGCTTGAGTTCAAAATGATAGTGCATCGGCTATCATATTGCCTTCCGCAACGAGACCTCTGACGGGATTCGGTAACCATGAAGCTGATACGCATTTACGCAAGCGCCGCATGTGCCCTGGCATTTTCACTTTCGGGATTTTCAAATAATTGCTTGCGCTTATCTCATCTTCCGCCGACAAGTCCACCGGCTGTTGACCTCGCGTTTGCTGATAATGCGCCATCCGCGGGAAGTGCCCCTGCTCCAGGCGTAGCTCCTGTTCCAGGGGGGTATGCTCCTGGTGCCTCAGGTGTGGCTCCGACTAACATGAATAACCCTAACCCTAATATCGGAAATCCTGGGATGGGAAACAATCAGGGTTCGTTCACACCGAACGGTTATGCGACTCCAGGAAGCATAGGATTACCCGGTAGTGGCTCTGCGCCGTCGAATCCTTCGAATCCTGCGCTGCCTGCTGTACCGGCTTCTCCAAGTGCTACATCTGCTCCGCCTGCGGTGGCTATGCCAGATTCAACTGCATCGCTTGAAGATTACACAACGCGCTTGAGACTGGCTCCAGGTCTGACCATGGTATTTCCTATTCAACATGGTTGCGATAGAAGCGGTCGACCGCTTCCTGCTTATTCGATGGCTGTGCAGATCGAAAAGAAGAGTAAGGATTGTTCGTTCAGTTATAAATGGACGATGTCCGAGTTGAATGCAACCGGCGTTCGTGCAGTGGACGAAGCTGCTAAGCGAAATTCCCGCAAAGTAAGCCTTTTCTACAAACCTGGCGAGCAATGCACTCTTGTCGGTTATACGGATGCAGTGCGCGTTTCAGATGCTATGTATAACAATCTGAAAAATATAAATAGTTCGGCTATTGAGCTTGATGGACCGTTCGGCCAGGACGTCAGGCACGCTCCGAGTATTCCGCTTCCTCAAAATATTACGAATGCGGGAATGGAAGATCTCGCCATCCAGATCGACGAACGAAAGGTCAAGGTTCGTGCAATCAAGGCTGTCGGAGACAATCCTCCTGGCACAACCGGCTTAGCAGGTAATTGGACTTATTGGATTTTGGACAATGCGAGTTTCCCCATAATGCTAAAAGGTACGGGACCTTTTGCCTGGGATCTTCCAATCATAAATACCAATGGCACCATGGGCGATGCCGGTGGCAGTAAGGAAGGAAAGCGGATCGTCAAAGAACTAAAGAACAAGGGAATTGCTAGTACTAATGCAATCTTGTTCGACTTCGATTCCGATAAGCTCAAGCCTTCCGCGACGCCGATTTTGAATGAACTGACCACCTACCTGCGCAGCAACCCTCGCGTCAAAGTTGCAATTCAGGGACACTGCGACAACGTCGGTGGTATGGAATACAACATGACTCTTTCTCGCAG
>Ga0182030_10006563_pt1 | contig 24525 bp, 16 predicted proteins | sample 812S3MmetaG_FD_121299 | JGI IMG/M metagenome (GOLD analysis project Ga0182030, IMG submission 121299) | Permafrost microbial communities from Stordalen Mire, Sweden - 812S3M metaG (Illumina Assembly) | ecosystem: Environmental > Terrestrial > Soil > Wetlands > Permafrost | place: Sweden...
AGTTCGATGACGGCGTTCGCGCCCTTCAGCGGAACGTTGATCTGCTGGGCGATATGGATGAGTACGGGGGTAGAAAGTGCGATTGGTTCAGGCATGAATTGCGGTCACTTCCATCATGCCACGGCGGCATCGGGGATGGCTTTCAGCCGATCGCGCCACAAGTGCGCTGAGGCAAACAACTCCCTATGGCGGACATTTTTCGTGGCGATCGCCGTTTGACCGCCCAGCGGGGTTAGTAGAGTACTACTTCTCGTCCCGGATCTGTTGGCTCAGATACCGCTCGTACCCCAGTTCTTTCATCTGGTGCACCTGCGCTTCCAGCCAGTCGACGTGCATCTCCTCATCCGCCAGCAGTTTTTCGAACAACTCCCGCGACGCGTTGTCTCCCTCTTCGCGCGCGATCCGGACCGAGTTGTTGTACATTTCCACAGCGTTCAGTTCCAGTTGGAGATCGTTCTCGATCTGCTCCTTTACGTTCTGGCCAACTTTGAGGTGCAGCAACTCTGTCAGGTTCGGCGTGCCATCCAAAAACAGGATGCGCTCGATGAGCGTCTCGGCGTGTTTCATCTCGTCGATCGACTGCTTCTTGATATATCTGGCCAGCTTCCCGTATTTCCAGTTCTCGCACATCTCCGCATGGAGGAAGTACTGGCTGATCGCCGTCAATTCCTCTTTGAGCGCCGCGTTCAGTTCGGCAATGACTTTGGGGTTTCCACGCATGGCCGGATTGTAATTCACTTGCAATTCCGAATGCAAGGATTGTCTGCTGAAGCAGGCCGGATGGCGTTGGCGTCCCAAAATAGTCAATCGGCCTGAGTCAGTTTCAGAGTTTATGTACTCTTTATGCAACTTTCAGTTGACAATCAGTTGCAAGTAGGATGAAATATGATTTTCGAGAAAGCCCTATGCTTCGCGTGATTTTATCCCTCTTCTGCGCCGCTTCGCTCTTCGCATCGAACGGTGGAAACCTTGCCGGTACGGTCGCCGACCCCACCGGCGCCGCCATCCCCGCCGTCACCGTAATCGTCCGCAATACCGACACCGGCGCCACTCAGCAGACCCAATCGGAGCCCGATGGAAGCTACGCATTCTCCGCTCTGCCCGCCGGGCGCTACACCATCCGGGCCGAGCATGCAGGATTCAACCCCTTCGCGAAACCCGCGCTCGTAATCGAGGGCGGCAACAGCGTGCGGATCGATATCGCCATGACCCTCGAAGCCCATAGCGATACCGTGACTGTGACCGAGTCCCCTAACCAGGTGCAGACCGTCGACACGCAGACAGGCAGCACTCTCAACGCCACCAAGATGGCGTCCATTCCGGTCAACGGCCGCAGTTTCACTGACCTGCTGGCCCTGCAACCCGGAGTGATCCCCGCCAGTTCGGCGCAGCCCAACGCTGTGGTGATGGCCGGATGCACCAGCGCGCCGCCCTCCGGCGATCTCGACCCCGGCAACCTCTCGGTGAGCGGACAGCGCGAGACTGCCAATGGCTTCAGTGTGAATGGCGCCTCGGCGCAGGAGGATTTCAATATGGGCGCGGCAATCGTGCCCAATCTCGATTCCATTCAGGATCTCCGCGTGCTCACCGGCAATTTCAACGCCGAGTACGGCAATTTCAGCGGCGGACAGATCCTGGTGGCTACACGCTCAGGTGCAAACCAGTTGCATGGGAGTGTTTTCGAATACCTGCGCAATACCGCGCTCGACGCCCGCAATTACTTCGCGACCGGCCGCGCCGAGTACCTGCGTAACCAGTTCGGCGGAACCTTCGGTGGACCTATCCGCAAAGACAAACTCTTCTATTTCGCCGACTACCAGGGCACCCGTATGACCCAGGGCGTCGACACCGGCCTGATTTCCGTGCCATCCCTGCAGGATCGCGCCGGCAATTTCTCCGATATCGCGAGTTCGCTTACCGGCGCGGTCAGCGGCCCGTATTTTGCCAATCTGCTCACTCAGAAGTTGGGCTACAGGGTAAGCGCCGGCGAACCCTACTACGCCGCGACCTGCGTCACTTCCGCCCAATGCGTGTTTCCCGGCGCCCGGATCCCGCAGAGCGCCTGGTCCGCGCCCGCCAAGTCGCTGCTTCCCTACATCCCCGTGCCGAATCACGGCGGCAATGTCTTTTCCACGGCGGCGCAAAACGAGAGTCTCCGCGACGACAAAGGCGCCATACGCATCGACTACGCCACGCTCGTCGGTTCTCTCGCGGCATATTACTTTGCCGACGACTACGGCCTCAACAATCCCTATCCCTCGTCGCAAGGCGGAGCAAATGTCCCCGGCTTCAATGCCCTCTCCATGGGCCGTGCGCAGCTCGCCACCCTCTCACTCACCACCACGTTCGGCCCTGCCGCTGTAAATGAGTTGCATCTGGGGTACATGCGCACCGCCAACAAGATCGGCCAGCCGGTGGGCGGCGTCGGACCGTCGCTCGTCTCGCAGGGCTTCGTCGATCCTTCTGGCAAACCAGGCATCGTCGCGCTCGACCCGCACATCGAAGGCATCGAAAACGTGGCGTTCAACGACTTCACTATCGGAGTCGACACCACCGGCGCCGTCCAGGCCAACAACACTTATCAGTGGTCCGACAATTTCTCCAAAGTGATGGGACGCTACACCGTGAAGCTGGGCGCGAGCATCCATATCGACCAGGTCAACATCAACCCTGACGCCGTCTATAACGGATCGTTCCTCTTCCAGGGGAGCGAGACCGGATCCGATTTCGCCGACTTCCTGCTCGGCATCGCCAGCAACTACAATCAAGCCGATTCGCACGCCTTCTATCTGCGCAACCACTACGCCGGCGTGTTCGCGCAGGACACCTGGCAGATCTCGCCAAAGCTCACGCTCAACTACGGCCTGCGTTGGGACCTCCTTCCGCCATGGAGCGAGAAATTCAACCAGATGCAGACCCTTTCGCTCGGCCAACAATCGGCGGTCTATCCCGGTGCTCCCGCGGGACTGGTTTTCCCAGGAGACCCCGGCATTCCCAATACGCTGGCTCCAGCCAGCCACACCAACTTCGCGCCGCGTGTTGGCATTGCCTGGTCGCCCGGCACGAAGACCAGCTTCCGCGCCAGCTATGGGGTGTTCTATACGGCCTTCGAAGGCCTTTCCGCAGGCATCATGAGCGCCAACCCGCCCTACGGCTACGATTACAACAGCGTTGCGCCGCCGCTCTTCACCTCGCCCTTTGTCACCGCCGCCAGTGGAGAGAATATCGGCCAGCGATTCCCCGAGCCGATTCCTTCCTTCGGCGCCTCGGCGTCGAACCAGCAAGCTGACCGCTGACAGCTTGCGGCGACGCCGCATTGCACAAGCGGCCGTAACTTTTCGATCCGCCTCGTCGTATCCACTTGATAGGGTAATAATTGGGAGTGGCGCCTTTACTCCCATGAGCCCTGACGACGAGCTGGAGTCTCTGATGGCCCGCTATCAACAAGGTGATTTTGCCGCGGCCACCGCCCTGGTCCAGCGCTTGAGTCCGCAACTGCACCGATTTTTCGCCGTGCAAGTCTCCAGCCGCGCATCCGCCGACGACCTGTTGCAGGAAACCTGGCTGCGCCTCCACCAGGTGCGTCACACCTATCGGCCCGGCGAACCGGTGCTCCCCTGGCTCTACGCCGTCGCACGCAACCTGCGTGTGGACCACTACCGCAAGGCCGGCCGCACGTCTGCCCGCGAACAGAGCCTGGACGAATCGCCTGAGATACCGGCGCCGCGAACCGCCGCCGCTGGATCGACCCTTACCATGGAGGAGTTGCTCGCCCCGCTCCCGCCCAGCCAGCGCGAAGTCGTCGAGATGCTGAAGGTCTGCGGCATGTCGCTGGAGGAGGTAGCGCGCGCCACGTCGTCGAGCGTGGGATCCGTGAAGCAGAAAGCCTTCCGCGCGTACCAGAAATTGCGCGAGCATCTCGGGAACATCGGAGGTCTATCGTGAGAGATCGCGAGATCGACGACATCCTGAAGAAAGCCGCGCAGGCCCAGCCCGATCCCGACCCGGCGTTGCTCAGCCGAATCGCCGCATCGATGCAGCCCACGCTGCGCCCGGTTCGTCCCTTGCCGCCGACATGGGTGCTGGCTTGCGGTCTTGGCGCGATTTGCCTGGCAGTCGCGATGGCTGGCGCGGCGGGGCTCGGATTCTACGGCGTCCACAAGATGTCCGGCGTGCAGACCGTGATCTTCGCCGCGCTGGCAGTGGTTACGGGGCGTGCCGCGATGGCATGGATCGCCGCCATGATTCCCGGAAGCCGGCGTCAGGAGACTCCAGCCGCCCTTCTAGGGATCGCCTGCGTGATTCTGCTGGCGCTCTTCGCGATCCTTTTCCCCGATCTCCACACCGTTCGCTTCATGCGAGGCGTCTCTTGTCTCGAAGTGGGAGTACTGGCCGCAATCCCGGCGGCCCTCGCCGGATGGTTGCTTCTGCGCCGCGGATTTGCCGTCGATCCGGCAGCCGCCGGCATCGCCGCGGGGACTCTCGCGGGCCTCGCGGGCATTACGATGTTGGAGTTTCACTGCCCGAATTTCCAGATGTGGCACGTGTTGGTATGGCACACCGCGGTGCTCCCCATCAGCGCCGCGGTTGGCGCTTTGGTGGCTTGGCTTGTTGGCCGGAGAAATCCCGCGAGGGATTGACTTCCGCTTCCATTCGATATATATATCAATCGATATAGATTCTATGGGACGAACGGTAGCCCTCAGTTTGCGCCTGTATCGGCGACTCGCGGCAGCATTCCCGTCGGAATTTCGGGACACCTACGGCGAAGACCTCCTATCGACAGCGGAGGACGCGGTCGAAGACATCTGGCGTCGCCACGGCGCGATCGGACTGATCCGGTTCCTGGCCGACATCGCCATGCGCGTCCCGGTGGAGCACGCCATAGAACTGTGGCACGACATTCGCTTCGCGCTCCGGACCTTGCGGACGTCACCCGCGTTCACAGCGGTGGCGCTACTCTCGCTCAGTCTCGGCGTGGGTATCGCGGTATCCGCATTCAGCGAAACTAATGGCCTGGTGCGGCGCGCGATTCCAGGCGTTCCCCACCCGGAGCAACTGGTGACGCTCGAACTCCCCACGTCATATCCGCACTACAAGCGATACCGCGGGCGCACCGATCTGTTCTCTGCCGTCGCGGCCTATGTCGCCCCCGTGCCGTTCGCCGTCTCGTCGAATGGCGAGAAAAGGCGATTGTGGGGACACCTGGTGACGCCGTCCTATTTTCCGACTTTGGGCGTGCATCCCTCTTTGGGCCGCTTCTTCAACGGCGACGAAGAGCAGTCAGGGCGCGCTCCGACTGTGGTTGTCAGCTATCGACTTTGGCAAAACATATCGGGCGCCGATCCGCTGCTGCCCGGCAAAACCCTGGTGGTCAATGGAAAGCCCTCCACCGTGATCGGGGTCGGGCCGAAGGATTTCCTGGGCGCTTCGCCATCCCTCTTCCCGGCGGATCTTTGGATGCCCGTCTCGGTCGGCGGCGCACTGGCGCCGGAGCTTGCTGACAATGCGTTGGAGCGCATCCCTCTCACGCTCTTTCAAGTGCTGGCCCGTATGCACCCTGGTATCACCGAGAGCCGTGTGGATGTCGAGTTGGACTCCACCGCGCGCCATGTGGAGCAGGACTACGGCGTGTGGGACGACAGTCCTGCTCGCGGCCACGTCGCTACCATGGAAGGCGGCAAAATCCTCCCCATCCGCCCGAAAGACGTACCGATGTTTACGTCGTTCCTGATGGTATTGGCGGGCCTGGTGGTGTTGATCGCGTGCGCCAACGTGGCCAACATGGCGCTGGCCCGCGCCATGGAACGCCGCAAGGAGATCGCCATCCGCCTGGCTCTCGGCGCCAGCCGCTTCCGGCTCATTCGCCAATTGCTTACCGAGCACATGCTGATCGCGATCGGCGCCGCCGCGGTCGGTTACCCGCTGGCTGTGTATCTGATGCATCTCGCCTCCAAAGTCCGCATGCCCTATCCCATCCCGGTCGGTTACGATTCGAGCCCGGATTCGCGAGCTCTCTGGTTCACCCTCGGCATTATGGTATTCACGGGGCTCGCCTTTGGCCTCGCGCCGGCGTGGCACGCTACCCGCACCGACTTTACACCGGCGCTCAAGGAAGGTGGCGATCTGCATCTTCGCAAACATCGCCGCCTCAGCCTGCGCAACGCGCTGATGCTTTCTCAAATGGCCGGATCGTTGACCCTGCTGTTACTCACCACCGCCCTAACGCTCGGCATGCAGAAGCGCATGGGGTTCGACGCCGGCTTCGATTCCGCCAACCTCTATCTGGTGTCGATCGATCCCGTCCGCGACGGACATTCCCCCGCTTACGCCGCCGATTTTCTGCAGCGGTTGCTTGACCGCGTGAAAACCCTGCCGCCGGTTGTCGCTGCCAGTTTCACCGACACCGTTCCGGTCTCGATGAATGGCGATGAATCGGCGCTCGTGGCCGACGCTGACAGTTCCCGCGGGAGCGAACGCGCCTGGCATGGCGCACGAAAGTTCGTCGTGGGCCCCGACTATTTTGAAACCCTTGGCATCTCCATCCTTGCCGGTCGAAGCTTCCGCAAGGAGGACGAAAGTGCCGATACCGCGCCCATTGTGGTCAGTGAAAAATTGGTTCGCGAGTGTTGGAATGGCGGGAGCGCTCTGGGCCAGCGCCTCGAAATCCGCGGTGGGGAAGCCCATCCCCCCTTGGGGATTATGCCTGGCACTTTCGATTACCGCCAGGACGACTCGGCCGGCAGACGGCGCATTTTCGAGGTCGTGGGTGTGGCCCGGGACACCAAGGCGGATCCCATGGCCGAAGGAATCCATCCCGTGGTGTACCTCCCGCTTCGCCCCACCGATTTCGCCCGCCCCTCTCTGCAGGGTGTGACCCTGCTGCTGCGCGGACGGCCAGGAGCGGACGTTCTCCGCGCGGTGCGGCAGGAGGTCTCGGCGATGGACGCAGGAATCGTACCGTTCAATGAACGAAGCATGTCCGATCAGATCGGCCGGTTCACTTACGCCTTCAACTTGGCCACGGGCGTCTACGGTTCGTTGGCCGTCTTCGGGCTGATTCTCGCCTCGGTCGGTCTGGCGGGCGTCACCGCGTATTCGGTGGTGCGGCGCCGTCATGAAATCGGCATCCGCGTCGCGTTGGGCGCGCAGCCCTCGCAAGTGCTGGGGCTGGTGATGAAGGAGGGTGCGCTGCTGGTAGCCGCCGGAACGGTACTCGGGCTCGCTAGCGGCGCCGCCGGTTTGCGCATGCTTTCGGCGATGTTTTCGGAGATAGCCAGGACCACCACGTGGACCGAGACCGATTCGACGCTGCTGCTCGGCGCGCCGCTCTTGCTGGCCGCCGTGGCGCTCATCGCCTGCTATCTGCCGGCCCGCAAGTCGACGCGCATCGATCCGGTGGTCGCGCTGCGCCAGGAATGATTTCGTGTGGCAGGCAATCTTGCCTAATGCCACGTACTTTTCGCAACGGGAAATATGCAGCCTCGTTCGCGACAGGGAATTCTACCCGAATGGCCGACCCAATCGCCTGTTGGAAGGCCGAAATAAGCCTAACAACGCACGAAAATGCGCCATCTGCGAGCCCAACAATGCAGGTTCTGGCGACTGCATTAATACGGTCGCGAAAAGTACGTGGCATTAGGCAATCTTGCCTGCAGGACGGCTTTCCAGCCGGCCGTTCTCGATACGCGGCGAACTTCTCGGGTTCAATACCGCTCCTTGGCTATAGATGAAGCGGGTTACAGATGAAGCGCTGAAGGTCGGGCTGAAGCCCTCCGCAGGCTGAAGGCCTGCCCCACATCACCACCAACGAGCTCTCCCGTTTGCGCCATGCGGCGAAGTGCTGCCAGGCACTCCGCCGGGAGCCAGGACTCTTCTCGGCATGAGCGGCTTGAAAGGCCGCTGGGAGCCAGGATTCGCCGCCACACTACGATGCGCCCACTACCGAAAGCGATACAAATCCGGAGTTCCCACGTTCACTCCCGCTAGCTTCAGATACATGAACAACTGGTGCTTATGATTGATCAGGTGCTCCAGATTCCCGAGTAACAGCGTGAGTACCGATTCGCCTTCCGGCACGAAGACCGTCGGCAGCATACGGCCTAAGTCGTCATCGCGCAGCACTGCGAAGCCCTCATCGATCCGCGCCCTGTAAGCCGCGATCCGCTCGCACGCTTCGTCGGCCCCGCAAGCGTGATTCACATGCAGCTTCTGCAATTCCGCGAAGTGCGCCAGTTCCCCAGGGTGCGCCGCGTATAGCACTGCGCAGACTCCCCCCAGGCAATCGAATAAGTGCCCCAGCAACTCGCCGGCCGACCATGCCCCGTCAATCGGCGGCCGCCACTCCGCGTCCGAAACGAAGCCAATTAAGTGGACCGTCCGCTCGATCTGCTCCCTGACCTTCGCGTGAACCGCTCCGGCTAGCGGGTCCAATCGTTGCCCCCGCGTCCGCGCCCGCCTCGTCCCCGCTCGGTGGTCGCCGGAGGAGCGCCGGCGCCAAACGTCAGCGTCACGTCCGCGGTATGTTCCTGCTCGTTGATCTTCACGTCGGCCTTCGTCTCGCCGAGGTTATCGAACATCCCCTGCTCTTTCACCGTCCGCAGGAACAGGTTGGGATAGTCAGGATTGAACGGCTTGCCGGGCTTCATCGTCCAGATGCGAGTGATTTCCGCCTCGCCATCCAGATCGAGCCCCACAACGGTCAGCTTGCGCATGGTGAACTGCGTGCCCGCTTCCACCCACAGCGTGAGGTCGACAATGCGTTTGTCGTCGTTCACCGAGCGCCGCATGGTCACGTCGGCGTTCATGTACCCCGCGTGCTTCAGCTCTTTCTTGACGCGATCGATCCCCTCGCCGATCTTGTCGAAATTCGCCAGCTCGTCAGCCTTGAAATCGCCCGCCTTCAGCAGTTCCTCAGGCTTCAGCGGCGTGGGCCCGTCGATGCTCACCTTTCCCAGGTTGTACGTCTCGCCTTCGTCCACCGTCACCGTCACATTCAGGCCCGTCACGTCCTTATTCGGCTCGGTCTTGATGGAAGGGAATGACACCCGCACCCGCCCGCGCCCCTCATAAATGGAGCGCACTGACGCGTTGAGCGCATCGCGGAAGCGGTCCTCGGTGTACGGCATGCCAATGGCCGGCACCATGGCGTCCTGCAATTTGGCGAGCGGAACTTCCTGGTTGCCTTTGAAACCGATCTGCGCCACGGCAGGCAGCGGGCGGTCGGGATGGAAGCTGATGACGAATTCGCCCGGCCGATCCGGTACCACCCAGCCGATCACCTTTTCCGTAATTCCCTTGGCGGCCAGATACTCCTGCACCCACTTTGCGTAGCGCTGGAATACAGGCTGCGACGCCGGCAGTTTGCCGTCGGCGAAGATGGGATCCTTGGCCTTCAGCGTGGCCGTCAAATCGCGCTCCGAAACGTGCAGGTCGTCGAACCGTACCGGGTACACCTGCTCGATCTCCGTCACCGTGAAGGTGGCGACGAACCCGCGCGTTCCCACTTCTGGCGCGAATTTATAGCTGACTGTGTCGAACGCCCCCGAGGCGAGCAGCCGATCGCGCGCCACGTCGAATTCCGCCCGTCCGACCACCTGCCCTACCTTCAGGGCCGCCACCGCCAGCACCTGTTGCAAGCTGTAATTGTGATTGCCTTCCACCTTGAGGCTTTCGATGGGCCAGCGCCCGTCCACCGGGCCAGCCGGCGCTTTCTTCTGAGGCGGTTGGGGCGCCTGCGCGAATCCCAGGCCGGTCGCCAGCATCAGAAGTGGTATCCCCCAGTTCATATCTTTATGGTAGACGCACGGGCGCGTTGCCCGGTGACATGGGTAGAATGAAAAAAGTGCCCTACGACCTCATAGTGATCGGGAGTGGTCCCGGCGGCTACTCCGCAGCCATACGCGCCGGCCAATACGGATTGAAAACAGCGCTCGTCGAGAAACAGGCCAGACTGGGTGGCACCTGCCTTTTGGTGGGCTGCATCCCCACCAAGTCTCTCCTGCAGACTGCCGACGTCTGGCAGCGCTTCGTGCATGCCGACCAGGAGGGCATCCAGTGCGAGAATCCACGCCTGGATTACCCCAAAGTCAAAGACCGCAAGGACGGCATCGTCAGCAAGCACTCCAAAGGCGTCGAGATGCTTCTGAAGCGCGCCAAAGTGGAGCGCATCAGCGGCTACGCCACGCTCAAGGGCGGCGGCAAAGTGGAAGTGAAGTCCGACTCGGGCGTGCAGACGCTGGAAGCCAAGAACATCATCATCGCTACCGGCTCGGAAGCCCGCATGCTCCCAGGACTCGAGCCCGACCCCGAATTCATTCTCACCAACGTCGAGATTCTCAACCTCACCGCCATTCCCAAGAGCCTGGCGATTATCGGCGCGGGCGCGGTGGGCGTGGAATTCGCGTCGATTTTCCATCGCTTTGGCACGGAAGTCACGGTAATCGAAATGCTTCCCCGCGTCGTGCCGGTGGAAGACGAGGATATCTCCAAGGAACTCGAGCGCAACTTCCGCAAGCAGAAGATTCGCGTGGAGACCGGGGCGCGCGCCGAGAATATCCGCAAGACCGGTACCGGCGTGAAGCTCACCCTCACCACCAAGGACGGCAAGCAGGAAGAGCTCGAGGTGGAGAAGTTGCTGGTGGCCGTCGGACGCAAGCCCAACACCGAGAAGATCGGGCTCGAAAACACCAAGGTGGCGCTCGACCGCGGCTTCATCAAGGTCGACCAGAATCAGCAGACCGCCGAACCCGGCGTCTATGCCATCGGTGACGTGGTAGCCGGTACCCCGCAGCTCGCCCACGTGGCGACGCGCGAGGGCATGATCGCCGTGGCGCACATGGCCGGCAAAACGGCCATCCCCATCAACAAGAATCGCATCCCCGGCTGCACTTACACCGAGCCCGGCATCGGCAGCGTGGGACTCACCGAAGCGCAGGCGCGCGCCGCGGGCCATCAGGTGAAGGTCGGCCGCTTCCCCTTCGCGGGCAACAGCCGCGCCACCATCCTGGGGCATCACGAAGGCTTCATCAAAGTGGTCGCCGATGAGAAGTACGGCGAAATCCTGGGCGTGCACATCATCGGGCCTGAGGGCTTCGAACTGGTCGCCGAAGCGGTGGCGGCCATGGAAGCGGAAGCCACCGTCGAGCTGATGATGCAGACCATCCACGCCCATCCGACGCTTTACGAGGCGGTGGGCGAGGCTTTCAACGCCGTTTACGGACTTTCCATCAATGCCTGAGGGCGCAATGCGTAAGTGTCAGGTGCGGGAGCTCGGGCGAATCGGCTACGGCCCCGCGCTGGAGTTGCAGCACGAGTTGATCGCTGCCCGTAAGGCGGGCACCGTGCCCGACCATCTGCTGCTACTCGAGCACCCGCACGTCATCACGCTCGGCCGCAACGGCCACCAGGAGAACCTGCTGGCCAGTTCCGAGATCATGGAGCGCGCCGGCATTTCGTTCTTCCCCACCGACCGAGGCGGCGACGTCACCTATCACGGTCCGGGACAACTGGTCGCCTATCCCATCATGGACCTGCGCGAGTGGAAGCGCGATGTGGGCGCCTTCGTCCGCGGCGTGGAGCAGACCATGATCGATACCCTGGCCGATTACGGTATCGCGGCCGGCCGCATTCCCAAGCTGACCGGCGTGTGGGTGCGCGATCGCAAAATCGGCGCCATCGGAGTGCACATCAGCCGCTGGGTGACCTCGCACGGGCTGGCGCTGAATGTGTCCACCGACATGAGCTATTTTCAATACATCGTTCCGTGCGGATTGACCAAGCCCGTTACCTCCATGGCGCAACTGGGCATCCGCGCTACGCTGGAAGATGTGTCCCGAACATTGGCCGCGCACTTCGGCCGCGTTTTTGATTGCGAGATGCTGTATGAGGCTCCCGTCCTCGCAGCCGAAAGAGAGAACTCATAAATGATCGATGTAGTGATGCCCCAGATGGGGGAGAGCATTGTCGAAGGTACGCTGACCAAGTGGCTCAAAAAGCCCGGCGACCGTGTAGAGCGCGACGAGCCGTTGTTCGAAATCTCCACCGATAAAGTCGACACCGAGATTCCTTCGCCCGCCGCCGGAACGCTGTCCGAAGTGCTGGTGGAAGAGGGCAAGACCGTAGGCATCAACACCGTAGTGGCGCGCATCGACGCCGGTGGCGCTACCGCAGCCAAGCCGGCAACCCAGGCGGACGGAACGCCCGAAGCGCCAACTCCCGCGCCCGTAGCCGCAGCCCCGCCCGCTCCCTCGCTGCCCGTGAAGGAGGTCGCTCCGGAGCCCGCACAGGCACCCGTCGAAGAGCCGCCCGCCGAGCCCACGGGACCGTTGTCCCCGTTGGTCCGCAAGATGGCGCGCGAAAACAATATCGATCTCAGCAAAGTCCGCGGCACCGGAGCCGGAGGCCGCATCTCCAAGCAGGATGTGGAAGCTTACCTCGCGCAATCCGCTGCGCCGGCCCCCGCGCCCGTGGCCGCGCCACCCGCCGCGCCAGCACCCGTGCAAGGTCCGCCGCCGGCCGCTCCGCCCGCCCAATACCTGGCGCCCGCCGGACAGGCCAAGACGCGCATCGAGCCGATGAGCACCATGCGCCTCAAGATCGCCGAGCACATGGTGCTGTCGAAGCGCACATCGCCGCACGTCACCACGGTCCATCGTGTCGATATGACGAAGATCGCCAAATTGCGCGATCGATATAAAGAACAGTTCAAGAGCAATTACGGCTTCTCTCTCACGTATCTGCCGTTCATCGCGCGCGCTTCGGTGGCGGCCCTGCGCCAGTTCCCGCTGCTCAATGCGTCGCTCGACGGCAACAACATCGTCTACCACAACGAAATCAATATCGCCATCGCTGTCGCGCTGGAGAACGGACTGATCGTCCCCGTGATCCGCAGCGCCGACGAGAAAAACATCCTCGGCCTGCAGCGCTCCATCGTCGACCTCGCCGGCCGCGCCCGGGCCCGCCAGCTCAAGCCCGATGAAGTGGTGGGCGGTACGTTCTCCATCACCAATTTCGGCAGCTACGGCAGCCTGATCGGCACGCCGGTGATCAACCAGCCGCAAGTCGCCATCATCGGCGTCGGCACCGTGGACAAGACGCCTGTGGTGATCGACGACGCCATCGCCATCCGCTCCATTTGCCACCTCTCGCTGAGCTTCGACCATCGCCTGATCGACGGCGCACTGGCCGATCAGTTCATGACGAAGGTGAAGCAGGTGCTCGAGAGCTGGTCGGAGGAAGTGCTGTAAGGCGTTGCGAAGAGACTAACCGACTGATCTAAGTCAGATCTTAAAGAATGTTTCGCGTTTTGAGACTTTCAGGAAGTTTTCGTCTGCGGAAAAGCGGCATAGATTCTTGCTGTTTGAGGTCGAAGACCTCGCTAGCGTTGCTGGCCGCACGTTCGGCATAGAAACGGTTGTATGGAATGCGGCCGCGCCGGCAAACTGCGCTACCTCATGGAGCCCGGCGGCAGGCAAATGTCGTACTCGGACCTGATGTCGGAGTTATCGCGATACATCTTCACGAGAGCGTCGTAGGCCTCGTCATGCTTGGGGCCGGGCGCGTTCGAACCGTGGATGTGGATGCTCAGGAACTGCTTGGCGGAATAGCTGCGCGCGCGTCTTCTCGTCGCGGACGATAACCGGCACGGTGGTGGTTTCGTCCTTGGTCAGACCGTGAGAAAACACCCACGCCTTGTGGGCGGCGACCGCATCCATGAACCCTTTGGCTGTGCCGCTGGGAGTGATTTCGGAGATCCGCACGGTGGCGGTGCGCCCATCGCAGGCCAGCGGGGCACTAGCGGCGTTCTGCGCGAATAGGGACGCTGAGCAAGTAAGCAGAGCAAAGGCAAGCAATAGCTTTCGCATGAAGTCTCCCGAACGGGAAGACTGGCACGCGGGTGTTACAACGGATTGACGCCGCATCGCGCGCGTTCGTAGATTTGCATACTTTTGCCGCTGTTATCGAACTTGCTCAGAATGGAGGCATGACACCACCAATCGCATGACGTGCCAGGCGTACACAAGGAACTGCGATTGGTCGAACTCACCTGAGCCCCTCCTTCACAAACCGGCCATACGACGCGAGACCAACGACGCGATGTCGGGCAAAGTAATCGGCTCGCGCTTGCTGGCGGCCTACTTCGGGTCCCGGCCTCACTCCTCCCCGCGGCTGAAGATGGTGCATGGTTCGCCGCTGATCGGATTCACCGACCGGTGATCGATCGGTGTTTTCACCCGCCCCCAAAAATCTTGCTAACTTTTCCAGCCGATTCCGCATTCCCCTGCAAGCGCATTGATTCATCGGCGCTGAGGAGGGTTGGCTATTTCCCGATTGACAAATGCTCTGGTCTTGCTGTCCGGCACGGCGATCGCCAAGGTTGGTTGGAAACCGACGGTGTCCAGGAGGTGTGACGTCAATCAGGATGCCGGCACGAACGTGCAGGACGTCCAGAACCTTGTCAACCGAGGCGTCGCGTTGGCCGTCAGCGATCTGGACGGCGACGGCGCAGTCAAAGTCGGGGACGTACAACTCGGACTATTGGCTGCGGCCGGTTTCTGCCCACTCGATCCACATAGCTCCGCCGTCGGCAGTGTCCCCTTTGCGCCCGAAAACTGCGCTCCGCCCGTACCCGCCGGGCCGCGAAGCCTTTGCAATCGGCCGTACAACCCGCTCTCGCGTTTATCGTGTCAGAGCCCGGATTCGCCTGCTCAATTCTCCTGATCGTATCCCGGAGGCACGCTGCCGGGAGGGATGTCCGCTCCGGTGCTCCGGCCGCGTTTCCAATATTGCGAACGAAAAGAAGCGCCAAGCGTGACAACACGGAGGAATAACCTTGAATCGTACCATCCGCAAAACATGTCTGCTCATTGCCCTGGTGGCCGCAACATCGCTGGCGCAGGAGAACTGGACGCAGCAGTTTCCCGCCAATAGCCCATCCCCGCGACACGGGGCGGCTATGGCTTACGATGCCGTTCACCAACAGACCGTACTATTCGGTGGTATATGCAGCAATGCGCCCTCATCGACCTGCAACGCCGGCGCCGGGCAGGAAACCTGGCTGTGGAATGGCTCCAACTGGAATCTGGCCAGCTCGTCTGGTCCAGCGTCGCGATTCTACAGTGTGATGGCCTGGGATCCCATCCGGCAACGAGTAGTCCTTTTTGGGGGAAATAGTTCATCTGGTGGGATTCTCAGCGATACGTGGGAGTGGGACGGTACCACCTGGAGCCAGTTGGCGTCGGGCGGCCCGTCATTCTCGAATCCTTCTTATATGGCATATGACCCGCTGGGAAGCCGTATCGTCCTGCTGATTCACGGTGACTATGTTTACGGCACATTCGTCCCGCCGCAGACGTGGTTTCTGAGCAGTTACGGGAATACCTGGACCCGGCAACTCCCGACGCATCCCACCTTCAACCTGGACGATGGCGGAATTGTCTACGATCCAAATCGCCAGCACATCGTCATGCAGTCCATGGACATGCTGAGTTCCGGAACGGACCTGGTTTCGAACACCTATGTTCTCGCCGAAGGAACGCCCGACTGGGTGGTACAGAGCCCGCTGCATTCGCCTCCGCCCATGTTCGGCGGTGCGAGCTATAGCTGGGACGGCTCCAGCAAACAAATTATGCGCTTTGGCGGAAGCCCGTGGTTTTATGCCAATGGGAACGATTCTTCCGATACCTGGGAGTGGAGTGGGATTGATTGGACGCAGTTGACGCCCGCGACCCACCCTTACCAGCGCGACAGCGCCGCTATGGCTTACGATGCGGCCCGTCAGCAGGTGGTTCTTTTTGGCGGCGAGTCTGTATCGCCGAGCCCCACCACCGACCTTGGCGACACCTGGACGTTCCAGGGAATACCGTCAACGCAGGTCATAATCACGGTCCCCGCCGGTGTCCAGTTCACATTTAACGGCCAGACCTATACCGGATCCCAAACCATCAACGTCGCTCCCGGCAGCTACACGCTTTCCATTGTCTCGCCGCAGGCTGTTGGAGTGGGGACCCAGGCAGTCTTCGCGTCATGGTCGGACGGCGGCGCCCAGACGCACACGGTTAACGTCGAAGCCCCCATCGGTCTCACAGGAACATTCAAGAACCAATACCTGCTGACGACATCGGCCAATCCAACCAACGGCGGAACCGTCACGCAACTCTCGGTCAACTCCAACGGACCGTACTACGACGCGGGAACCCTGGTCTCGGTGTTCGAATCTCCAGCGGCCGGATTCAGTTTTACGGGCTGGAGCGGCGCCTGCGGCGGAACGGGCGCTTGTCTCGTCACGATGAACGCTCCGGCGACGGTAACCGGCAGTTTCCTGGTGCTTACCTATCCGGTCACCGTGAACGTACCCCCCGGGGTCAAGTACTCCATCCTAGGGTTTACCTTGACGGGTTCGGCAACCCTCGTTTTACCCGCTGGAAGCTACTCCTTGAGCATCGCATCGCAGCAGGTAAGCAGCGCCGGAACGCAGGAAACTTTCGTGTCCTGGTCCGACGGTGGGGCGCAGGCGCACAATCTGGTGGTGACATCCTCCGCGGTGACAGTCACGGGCACATTCACGACGCAGTATTTGTTGACTGCCATCGCGACTCCCGCCGGACATGGCAGCGTGGTTGGCGGCGGTTGGTATGCGGCCGGCAGCCCTGTCGGGGTTCTGGCGGTGGCGGCTCCCGGTTACACTTTCCAGTACTGGAGCGGCGCATGCTCGGGCTCCACCTGTCTGGTATTTATGACGGGACCGCTCACCGTTACAGCGAATTTTAGTCCGCCGCTAACCTGGGTCCAGCTCTTCCCCACAACAAGTCCGCCTCCGCGTAGCGCCAGCGCGATGGTGTGGGACACCGCCCGTCTGGAGGGCGTGCTCTTTGGAGGGTATCAAACCTCCGCCCTGCTCAACGATACGTGGGTATTCAACGGTACCAACTGGAGCGCGAAATCGCCTGTGACCTCGCCGAGTCCCCGCAACGGCCATCGCATGGTCTATGACTCTGCGAACAACTTGACCGTCCTGTTCGGTGGCGGCAACGGAAACTCCTTGTCGGACACCTGGGTTTGGAACGGAACGAACTGGATCCAAGAATCGCCTGCTAATTCTCCTTCGCCCCGTTACACTTTCGGAATGGCGTACGACGCCGCGCGCGCTAAAACCGTGCTATTCGGGGGCTCCCTTGGGAACGGCCATATCCTGAACGATACCTGGCTCTGGGACGGTTTGAATTGGACGCAGGTATTTCCGGCACACGTTCCGGCTGTGCGTTCCAGCCCGGCGATGGCTTATGACGCCACTCGTCAGGTAACGGTTCTCTTTGGGGGCTTGGGAACCAACAGCGTCACGGATATTCCTCTCAACGATACGTGGATTTGGAACGGTTCGGATTGGGTCCAACAGGCACCGGCCTCCAGTCCGTTGCCGAGGAGCGATGCCGGCATGGCGTATGACGCCTCCCATCAACAAATGCTGCTTTTTGGCGGAGGGCTTCCGAATGGCGCTACGCTAGGAGACACTTGGACTTGGGACGGCACTAATTGGACCCAGCGACCTGCTGCACTGAGCCCTTCCACCCGCAGCGACCCGGCGATGGCCTTCGATGCGGTGCATCTGCAACCAGTCTTGTTTGGGGGATCTAGTTTCGCCGGGATCTTCGGCGATACCTGGGAATGGGTCGCGCCCACTGTGAGCCTGGTCGCCCAGCCGCCCTACGTAATCAACACTAATGGCAGCGCTTTCTTCGAGATTGGAGTCCAACTGCAAAATCAAGGGAATGTTCCGGTGACCAATCTCTCCATCTCCAGCGCGCAGTTTGCCGGCGTCACCGCATCCTCCTTCGTCACTCCCACTTCCATCGCCATACTGAACCCAGGCGCATCGGCATTCTTCACCGCCCAATTCCCTCTCTCGGCGATTCCCGTAAGTCGAGTAGCGGCCTTCATCGCCCAGGGGACCTATTCCGCCGCCGGCGTCACCGGCTCGGCCTGGACGGAAAACATCCGGGCGCTCCACATTCAATGACAAGTATTTTTCGGAGGCACTCTATGAAAAAGACACTTCTCGCCGCTGCGTTTGCGGCTGGCATCTGCCAACTCGCACAAGCGGGTATCATCGCGCAACTGGATAGTTCCAGCCAGACCGGCGCCGCGGGCAATACCCTGGTCTTCAATGTGACCTTGACCAACACATCGACAACCGATCAGGTTTGGCTAAACGGGATCAGTTCGACCGCATCATCGCCATTCCTCACCATCGACACCAATCCATTCGACGCGAATGCGCCTCTCTTTCTCGATCCGTTGGCGAGCAGCGGTTCGTTCGAGCTGTTCGACGTCAGCCTCGACCCGAATACGCCCGCCGGCCCTTACATCGGCAGCTCTGTTTCGATCCTCGGAGGAGTCGATGGAGGCGCGGGAACCGCATTCGACGATCTGGCCGACATCGGTTTCGACGTCCAGATTCAGTCGTCGACTACAACCGCCACACCCGAACCCGGCACACTCTGGATGCTGGGCTCGGCCGCGCTCGTCATTGGGCTCCGCCGGCGCTCTCACCGCGGGAAATACGGAGCAGTGGCGCGGGCCGGGCGCGCAGACCTGAGCCTGAAATGACAGATGAGCTCCGTCAGCATACATGTTGACGATGAGCTCTATCGTTACTACCCCTCGTCGATCGTCCCGCTGAGTTCAGCGAGCACCGGCCGGCCGCTTGACGCTGATGCCGTGTTTCCATGCCTGGCTCAGCGGGCGGTTTCCGGACGCGCGAGAGCTGGTCGGAGGAAGTGCTGTAGTCTTCGGGCGGGCTAGCTTTGGGACATGATGTCCCGAAATGCAAATCCGGCTACTGAAAATAAAGGAGTTGGCGAAAACTCTTGGGACCTCATGTCCCAAGAGCCCAGTCCCGCGGGGTAGGCCGTGTTACGGAGCTACCCCTCCAGCCCCCTCGCCAGGATCAGACGATCCATGGAGCGACTGCGCGTGTACGCCCACGCGCCGCCATCGGGAGTCACACAAAGGCTGCCGAGCGCCACATCCGGCCTGCCTGAGTTGAACGTCTTCCACGGCTCCCGCTTTCCGCTGTCGAGGTCGTACCTCTCGACGGTCAGCTGCGGTCCCGCCTGTCGTCCCACGTACAAACCCCGCCCGTCCGCCGTCCAGCCGTAAACGGCATCCGGCCGTGCGAGCGGAATCGCTGTCGCGGAGCCCTCGCCATCGAGCCTTGCCAAGCTCCATTTGCCCATGTAATCGCGCAGTAGAAGGCGCGTGCCATCGGGCGAAGCCAGCACCACGGACCGTTCCACCGAGTCTTCGAGTTTCAGCTTCTCCAATTGACCGGTGTTCGGATCCGCCATGAAGTAGGCGTGGATGCCGCGGCTGCGGCCCTCTTCGACTGCTCGTACCAGCCACTTCGGGCCGATTGAGGCGATGATCGTCGGGCCGATCAGTCCCGCGAACTTCACTTCCCGTTCCTGACCCGCGCCGGTCGGAATCAGCACATGGCCCGATTCGCGCGCGACCTGGACCCATTGACCGTCCGGGGTGATCGCCATCCAGAGATCCCGTTCGAGCCCGCCCTTACCCAACAGGATCGGCGGCGATCCATCGAGTTCCTGTAGGTAGATGTCGCTTTGCGTGCGCGGCGCCCGGACGATCCGCAGAATCAGAAAGCGGCCGTCGGCGGAGAACGCCTGGGGCTGGGCGTCCAGATTCACCGGCAGCTCGTTTGACGCCCCACGCGGTGAGACGCTGACGCTGCCATCGCTCCAGCCGAGGATCATCAGCAACCCTCCGTCGCGCGAAATCCCGCACAATTGCGGCACGCCCGGCAGACGCGCGATCAATCGCTGGCGCCCGTGCGAAAACGCCGCCAGCGCATAGGGGTCCTTGCCGTCCAGCGGAATGCCCCACACCTCTTTATCGTCCGGCGACCAGAACGTTCCCGACGTGCTGATCGAACTCCCCGTTCCTTCGAAGAGGACTTCCACGCGGCCCGCACGATCCACCGCCTGCACCCGCGGGGCGGGCGCCAATATGGCGAATGCGCTCCTATCGCTCCGCGGCGATAGGCACGGGTCAAGCATCGCCCGGTCGTGTTCGAACAGTGTTTTGCCGATGGGAAAATCGAGCCGGTACTTCTTGCCGACGTGGCGCACCACCTGCAACGATTCGCCGTCGCCCGACCAATTTGCGTCGAGAACATCGTCGAGCAGCGCGCGCGGGGCAATGGGATCCATCGGCGTGCGATAGAGCGTGTTGCCCAGCAGGAAGGCGAGCTCTCCGCGAGACGAAATGGACTCCACGTTGCTCCCGTCCGGGAGCGCCAGCCGCCGCGGAGCGTTCCCGTTCAAGGTCTGGTAGAAAGCCGCGGTCTTCCCGTCGACCCGAGCATGGTAAATAACGCTTTTCCCGTCCGGGTGCACCACCGCCGATACAATTCGGTCGCCCACAGTGGGAATCGACCAGAAGCTCAGTTGCGAAGTGGTATCGCGGCGCCACAATCGGCCGCCCGCAAAACCGGCCGCGCCCGCCGCCACGACTCCTCCGGTCCACAGCGCGGTTCGGCGCGTGACACGCGATGGCGCTTGTCCGGCAGCCGCAATCTGCCCGGTGGCGGTCGATCCGCCGCTCGTCGATTCTAGCGCGAAGGCCAGGTCCGCCGCGCTCTGAAAGCGCGCCGCCGGCTCCTTTTCGAGGCAGCGGTAAACGATGCGCGCCAAACTGTCCGGCACGCCCTGGAGCGGCGGCGGCTCCGCCCGCAGAATCCCGCTCATGATGTCGGCGGCGGAGGGGCCGGTGAAGGGGCGTGTCCCGCCCGCCAGTTCGTAGAGGATCACTCCCAGGCTGAAGATGTCCGACCGCGGATCGACATCGAGCCCGCGAGCCTGTTCCGGGCTCATGTAGGCCACCGTCCCAACCACCGCGCCCGGATCGGTCGCGACCAGGCCCTGCGTGACGGTGGCGTCTTGCGGCGGCTGGCCGGACCGCTTCGCCAGCCCGAAATCGAGGATCTTCACGCGCCCGTCGCGCGCCACCATGATGTTTTCCGGCTTCAAATCGCGATGCGTCACATGCGCCCCGTGCGCCGCCGCCAGCCCTTGGGCGATTTGCGCGCCCATCACGGCCAGCTTGCGGCCGGCGAGCGAGTCCCGGCCCACGAACGCGCGCAGCGATTCGCCCTCCACCAGTTCCGTCACGATGTACGTGACGTCGCCTTCCTGCCCGGTGTCGTAAACCGCCACGATGTTGGGGTGATTCAGAGCGCCGCAGGCCCGCGCTTCCTGATCGAATCGCGCGCGGCGGGCAGGATCGGCGGCCACTTCTTCGGGAAGGATCTTGATGGCGACGTCCCGCGCCAGTCGCTTGTCGCGCGCGCGGTACACTTCCCCCATGCCTCCCGCCCCAATACGGGCCGTGATCTCATAGGGGCCCAGTTTTTGGCCGGCTGACAATGGCATGGATGTCAGATTAGTCTATCGGGGTTTAGCGGGTTTGGAAAGCTTTTTCGATCTCCGCCATTGCCCGGAATAGCCTATTTGGACAGTCACGGAGCTGTATGAAATCGTGGTGCAGATAGAATGCACGGGCTTTCTCGTCCAGCGCGTCCACTACAACGCCAACTGACCCTACCTCAGCGGTGTTCCTCCAGCTTCTGCTTAAGGCGTCTAGTAAGAGGACGCGGCCAAGACTCTTGCCTCGATGGACCCGGCTGACGGCCAGCCTGCCGAGCAAGGTGGCCGGTAGAACGGGATAGCGAGGAAGCTTCCGAACGATTGCTTCCGGAAATTCGGAAAGCTGAAGTCCGCAAGCTGAGAGGGTGTAGTAGCCAACAATTGCGTCCTGGCGATCGAGCAGCCCGAAAGGCGCCGCCGCCTTTCGTCGGGCATCCTGTCCAGCCTGATGATGGAAGTAATTGTCGAGTTCGAGAACCCCAGAGTCGAAGGTGGTCCGGTCGTGCGAAGCGCCGAGCGGTTCCACCCGATACTCAAGGTTCACGGCAAGCCCATTTTTTCACGGTACTCGCGGACAGCCTTTCGCATCACAGGACCTGGCTCACGCGGGTTCAGAATCGCGTCCACCACAGCCTCTGAGTCGCGGGCCGAGAGGACCAAAATCGTACGCCTTTCGATGGTCTGTTGCGCAGCCTCCTGGGCACTATGGATGACAAAATCCGTCATGCTACGTCCCTCAAGGTCGGCCGCCCGCTGAATGAGAGACTTTTGTTCCTCATTGAGGCGGGCGTCAAACCGATAGGTCTTGGCTGGCGCGGACTTCCGCTTTCGCTGAGTGGCTCGTTGGATGGTCTGTGGCATAGACGCTCCCACTTCAAGTGTACGGTAAATGTCCGTACGGCCGCAAGCTGTCTGTGGTGATGTGAGACGTAGGTATAAGTAGAACGAGAGAGCCTTGCGGACGCAATACGATTTGCAGGAGCAACTCGGACTCAAGCTGGAAAAGCGTAGTTGGAAATCACAGTGATTGACTACGCGTCCCGGCCGACTGGGAACTAGTTTCGCGCCCGCCTACGAAACTCCGACCCCTCATGGCAAGATGAGAATATGTCCGCTCCCAAATCCAGCCCCGAGGAAATCCGCCGCCGCTTCGATGCCGATGTCGAGCGCTTCTCCAACCTCGAGACCGGACAATCCGCCACCGTCGATGCGCCGCTCTCCCTCGAACTCATCGCCCGCGCGGCCGCCGGCGTCTGCCCCGAGGCGTCCAAGCTCCTCGATGTGGGATGCGGCGCTGGGAATTACTCGCTCAAACTCCTGCAGCTCCTGCCGCTGAAGGCCATCACGCTCGTCGATCTCAGCCGGCCCATGCTTGACCGCGCGGTCGAACGCATCCACGCCGCCGCGCCACACGTCGAAGTCACCGCCATCCAGTGCGACATTCGCTCCACCGCGCTGCCCGACTCCACCTTCGACGTCGCCGTCGCCGCTGCTACACTGCACCACCTGCGTGACGACCACGAGTGGCAGCAGGTCTTCGGCGACGTGTACCGCGCGCTGGTTCCCGGCGGATCTTTCTGGATCTCCGACCTTGTGACCCACCAGTCGGCCGCCATCCACCGCGTCATGTGGGATCGCTATGGCGAATACCTCGCCGCATTGAAAGGTCCCGATTATCGCGATCAGGTCTTCGCGTACATCGATGCCGAAGACACTCCCCGTCCGCTTTTGTGGCAGCTCGGTCTGCTCACGCGCACCGGCTTCCGCGCGGTCGAAGTGCTCCACAAGAATAGTTGCTTCGCCGCGTTCGGCGCGATCAAATAACCTCACTACTTGTCACTAATTCGTAACGGTCCTGAAACAGAACCGCCTTTACAATGGAGGCGCAAGCTAGTTCAGGAGGTGCCGGTGCGAAATACCAAGTCCAAACTCGGCGGCGCGGCGTTCCTTACGCTGATTCTGCTAGCATCTTGCAGCAAGCCATCGTCTACATCATCCGGCCCGCCGCCGGGATCCTTGGAACTAGTCTTCCCCTACGGTTCGGAAAAGGAGAAGTGGATCACCGAGGTTACCGAGGCGTTCAACCGCAGCGGCCACAAGACCAAAGGCGGCCGGACCATCTACGTGACGGCCACTGCCATGGGCTCCGGCGAAAGCATCGACGAAGTTCTGGCCGGACGCATCAAAGCCCATATAATCAGCCCCGCCTCCGCCGTATTTATCAAACTGGCCAACGCCCAATCGAAGGCGAGCACCGGCTCCGACCTGGTGGCCAACACCGAGAACCTTGTGCTCTCGCCGGTTGTCATCGCCATGTGGAAACCCATGGCCGAAGCGCTCGGCTGGCCCAACAAGCCGGTCGGGTGGGCGGACATTCTTAACCTGGCGCGCAATCCGCGAGGATGGGCGGACTTCGGCTTCCCGCAGTGGGGGCGATTCAAATTCGGCCACACGCATCCCGCATACAGCAATAGCGGATTGATTTCGGTGCTGGCCGAGACCTATGCGGCCGTCCACAAGACCCGCGACCTGACCATGGCCGACGTCGAGAAGCCTTCCACCGGCGAGTACATCAACGCCATTCAGCAGTCGGTAGTGCACTACGGGAGCTCGACAGGCTTCTTCGGCCGGCAGATGTTCGCCAACGGACCGCAGTATCTATCGGCGGCGATCCTGTACGAAAGCATGGTGGTGGAATCCTATGGGCAAGCCAACCTGGCCTTCCCGGTAGTGGCGATTTATCCCAAAGAAGGCACGTTTTGGAGCGACCATCCCATTGGCGTAGTGGAGCGCGAATGGGTGACACCTGAGCATCGCGAGGCGGCGGCCATCTATGTCCGCTACCTGCTCGACAAGCCGAGTCAGCAGAAAGCGCTCAGCTATGGTTTCCGCCCCGCGTCAGTGGATGTGCCGGCCGGTGCGCCCATCGACACCGCGCACGGCGTCGACCCGGCCGAGCCGAAGACTACGCTCGAAGTTCCGCCCGTCGAGTTGATCAGCCGCATCCTTTCGGTGTGGCAGGCCAATAAGAAAACCGCCGACGTGGTGCTGGTGCTCGACACCTCGGGCAGCATGAATCAGG
>Ga0182030_10006565_pt1 | contig 24520 bp, 22 predicted proteins | sample 812S3MmetaG_FD_121299 | JGI IMG/M metagenome (GOLD analysis project Ga0182030, IMG submission 121299) | Permafrost microbial communities from Stordalen Mire, Sweden - 812S3M metaG (Illumina Assembly) | ecosystem: Environmental > Terrestrial > Soil > Wetlands > Permafrost | place: Sweden...
CAGAACCCGGCCGGTGGAGTGAGTAGCAACAGGTTCGTCCCGACCCCGCCGGCCGCGAACCCGTTTGCGCCTCCGAGCCTTGCCGCGGCGCCCGGCGTTGCCGCCTTAACTCCGACGCCACCGGCGGCTAATCCGTTTACTCCCCCGAGCCTTGCCGCCGCGCCGGTTTCGGCGCCCGGCATTGCTGCCGTTGCTCCGACGCCGCCCGCCCCGATTCCGGCGGCCTCCGGGACGCTGCGGGAATACCTTCAATCCAAGGGCGTCAAATTCGAGGCGCAACGGCCGGAGGGGTTCAAGGCGCTCGACATCACGCTGCCGGTGCCCGCGCGCTGGACCCCGGTCCCCGATCCCAATGTGCCGGATGCGTTCGCGGTGATCGCCGACCGGCACGGCGCTAGCGTCTACACGTCAAACGCGCAGTTAGTGGTGTACAAACTGGTCGGCAACTTCGATCCGAAGGACGCCATCACGCACGGCTACGTCGACAGCCAGAAACTGCTGGCCTGGCAGCCCACCAACGCCTCGATGGCTGATTTCGCCGGCTTCCCCTCCTCGGTCGTCGAGGGCACGTATCGCGAAGGGGATATGACGCTCAACACCTCCCGGCGCCATGTCATTGCCACGTCTGGGCACGACAAGTATTTGGTCTCGTTGTCGGTGACCACCGACCGTGCAGTGGCGATCGGCGACGCCCCGGCCACCGACGCCATCATCAACGGATTCCGCGTCGCCGTACCCGGTGCGCCGGCCCCGGCACCCGTCGCAGCCCCGGCACCGGTCGCGGCGCCCGCGCCCGTCGCGGCCCAGGCACCCGTCGCGGCCCCGGCACCCGTGGCAGCCCCCGCGCCGGTCGGCCTTCCCGCACAAGCTCCCGCCGCCGCGCCAGCCGCGCTTCCCGCCCAGGCGGCGGTCCCTAACCAGCTGGCGGCCCCGCAACCCGCGCCGAATTTGTTGGCCCTGGTTCCCGGCCTGCCGCCGCTGCCGAACTTCACGAGCATCACCGGACGCTGACTCTGGGCCATCCCCAGTCCCCGCAGCCGGGCGAGCGGATCCACCACCCGCCTCGTATTGTGAGGCCATGGTGATCGCGGGCGTGCTGTGCATGTGTGCGGCGGTGGCTTCCGCCGGTTTCGGGACCTGGTCGCTTTCCCGCAACCAGGTCGTCGATACCTCTGCACTGGCGCTGCGTGCACTGGCGCCGACGCAGTTGGCCGCCGCGATCATGTTGGCCGCCGGCGGCGTGGTGGCACTCGCCGCATCGCCGCACACCGCGTTGGTAGTGGTCATCGTCTGCGTCGCCGGGGCACTGGGGACGTTGGCCGCCGGCTCGTGGCAAAGCGCTCGCTTTGCGTTGCGCCAAGAAGCGACAGCAGCGGCCGGCTGCGCCGGTGGCTGCGGGGTCTGCACGCAGTCTTGCCGCTGAGCGGTCCCGGGTTCGAGGTCGTGTTCGGGCCGTTATGTTGAGGCGGCTCTCGACGATTTTCGACGCATTTCTGCTGGCCGTAGCCGCGACGGTGGCCCTTGCCGCTACTCCCCGCCCACGGCCACGCCGCCGACATCGTGTTATTCGCCGCCAAGGCGGCGATCGCGCTGCTGTTCTTCCTCTACGGCGCCCGGCTGTCGCCGCAACAGGCATGGCACGGCGTACGTCAATGGCGCCTGCACCTGCTGGTGCTGGCCACCACGTTCGTGATCTTTCCGTTGCTGGGGCTGGCTGCCCGGGCGTTGGTGCCCTCGGTGCTGACGATCGACCTGTACAACGGGCTGCTGTTTCTGTGCCTGGTCCCCTCGACAGTGCAGTCGTCTATCGCGTTCACCTCGATTGCGCGCGGGCACGTCTCGGCCGCCATCGTCAGCGCGTCGTTGTCCAACATCCTCGGCGTGGTGCTGACCCCACTGCTGGTGGTGCTGTTGATGAACACCAGCGGCGCGATCCGCGTCGACGGCACCGCGATCCGCGACATTGCGGTGCAGCTTGTGCTGCCGTTCGGGGCGGGGCAGTTGATGCGGCCGCTGATCGCCGGGCTAGTCGCCCGGTATGCGACGCTGCTCAAGGTTGTCGATCGCGGATCCATCCTGCTGGTGGTGTACACGGCTTTCGCCATGGGTGTGGTGCAAGGCATTTGGGTCAGCGTCAGTGTGTGGCGGTTGATCTTGGTCTCACTGGTCGCCGCGACGCTGCTGGCCGTGGTCCTGGTGATCACCACGGTGATCGGCCGCCTGGGTCACCTCGACCGCGGCGACGCGATCGTGCTGCTGTTCTGCGGTTCGAAAAAGAGCCTGGCGTCCGGGCTGCCGATGGCGCTGGTGTTTTTCCCCGCCGCGACTGTGGGGCTGACCATGCTGCCGCTGATGATCTTTCATCAGATCCAGCTGGTGGTCTGCACGCTGATCGCCGGCAGGCTCGCGCGACGGGCCGACGAAGCATCCACGCCGGAGGTGGGGGAGGAGCGCTAGTTGCGGCTGACGTCGATCGGGTGAGTTGCAAGCAACGACAGCGGCAGTGGCTGGCGGCGCAGCACCTGTCCCCACAGATCGCCCTTCGCGCTGACCAGAACGTCAGAAGGCAACGCGGACAACACAATCCAGTCGTCACGTTCGATCTCACCTTCGAGCTGACCGATGGTCCAGCCCGAGTAACCCGCGAAGATCCGCACTCCCTCGACCAGCGGCGCAATCAGGTCGGGCTCGGCGTCCAGATCGACCATCACGATCCGGCCGTCCACATGCCGCAAACCCGGGACGCCCTGGGGATCCGCGCCGACCCGCAACGTCGCCAGACACAGGGCCGCGTCGCGCTTCACCGGCCCGCCGATGAACATCGTCTTCGGCTTGGCCGTCAGCTTTGCCCACTGCGGCAACACGTTGTAGACCGCGGTCTCGCTAGACCGGTTGAGCACCACGCCCAGCGTGCCGCCGTCGTTGTGCTCGACGATGTAGATCACAGAGCGCCGGAAGGTCGGCTCGAGAAGATCGGTGTTGGCCAACAGCAAGGTACCCGCACGCACCCGCTGCGCGGCGGGTGCGACATAGTCTTCGGGGTCTTCGGGCGCCATCACAACATCATCGCATTCCGGTCGTAGGCCCCGGGGGAAACAAGCCCGCAGCATGCATATTTGTACTGTTAGTGAAGCGCCGTCGAGCGTGATGACCTTTAGCAAGCCCAATCGTGGAAGTCGGTGCTGTGCCTCAAACCCGGTTGCAATCGCGTGCACCCGCCGAACTGTGGCAATCGGTGCGCAGCATGCCCGATTTCTGGCGACTGATGCAGCTGCGTATGGCGAGTCAGTTCGGTGACGGCCTCTTCCAGGCGACGGTGGCCGGAGCGCTGCTGTTCAACCCGGACCGGGCCGCCGACCCCGCCGCGATCGCGCGCGCATTCGCGGTGTTGTTTCTGCCCTACTCGCTACTGGGTCCGTTCGCCGGGGCGCTGATGGACCGCTGGGACCGACGCTGGGTGCTGGTCGGCGCCAACATCGCCCGGCTGGTCATCATTGCCGCGATCGGCACGATCCTGGCGATCCGGGCGGGCGAAGTCGCCTTGCTGCTCGGGGCGCTGTTGGCCAACGGGATGGCCCGTTTCGTGGCGTCCGGCCTGTCCGCGTCGCTGCCCCATGTGGTACCGCGCGAACAGGTGGTGACGATGAACTCGGTAGCCACCGCATCCGGTGCGATCGCGGCCTTCCTGGGTGCCAACTTCATGCTGGTGCCGCGCTTTTTCGTCGGTGTCGGAGATAGGGGCGCCGCGGTAATCATTTTCATCACCGCGGTCCCGGTGTCGATCGCGTTGTTGCTGTCGTTGCGGTTCGGCCCCCGGGTACTCGGCCCGGACGACACTCAACGAGCGATCCACGGATCCGTCGTCTACGCGGTGATCAACGGCTGGCTGCACGGCGCCCGCACGATCGTGCGCTCGCCCACGGTCGCCGCCGCCTTGTCCGCGTTGGCCGCGCACCGGATGGTGGTGGGCATCAATTCGCTGCTGCTGTTGCTGCTGGCGCATCACACCAGAGACCCCGCGGTCGGCGGCTTGGGGATTGCGTTGGTGTTCTTCGCCGCTTCGGGGCTGGGATCCTTCGTGGCCACCTTGCTCACCCCGCCCACCGTGCGCCGGTGGAGCCGCTACGTGGCGGCCAACGCAGCGTTGACCGCGGCCGCGGTCATCCAGCTGGCCGGGGCGGGGCTTGTATTACCAATCATGGTTGGGTGCAGCTTCTTCCTCGGCATCACCGGCCAAATGATCAAACTGTGTGCCGATTCGGCCATGCAGCTGGACGTCGACGACGCGCTTCGCGGCCATGTATTCGCGGTCCAGGACGCACTGTTCTGGGTCTCGTTCATCGTCTCGATTACCGTGGCCGCGGCGTTGATTCCGGCAGACGGCCACGCACCGATGTTCGTGGTCTTCGGCTCGGTGATTTACCTGCTTGGGCTCGTCGTGCACAGTATTGTCGGCCGGCGGGCTCAGCCGGTGAACGCGCGCTAGGGAGGCAAAGATGGCGGATCCCGGTCCATTCGTAGCCGAGCTGCGCGCCGAGAGCGACGAACTCGACGCGCTGGTGGCGCCCCTCGCCGCGGCACGCTGGGCCGAACCCACGCCTTCACCGGGCTGGACCATCGCGCACCAGATCGGGCATCTGTTGTGGACGGACCGGGCTGCGCTCACCGCGGTCACCGACGAGGCGGGTTTCGCCGAGATGCTGGCCGCTGCTGGTCAGGATCCTGACGGCTTCGTCGACGCTGGTGCCGAGGAACTGGCCGCGACACAGCCGGCCGAGCTATTGAACGACTGGCGGGTCACCCGCGGGCGGTTGCACGAGGCGCTGCTCGAGGTTGCCGAGGGCCGCAAATTGCCGTGGTTCGGGCCGCCGATGAGTGCGACGTCGATGGCCACCGCGCGGCTGATGGAGACCTGGGCGCACGGACTTGACGTGGCCGATGCCCTTGGCGTCAAGCGGCCACCGACCGACCGGCTGCGCGCGATTGCTCATATCGGCGTGCGCACCCGCGATTACGCGTTTGTCGTCAACAATCTGACTCCGCCGACCGAGCCGTTTCTGGTCGAGCTACGCGGACCCGGCGGCGACACCTGGTCGTGGGGCCCGTCCGATGCCGCCCAGCGGGTCACCGGCAGCGCCGAGGACTTCTGTTTTTTGGTCACCCAGCGGCGGCCGCTGACCGCTCTCGACATCACGGCCTCCGGTACCGACGCGCAACGCTGGTTGAAAATCGCGCAAGCCTTCGCCGGGCCACCCGGCGAGGGTCGCTAAGAGCTACTCCGAGTCGGTGCGGTCGGCTCCGACGACGACGCGAGCGCGGGTGACGTCGTCCTTGTCGGTGGCGCCTTCCCCTTTGCCATGTCCCAGCATGCCGCCCGGCGACATCGGCATCCCCGACCCGCCCATCCCCGCCGGGGAGGTGGGACCGCGCACATCGGCGGCGTTGAGCACACCGGGGCGCAGACCCGTCGCTCGCCCACCGGCCTCAGGTTCAAAGCTACTGGTAGGACGGGTGTAGCTAGTCAGTGCTGCACTGGAGCTGCCGAGGCCACCGACGCCGCCGCCCAATCCCCCTGCGGCACCGCCGCCGACACCACCCACACTCGTTGCACCGGCCAAGATCGGCTCAGCCCCGGCACCGGCCGCGCCGGCACCGCCCCCACCGGCGCCCGAAAACATCCCGGTCAGGGATCCCATCAAGCTTTGCGGCAGCTGACCGATGCTCTGGAACGCTTGCATCGGAGCCTGGACCACCTGCTGCATCGGTTCCATCACGCTCTGCATCATCTGCATCGGCATCTGCATCATGGAACTCATCTGGCTGCCGCCCTCGGCGGGTGCGGACGCTGCCTGCCCGGCACCCTGGGTCGCCTGACCGGAAAGCTGCATTGCATTGTTTATGCCGCCTTGGGCAGCCGCCTGTCCCACTGCCTCGGCTGCGGCCGCCGGCGCGGCGGGGGAGGCGCCCATGGGAGCGACCGGCGGCGGAATCGCCAGCGCCGCGATGAGCGCGGCGAGCGCACCGGAGTAGGTCCAGCCGATGCTGGAATTGTGCGGCCAGTGCTCACCGAAGTACTCGGTGTCCCGGTCGATAATCCCAGGCGTGTTCTGCCCGAAAAAGTTTGTGTGGACCAGGAAAGTCCACTCGTCGCGGTTGGTCTGCGAGATCAGCGACGGGATGACCGACGACCTCGCGATCATGAAGGCTTCCACCGCGGCTGTGGTGATCCCGATTTTGTGCGCGGTCCAGCCCACCAGACTGTGCAGTCCGACATTGAGGCCGGTGCTGGCGACCATCGAGGCCACCCCACTCGCGCCCTGCCATTGCGCCGCCGTGGCCAAGGAGTTGACCGTAGACAGGCCGGCCGCTACTTCCTTGTTCGCGGTCTCAGTCACCCACACCGCATTGTTCGCGAGGACCGACGCGGGGTTACCCGCCTCGAAGATCAGCGCGACGATCTCCGGCGGACCGTTGAATCGGGGGTCAGGCACGCAAGCCTCTTAAAGGATGTCGGCACCGGCCGCGTCGGCGGCGACGCCCGTCACGGAGGCCAAGCCCTGGGCACCCGCGAAGCCGGTCCGCTGTCCAGCGTGCTCGGCCGCAGTGGCCAGATAGGCGGCCCCGGCGGCGTTCAAGGCGGCCGCGAATTCCGCAGAGTCCGCATCGGGCGCCATCGGCAGCACGCCGGTAAGCGCAGCGCTTCCGGCCGCAGTGGTAGCCGCCATCTCCTCGCTGATTCCACCTTCTGTCACCGACGACAGGTCGACGGCGTCTGAAGCCATATGGAATAAACCGCCCATTTTGAGCCCTCCGTGTTCGGTATTGCTGGTCTCAGCTATAGGGGATACCCGTTCGCTGAACTCCCCACCCAGTTGTTTTCCGCCGACATTCCGCGGAATTGTCCAATTCTATGGTGGTCACGGAAAGGTGTCGAATCACCTTTCGTCGGATACAGCCGTCGCGGCCGATCAGGCTATTCGGTGGCCCCGACCAGCACACCTTCCATGGCGCCGTCAGTGGTGACCAGCAGGCCACGCCCCGGCGGCAGTTGCTGCGCACTTACCCGGCCGAACACTTTGACCGCCGCCGGGTCGTTGTCCATGAATAGGGTGGGCGCCCGCGAACTCGTCATCTTCTGGATGAACGGATTGGTCACCGATACACCGGCCCAGTTCCCGGGTAGGCGTGAAGCAATGACATGCAGGCCGATCTCCCGGCTGCGTTCCATCAATCCCCAGAACGGTGCGGTCGCCGCAACCTTGCCGATCACGCCGTGCGGGCGAAGCTCCTGCTCGTCGTCGATGAGCACGAAATGGTGCGGCCCTTCCCAGGTGCTGCGCCTCATCAGCTCTTCTTGGCTCAGGCCCGACGGTGGCAGGCGATCACGCAGGCTCGCGGCCAATCCCTCGATGACCTCGTCGATGTCGTCGGCGGTGTAGGCGTAGGCGCGCACATGCGGGCCCTGGATCTTGCCGATCAGCGACGTCTTGGGGTCGATGATGGTGATCTGCGCCTGCTCGGGGCTGAGCTGGCTGATGATCGCACGCCCGAATGCCGCCAGCGTCGTGGTCTTGCCGCACAGCTGCCGGCCCAGCACCAACATATTGGGTACCGATCGGGTCGGCAAAAACGTTGGCTGCAAGGCACTTTCGCCGATCGCAAACGGAATGTTGAGTGGGTCGGCAGCCGCCTCGCTTTCGGCGAACGCGGCGAGGACCTGGGTGAGCTGAATCCGCTCGGGCAGTCGCGCCAGCCGCTCCAGCCTGCCCGCACCGGTCACGTCGGCGATGACCGCCCCGATCCCACGCGTCGAGACGCGCTCGCCGGTGGCCGCGGTGATCTCCGGCAACCCGACCAACAACTCGTGGCCCTCGCGGGTGACACCGAATCCGGGCCGGTCCAGGGTGTTGCGGGCGGCCTTCCGGCGTTCGAAACCCTCGCCCATCTGGGTTTCGTCGGGATTGCTCAACCGCAGTTGGATACGGGCGTTGGACACGTTGACCAGCTGCTGCTTCTGCCCGACGAGCCATGCCGTGGCGCTGGTGATGACATGCACCCCGTACGACAGACCCTGGCGGGCGATCGTGACCAGGCGGTCACCGGTGGGCGCGTCCTTGTCATACAGGTCGCTGAAGTTGTCGACCACCAGGAAGACGTCACCGAATTTGTCGTTGGGATCGGTGGGGCCTTCGCGCTCGGTGCCGAACCGCCGCTCCCGGAATTCGGAGATGTCGATTTGATACTGCTTGAACGACGCCTCGCGGGCCAGGATCAACCCTTCGATCGACGCGACGGTTCGCGAGACGCCCTCGGCGTCGGTTTGGCTGACCACCGACGCCACGTGCGGCAGCTCTTCGACCGGATACAGCGATGCCCCGATGCAGAAGAACGTGACCCGCTCCGGCCGGTACATCAACGCCGCCGAAGTCATCAGGGTCATCATGGTCGTCGACTTACCGCGCTGCGCGGTCGCGACCACCATGATGTTGTCCATCTCGGCGTCCATCGCGTGCACACGCTGGATGTGCTCTTCGGGGATGTCCACAACTCCCACCGGGAACACCAGCCCCGGGTTCTGCCCGTAGTCGACATGCCACGGCTTGCCCCGCCAGGCGCCCACCAGTGCGTCCATCGGCTGACTGACTTCCAAAGGCGGGAGCCAGATTTGGTGCGGCGGGCGCGCCGGATTAGCCAGTAATGATTCGCGGATGACGTCGACGAGCTTCTTCTTCCGGAATCCGTCGTCGTGATAGAGAAACTCGTCGGGCTCGTCCGGTTCATCGGCGACGGCCAAGGCCGCGCTGTCGGCTTCGGTGAGCGGCTGGTACGCCCAAGTGAATGCGCGCGGCTGCGAAAAACTCACGTCCACAGTCTTATTCACGTTGACCACCCGCTTGGGCACCACGAAGGGCGCCGATACGTAGAAGCACCGGAACTGGTCGAGATCGCGTGGCCCGACTTTGAGCAGTGCGTAGCCGTTCTCCTTCGAGGGAAGATGCAGCGCGGCGTCACTCCCGATCACGTCACGGGAGTCCTCTGCGGTCTCTGCGCGCAACGCCACTCGAAAAGCGATGTTGCTCTTGGCTTTACTGAGCGATGACAGATCCAAACGCTGACCACCCAGCGTGAAGAAGACGTTGCAGCCGCGGCCCTCTTGCCCGATGTGAATGACCAGGTCGATCCATTCCGGATGATGGATGAACAGCTCGAGGTATTCGTCGATGATGACCAGCAGAATCGGTACCGGCTCCAGATCCCGTCCAGCCAGCCGCATCTCTTCGTACTCATTCGCGTCGCGCGCCCCGGCTTTGTTGAAAAGCCGGTAACGCCGTGCGATCTCGCCGTTGACGGCCTTGCGCATCCGCTCGGCTAAATGCCGGTCATCCTTGCCCAGGTTGGACAGTGAGCCCGCGACGTGCGGAAACCCCTGCAAGTCCTGGGCCGCCGATTCGAACTTCATGTCGACGAAGATCACGATGAATGACTCGGGGGAGTGCGTCAGCGCTATCCCGCTGCACAGCGACAAGAAGTACTCCGACTTCCCCGAACCAGACGTTCCGATCACTACCGAGTGAAAGCCAAAGCCACCAAAGTCCTTGGCGCGCAGGATGATGTACTGCAGCTCGCCACCTTGCTTAACACCGACGGGGACCATCGCCCATTTGTGGTCTCCGCGCCCACGGCTTTCGCCCCAGAGCCTGTCGACGTCTAGATCTCGCGGATCGCTGATCCCGAGCGCTCGCAGTAATTCGCCGCCCTGGCTGTCGGTCTCCGACAGCTCGCCGGCACTCATCGGAGACCAGCGGGCGAGCGCTCGGGCATAGCGGCTGGCGGTGCTCTCGGCGAGCATGTCGGCCACGGCGTAGAAGGTGCCGCGGTGGATGAGTCGGCCTTCACGCAGGCCGAAACGTTCGCTGTCGTCGGAGAATCCGACGCCGACGCCGGACCGGGTCGCCAGCCGCAGCACGGTGATGCCGGCCATGCCCTTCTGCCCGGTGACGCCCTCCCACTGCTCGGGTGTTCCGACGTTGTCGTCGACAATCACCCAGTGCGGTCCCAGTGCTAGCCCGCTGGACGATTCCATGGGCGACGGCATTGATGTGGGGCTGGCTCCGACCGGGGGTGTCCACGGTCCCCGGCCCTTGCGGTGCAACTCGGCGTCCAGCGCCTCTTCCAGCTCGGTCGGCGACGTGAACACCAACCGGCGCAGCCCGCATGCGTCGAACATCTCGTCGTGCTGGTTATGCGGTAGCCACACCAACCACGACCACAACTCGGGATGCCGGGTGACCACCATGAGCTTGAGATCGCTGGGGCTGTGATAGACCGCGAGGGAGCACAGAATCGCGCGGGCCAAACTGTGCAGTTCGCTCGGATCGTCGCCGATGAAGCTGAATCCGGGTTTCGCCCGCAGGCTCAGCACCTTGCCGATTCCGCGGATCTTGCTCTGCTCGAGAATGAAATCCCTTAGCGCACTGCCGGTTACCGGTTCGAGCTCTTCCCCGATCGGCACGTCGGGCCACTGCAGTGACACCGCCGATTCGCTGGCCTGCTGAACGCCGATCCCCAGTCGGACGTCCAGGAAATCCGGGTCGGCGCCGCGGCGCTCCCACATTCTCGGACCGCCGATGACGTTGTCCAACCGCTGCGGATCGCCGTGCACGAAGAGCTGGCTGCGCCGCTGATCCTGAGCGGCGCGCTGGACTTCGTCGCGGTCGTCATCGAGTTGGCGCAGATAGCTGCGACGCTGCTTTTCCTGCTCGCCCCAGGTGATCCGCCGACCCCGCCCGATGCGCCCGCTGAACATCAGCGTGCCGAACCCGACCAGACCGATCATCGGAAAGAAGCCGGATTGCAGCGATCGAATCCCCGACGCGTACATCACCACCAGGGTGCCGATGATTCCTACCAGCAGCGCCGGTAGCGCAATCATCACCAGGATGTTGCGCGGCTCGCGTTCGGGCAACGCCAGCGGCGCGGCAACCGCGATGCGCACCGGCGGAACGTTCGGCGGTGGTTTGCGGCCACCGCGGACGAAACCCCGTTTGGACATAGTTACCCCCCGTTTTCGTTGGAATCGGGAATGGGTGCCACGGCACCTCCACCGGTCACGGCGTCACGTGCCACCAGGGCGGCGTCGCGGCCGATCGCCGGTCCGGTCGCAAAGGTTCGCACTATCGGCCAGGGCGCTTGCACGGCCAGGCGTGGATCCAGCCCCAGTGCCTGCAGGGTGGGATGATCCGACTGGATTCCATACCGAACTCCTTGCGGTGAAAGCCAATACAAGCTCTCGCGGCTGTCTGCGGTCGCGACACCGCTGGTCGTGGTCACGAAGTTCGCCGCGCCCGGCAACACCAACGTCTGTTGCGCCTCAGCCGAATTGGGGTCGCGGTCCTCGCGGACGAGATGCACCAGGCGAGAGTCCATGCTGATCGGGACGGGCAGGCCGCGGCCGGTGAAGACGGTGATCCTGGCCTGCGGATCGCCGGATTGCTTCTCCCACCCGACGCATGTCGTCGGGTTCGCCGACGTGTCGACGAATTCCAGCTTTCCGGACGGGTAGTAGTCCACATCGAGCACGTCGATCACCGGGATCTGGATCAGCTTGTCCGGGGCAACCAGCGCCGGCGTGGTCGAACCCTCAGAATTCGCGGTGCGCAACAGGTCCGCGACGAAGCTGGTGATTTTCTGCACGCCGTCGGCCAGCAGCACATAAAAGCCGTTGACGGTGCCGCTTGCGTCGCGGGTCTCCAGCACGCTGCCCACCGGTGTCCCCGGCAACCACCGCGACGGTGTCCCGTGGCCCGGAATAGCCGGTAGGACAAGGGGTTCCGTCGATGGCATCGCGTCGAAGAGGGCATTCGAGATTTCGATGGGGTAGGTAACCCCGGGATCAAGCCCGAGATTGAAAGTCACCGATCGGTCGGTCGGGTCAATACGGGACCGCTGGCCCCGCCAGATGACGTAGGTCGCGCCCCGGTGGGTGGCGAGAATGGCTTGTGTCGGGCCCATCGGCGCCGATCGGCCGGACGGCGAGAGCTGGCCTGCGATGGAGGTCACCAGGGGAGCGGTCCCGCTGCCACGGGTGGCCGCGGTGTCGCAGACCGACCATGCCGAGACGGCGCTGGCGGTGACCGGCAAGCTGTCCGGCGCGCCGGGGATACCGATCATCGGTCCGGTCGGATACTTTGCGATCTCGCTCGCCTTCACCCAGGCGGGATTGCCGGCATTGCCGACTGCCAGCCGCGCGGAGGTCAGGTTGAGCGCGGGATAGAGGCGCCCGTTGACCTTCGCGAAGATGGCACCGGTATCGCGGTCACCGATAATGGCCGATTCGCCGACCAAGCCCGCCGGCTTCATGACGTGTAGCAGGGCCATCCAGCCGGCGCCGATCACGACGAGCACGATCGACAGCGCCACCGCTGCCTGCTGTTTGCGGTCGTCGTGCTTCATCCGGACCGAAAAGCGGGTGATCGCGGCCCGCAACCGCCGGTTGTAAAACAAGTGCCCCGAGTTCTGGTCCCGGTTGGATAGGTTAAGTGGCACGGTGTTTCTCCTTTCGGCGGTCGATGCGGGCCTGCGGCATCGGCACCGCCGTCAATGCAGTTCGCCGCCGTATCTGGTCTGGTTTTCGGCTTCTGCCTCTTCGCGGAGCGCTGCGATCGCGAGGTTCAATCTGTCAGCCAACTCTGCGTGGGCGTAGCCGGTCATCACGTCCGGATGCAACGCCAACTCAACCAACTTGCCATCGGAATTTGCCACTGCCCGAATATCCCCCATGTCCACGCTGTAAGTGATCGTCTCGGCCTGCGCGACAAGGGCTTCCCACTTGTCGGCTGCCTCGCTTAGCTCACGCAGCACAGCTTCGACGAGATCTTTATCGCTCAGATTCGTGCGCCCGCCCGATCCCGACACGATGTCAGTATCATCGAGCGCTCCAACCAGCGTCAATTCATGATTTGACAGCCGCGTGGACCCGTCGGCACACGGCTACAGCGGGCGCGACACCACATAAAGCAGTGCCGTCACGACTCCGCGCTCCACTGGCTGGCCGGCGGCTCGTCGAGCTTCTGGAACCAGGCGAAGTGATAGTTCGCCGATATCGGATCGCCCGCGACAATGCTTTCGGTGGCGGCCAGCAGGAGGCAGTTGCGCAGCAATGCGGGTTCGGCGTCGGGATACTGCGTCAGCAGCTGGTAGCGCGCGGTATCGAGGTGCACGCGCAGCAGGTCGGCTTCTTCTTCGACGACGCCGGTTCCCGCCGTCGCCGCCTTTGCCAACGTGTGGACCAGCCGCGGCAGTCCGTCCCGCCAGTGCGTGACCCGACCCAGCTCCCAGCCCAGGTCGTCGACCGCGGGCAGCTCGCGGGGCTGCGCCGAGGGCTCGGTCGGGGCGAAGTCGGCGGGCCGTCCCACGCGGTCGCCGGGCGTGTAGGTCACGGCGCGTGTCGTGTCGCCCAGCAGCGCGGAGACTTTGCCGGTGCGCCGTCCCGGCTCCACCAACCGCACGCCCGCCGGGAGCGTCACACCCGGAGGTATCCAGCCGTGGGCGAGGTCGGTGACCAGCACCGTGGTGCCGTCCGCCCGGTCGCCGACCGCCCAGTTCAGCTGCGGTTCTTGACGGACCACGAAGGCAAGGAGCCGCTGCAACCGTTCGCTGTCGGATTCGGTCGGAATCGGGTCGGCAGGGACCTCCGGTTGCGGGATGCGGGTGGTCTCCGCGGCTTCGTCGCCGGGATCGTGAGGCTGACCCTCTGCCGCCTCGATTTCGTCATCGACCGGCAGCGCGGCTTCCGGTTCGGCCTCCTCGTCGAATGCTGCGAGTCCTTGCAGCCGGGTGGTCTCGGGTTCGGCCTGCACCACCTCGACCGGGCCTTGCGGCGCCGGAATGGCGGCGGTCTCCGCCCCGGCATCGTCCGCACCGGAAATCCGATGCCGTCCCGCCAGGGCGTCTTCGTCATCGACCGGCGAATCGGGCACGGGCTGCACCTGGGTGCCGGTGAGCTCCTCGACAGCGGGTTCGAATACCGGGACTGCCGGTATGACCTCTGTCTTGTCCGCTCTGGGCTCCTTCACCGCGGGCGGCGGCACCGCCGGAACAGCGGGCATGACCTGCGTCTGGTCGTGATCGCGGCGGGCGTAGCGCCCGGCCACCTGCCTGCTCGGGTGCCGCGCGTACTGCGGGCGGGCCGAGACCTTCATCGTGTGCAGATGGCGAACCGCGGATTCTACTCGTCGCACCGCATGAGCGCGGGCCTCGTCAATGACTCTGGACTCCGCCGCTTGCCGGGCCGCATCATCCATTCCGGCTCGCCTGATGAGCTTCAGCTCGTCGTTGGTCCTGCTGGTAATGCGCTGCAGGTCGTCTCTGAGATGCTCTGCAAGCGTGGCGTTTTCGTCGGTGATCGTCGATAGTTCGGCAGGCCACAGCCCACCGACCACCCATGGGGTGCAATCGATGGGAGAGCTGAAGGCCGGCATCGCCAGTGATTCCCGGGTAGCTCTCCGGAGGCGCTCGCGCGCCGTCTTCCGACCGAAGATCGCCACCGGTTCAGCGTACCGACATCCTCGGGTGGTCTCTGCAGACGGTGAATTGTGCGGCCCCGCTGGCCTGGGTAGCGTGTGGCCATGGCTGATTCTGCGCTGCAGCAGCAACTGGACGAGGTGCGTGCTCTGCTGGGCCGCGCGCGAGAGTTGTTCGGCGCCAATCCCATCGAGCCGCCGACCGATATCGCACCCGATCCCGACGCCGCCAAGAGGTGGCTGCTCTAGCCGTCGGTGAGGTCAGGCCGCTTAATCCGTGCGGTCGCGCCGGCGCAATTTATGGGCCAGCAGTTTCTCGATGGCCGCATTTAGATCGTGCGGAGTCGGAACCTCGGCGGACGGGGTGTGGCCGGCCGCCACGATCTCGTCGCGAATTTCCAGTAAGGCCTTGAGCCACGACACATCGGCGGTCAGCAAGATGCCCTGTGCCAATGCTGCGGCATCGGTATCCATCGCCTCTTCGCTCAGCGCGACGCTGTGCATGTACCCGCCGCGGCACGTGCGGACAAGGATGTGCCCGCTCGGGTGGACGGTGTCGAAAGCTGGATTGGCGTCGGTCATCGACCGCCGTCGACGATGCGGCCGAGCTGACCGGCCGCATCCTGCTCGTGCTGGTCCCACACCGCGGCCGAGATAGTCAGCTTGTCCGCCATATCGGCGTGATCGTCGGCTTGTTGCTGGTAGCACTGGCGTCTCAGCTCGAGCAGTTCACGTCCCGCATCGCGCATTTCACCGAAGATCGGGCCAAGGGAGTCCAGGCTCTCCTGGATGGCAGCGTGCGACGACGGAATGGTGCGCAGATAGTCGGAGGTGTCCTGATGATGCGCAGCGGCTTCACGTAAGTGTGCGGGCACCACGTGGATTCGATCTGCCATCCGCTGTCTCCTCTTTTTACGGCGCGGGCCGGGCCGGCGCGTTCACTATTGCTCGGTGGTCGACGTGGCCGCCGGCCGGGTCGGTGTCGGTGTGTCGGTCCTGGCCGGTGCGGTCGCGGTTGCCTCGGCCGGCGGATGCTCCCAGCCTAGAAAGCTCGGGCCGCTTACGGTGGCGATGTGCTGAATCTGCCCGTCGAGCAGAGCCTTGCCGTGGCCGAGGCCAAGCGCGTGACGATCGGTGAAGATGCCGACATCTCCCGGTATGACCTGCACCGGGTCGATCGGATTACTGACCGCGGTCCCCGGTGCGGGGATGGTAATTCCCTGCTGAGCGAACGCATCTGCGATCGGCGCTCCGCCGGCTGCGGCCTTGATCGCCGCGGCGAGTTGGGGGCTCGCGGCCGTCACCGTCTCGCCGTCAGGCAGGGTCACCGTCGTCGGGCCCGACGGCGGTGGTTCACGATCCTGCGCTGACGGATCCTGATCTTTATCGCGGTCAGCGTCATCCGTCGCGGCCTCGTCATCGGAGCCGTCGGATTCCGGCGGCCCGTCGAGCCCCGACAGAGCCGCATCGGTGTCCGCTTGCCGCGCGGGAAGCGGTAACCCACCCGGCGTACCCCAACCGGCCATCGTGCCGCCAGCCGGCAGCGGCGCAGCGCCCAGATTGGGAATGCTCGGCAACGGCATCGCCGCCGGCATTGCCGCAGCCGGGGAGCCCTCCGCCGGACCCTGACCCAGGTCCCCACCCAACAGCGCCGGGTCCTCGGCCAACAGCGAATCCAGTAATGGATCGCCTCCGGCGTCGGCTACGTCCGCCGACGGTTCGCCAACACCGCGTGCGGGTTCGGCATCCGTGGCCGTTGCCGCCGGCCGGCTATCGCCGGATCCGGTTTTCGAGGCGTCGTACAGCGATGTCCATGCGGCCATCAACGCTGACTTGGAGGTGTCGTCCAGGCTCGCGTTCATAACCACGGCGCGGATGTCTCTGAGCTTGCCAATGAGGAAGCGCTGAAAGTCCCGCGCTCCCACCGGGGTGTCTAAGTCTGATCGCGTGTGTACCGCAGCTTCGGTTTCCCGCTGCAATTTGGTTAGCGCGTCCCTGCCTTCGACAGTCTTCAGGTGGGCATTCATGATCGCCGAAATTACCTGCAGATCGAGTTGAGAACTCGCTGAATTCTGACGCGCCAGAGCAGCTTCAGCGCCCGCTATGGTTTCGGCGGCTTCGCCTTGCTCTCCCTCCGATGCGCCCGGACCGGCCGGGGTCGCCCGCGCGTCGAAGAGATTCGGATGTTGTTGGCGGATCTTGGTCAAAATCGCGGCGAGGTCCTCCGAGCGGGTAGTGGGAGTGACCATGGCCGTCAGCTCATTCGGTGTCAGCCCCGACTGCCACGCATTCGGATCGCCGGTGCGATCACGCACCACTTTCACCGTGGCGAGCAGTTCGTCATACGTCGGCATCAGCTAGTCCAACAGCGCTGCGCCGCACTGCGGGCGGTGTCGCGACCCCTCCATGCCGGCTGACAGTAGTGGGACGCACTGCGGTCGACAATTCACTTCGACGCGGTTGTGCGTAGACCTCAGCGTGGCGGCGGGCTAGCCGCCGGGGGCCGCATATTGTTCCCGGAGGCTTTCCAGCACAGCTGCTTTCGCGCGGTCCAGCTCGTGAGCAGCTGCCACGACGGCCGCGATCTCGCGTTGTTTGGCAACCAGGAACTTCTGAAACTCGCGCGCTCCCATGGGCGTATCCACCGCGAGGCCGGCCTGGCTCGGAATGGCGCGCTCGATCTCGTCGGCGATCGCGTCCAGTCGCCTGACGCCTTCCCGTATCGCGGCATGAGCACTGGCCACTACGTCCGCCAGCACACGGTCGGCGTCGGCCACCGAGCCGTGTTGGTTGGCCAACGTCGACTGCCGCGCCTGAATCGCGGCTAGCGAAGGTGCAGCTGGTTCCGACATGGGTTCAACCTATTCATCGTGTCCACGCGAGGGGGTGATTACTTTTCATATCGGCCGACGAATCGCGACGTTACTGCCCAGTGGGCGGATCCGTACCGAGGCACCCGAATACGGGGCTTCGACGACCAGGTTGTTGCCGATGGCCAACTGCACATGTCCGGCATGCGGGAACACCAGGTCACCCGGCCGGACCTGTGAGCGGGGCACCGGGATCCCGTCGTTGATCTGCTGATAGGTGGTGCGATCCAGATGGATACCCGCCTGCGCGTAGGCCCACTGGACCAGACCGGAACAGTCGAACTGGTCGGGACCGGTAGCGCCCCACACATACGGTCGGCCCAGCCGCGACAACGCCGCACGCACCGCGATCCCCGCGCGTCCGTTGGGCAAGGGCAACCGCAATCCGGTCAATTCGGAACCGTGGTGGTGCAACGTTCGATAGCGCAGCACTCGTAGCGCCATCAACCGCCGTCGCGCGCGCAGCCTGGCGACCAATACATGCGTCCGTTGCGCATGCAGCCTCGCGACATGGCGGCGTATCGCCTCACGCTGGGCCATCGGCGTCGTCGGGGTGGCGACGGCGTCGGCGCGGGCCTCGTCGAGAACGCTCTTGGTCAGCGCGTGGGCCTGGGCCCGATCCTGATGGGCACCGGCGATCACACGCGCGGCCGCGGCATCCGTGCGCTGGGCCGCCAACAACGATTCCCGGCTGCGGTCTACCCAGCGCTGGTAACCGCTTTGTTGCACAACGCCATTCAGCTCGGTGCCACGGCGCAACAGTGCGCTGTAATCCGCGCTGCCGAACGTCGGGCGGCGAGTGCGGCCGGCGAACAACTCATGCGCGCGGCGCAGCGCCTCCACATCGCTTTCGATCACCCGGCCCCCTCGGCATTGTCTTGATCCGTGTTGCCCGCCGTCGTCGATCCGACAGCATCGGCGAACGCCCGAACGCGGGGGAGCGCCCCGGCAGGGATTGCCCCGCGGTTGCGGATGTCCCACATTTCGTCACTGCTTACCCCGAGCAGCGACGCGATGATCGCGTCCGGCAACGACGACTGTGCGCACGCCCGATCGAACCGCGCATTCAAGCTGGTGGGCATCCGCTCCAGCAATGCCGTGCGCGTCGCTTCCAGCGCTTGCAGATGTTCCATGAGGCGGCCGGTGGAATCCGCGCCGGCGTTCACCGCCACCCGCCAGGAGCTGGCGGCGAGCATCTCGGCCTTCACGCACTGCGCGATCACAGAGAGAATATACGTCTCATATTCGTTTGATGTCGTCGCAGGCAATCTATCGATAACCGATTTGAGGGCATCGAGCTGTGCTTCGGCATAACCTTCCAGCACTTCGGTGTCGCTGTGACGGTCGACGACCACCGCTCCCGCGGGACGCGCAGACATGGTTGCCGGTGGCTGCGCGGCGATCAATCGGGCCAGCTCGGCCTCCGGATCGGCGGCCACCAGCAGCCGCGAATAGGTGCCGGGCGGCAACCCAAGTCCGTTTTCAACCTTCTGAACTGTGCTTTTGTGAGGTTTGCGGGCGCCTCGCTCCAGATAGCTCAGCCCCATGACGCTGACGCCAGTTGTTGCGGCGAGCTCCGCTAGTGACCAGTCATGCGACTCGCGCAACGCGCGGATGGCCGCACCAGCCGATTCACGGCTCACCACAGGCTCCGGCCATGGGCCGGATATTACACAGCCGGCGTGACCTCTTAACGTATATACGTTTTTGTCACGTTTCCCTTGCGCCACGCACCCGACTGTGTATACGCTTCTGTCTACGTTTCAGTGCGGACTAGGAGATCGAGATGGGAAACCCTTGCGCAACCGACCCGGAACTATGGTTCGGCTACCCCGATGACGATGACGGTGACGGCGCGGCAAAGGCACGTGCCTATGAGCGATCCGCCACCGAGGCCCGTATCCAATGCCTGCGCCGCTGCCCATTGGCGCAACAACGCAAGTGCGCCCAACACGCCATCGCACACCGCGAGGAGTACGGCGTTTGGGCCGGCGTGAAACTGCCCGGGGGCCAATACCGCAAGCGCGACCAGCTGGCCCACGCCCACGACATGCTGCGCCGCATCGCTGCCGGCGAGATCAATGCCCGCCAGCTACCCGAGAACGCTGCCCTGCTGGCGCGCCGCGAACATGACGCCGTGCCGGTGCCGGCATTGGTGTTGCACCTGCCGATCGCGCAGGTTGGGCCGCGTTCGGCCGCCTGACAGCACGCTCCGGCGCGCCTGTGAACGTTTGTTCACTCAGCTGACGGGGTAGTCGTGGTGGGCAAGGACCGCGACCGTTAACCCTAAGGCGCATCAATGACGTTCGACCTGACTCCGACGGCAGCTCAGCACGACCTTGCCCGTCGCACGCACGAGTTCGCCGAATCGGTGATACGCCCGGTCGCTCTCGACTATGACCAGCGCCAGGAGTTTCCCTGGCCGGTCCTGGAGGAAGCGGCCCAACGCGGTTTCTACAGTCCCTTGTTCTACCGCGATCTGATCGGCGATCCGACCGGTATATCGCTGCCGCTGTTCATGGAAGAGCTGTTCTGGGGCTGTGCCGGCATCGGTTTGGCGATCGTGATGCCTGCACTTGCGCTGTCGGCGATCGGTCAAGCCGCGTCCCCGGAACAGATGCTCGAGTGGGCGCCCGAATGCTTCGGAACCCCCGGCGATCTCAAGCTCGCGGCGCTGGCGATCTCCGAACCCGAAGGCGGGAGCGACGTTCGCAATCTGCGCACTCGTGCCCACCGTGACGGTGACGACTGGATCATCGACGGCCACAAAATGTGGATAGGCAACGGCGGCATCGCCAACGTGCATGTGGTCAACGCAGTTGTCGACGAAGAGTTGGGTCACCGAGGTCAGGCACTGTTCGTGGTGCCGGGCGGCACTCCCGGGCTGGAACTGGTGCGCAAGCTCGACAAGCTGGGCTGCCGGGCGTCTCACACCGCCGAGTTGCGGTTCAACGGCGTCCGGGTGCCGGGAGTTAATCTGCTTGGGGGACAAGAGAAGCTCGAGCACAAGCTCGCCAAAGCCCGCGAGCTGGTCGCGCGCGGACAGCGCGCCGGCTCGGCGACCTTGGGCACCTTTGAGCAGACCCGTCCGATGGTCGCCGCCCAGGCGATTGGTATCGCACGCGCGGCATTGGAGTACGCGACGGCGTATGCCACCGAGCGGGAGGCGTTCGGTGGACCCATCATCAATAACCAAGGCATCGCGTTTCCGCTGGCCGACCTGGCGACTCAGATCGACGCCGCCCGGCTGCTTACCTGGCGTGCCTCCTGGATGGCGGCCAACAACGTCGCCTTCGAGCGGGCGGAGGGCTCGATGGCCAAACTCGCCGCCAGCGAGGTCGCCGTCAAGGCCACCGAACGCGCCATCCAGACCCTGGGCGGCTGGGGCTACATCACCGATCATCCGGTTGAGAAGTGGTATCGAGATGCCAAGCTGTACACCATCTTTGAGGGAACCAGCGAAATTCAGCGGATGGTTATCTCGAATGCATTAGGCGCGGCCGTGGGCACCCCGCCGCTGCATGTGGTGCTCGAGCCGTCCGGTGGGCCGTTGAACCGGATCTTTGGGCGGGGCGCCCCGCTGCGCTCCCGCGCCGCGGATGCCGCACTTTCGCTGAAGGACCAAATCCCGGCACCTATCATGCGAGTCGCCATGCAGGTGATGCGCCCACCGGGTAGGTAGCGCGCGTTGATTGCGCTACTGGTTGCAATGCCCCGGTAGGGTCGCGGTATCGGCGCATGGAGCCCGCGCCAAAGGGTGGACGATGAGCAATCTCGAGACCGCGCCCGGCGAAGTCGCCTGCAGCGCAACAGAGTCCGCGGGCGTCGAAGTACTGCACCCGCGCGAGGTTCCGCTGGGCGGCCCGCGGGCACTTCGAGTCCAGCGCACCTTACCGCAACGGCAACGCTCGCTGATCGGAGCGTGGTGCTTTATCGATCACTACGGGCCCGTCGCCGCGCGCATGGACGTTCCGCCGCATCCGCACACGGGATTACAGACAGTCAGCTGGCTGTTCAGCGGGCGACTGGAGCACCGCGACAGTGCAGGTGTGCATGCCATGGTCCGGCCCGGCGAGCTCAACCTGATGACCGCGGGCGCGGGGATATGTCACTCCGAAGTGTCGATCGAGTCGGCTGCCGTATTGCATGGTGTGCAGTTGTGGGTCACCCTTCCCGACTCTGCTCGCGGCGCCGGGCGCGACTTCGCCCACTACGTGCCGAGTCCGATATCGCTTCCGGGTGCGGTGGCACGGGTGTTTCTCGGACAGCTGGCCGGCACCCGGTCGCCGGTGCACACGTTCACCCCGCTGCTGGGCGCCCAGCTCGATCTCGACGGAAAGGCCGCCGTGGACATCGCCGTCGACCCGACGTTCGAACACGGTGTGCTGTGTGATCTGGGCACGGTGCAGATGAGCGGGACGACCCTGTCCGCCGCCGATCTGGGGTACCAAGGTGCCGGCAGTCCTGCACTTCACCTGCGCAATATGGAGGATCGGCCAGCCCGGGTACTGCTGCTGGGAGGAACTCCGTTCACCGAAGCGTTGTTGATGTGGTGGAACTTCCTCGGACGCAGCCACGACGAGATCGTGCGTTATCGCCAACTGTGGCAGGACGCCGACGAGCTCTTCGGCAGGGTTGGAGGATATCAGGGCTCGGTCAGCCGACTGTCCGCCCCGCCGCTACCAATCACCCGGCTGCGTCCGCGACCACAACCCAATCGCCCATAGAAAGGGAATACGCATGACCACCGATAAGACCGGCGCTCCAACCACCGTCACCGCCGGGCATCAGACGTACACCATCACCGTCGACGGCAAAACCGTCGGCCACGCCGACTTCGCCGACCGTGGCGAGCAGCGGGTTTTTTACCACACCGTCGTCGATCCAGAGTTCGGTGGACGTGGTCTGGCAACCATCCTTCTCGAAGAAGCGCTGGATTCCGCTCGGGATGCCGGCAAACGGATCGTCCCGGTGTGCTCCATGGTCGACACGGTCCTCAAAAAGCATCCCGAATTCGACGACATCACCGACCCGGTAACCCCCGAGATCGCCAGCTGGGCACATAGCCAGCCGAGCAGTTGACGATGCGCTCGATCACGCGTCCGGGAGACGGCGATCGCTGCCGGGACGGAGCAGCCGTCAACCCCTACAAGACGCCGTGCCTTTCAGCAACCCGCCCAGATACGCGGCGCTCGGCCTCGCAGTACCTCGGAAAGCCATCCGGTGAGGACCCGCCTGCGCTACGGCGCAGTGCGGCAAAACACCAGCTAGCAGACCCAATTGGCGGCCCTCGCGTGACCGCCAGTGGTGGCGGTGCGGACCAGCTCGCCGGGAGTCTCGACGCCTCCCAGCTAACTGACAGTCTTCGTGAGCAAAAATGGTCGGCAGGGCGCGCCCGCACTCGAGGTAACGCCACGTTTGTTTGCCGTTTACTGAAGAACGCGCGCGGGGATGCTCGATCGGAGGGAGTGACATGGACTTCGCAGTGCTGCCGCCAGAGATCAATTCTGCCCGCATGTATGCCGGCCCCGGCGCGGGGCCGATGTTGGCCGCCGCGTCGGCCTGGGACGGACTGGCCGCCGAGCTGCATTCGGCAGCCAGCTCCTATCAATCAGCGATCACGAGCCTGACCGCTGGGCCGTGGCTGGGCCCGTCGTCGGCAACGATGGCTGCTGCGGCCGCTCCCTACGTGACGTGGATGCAAACGGCCGCCGCGCAAGCCGAGCAGACTGCCAACCAAGCGATTGCCGCTGCCGCCGCGTACGAGGCCGCCTTCGCTGAGACAGTGCCGCCGCCAGTCATAGCGGCCAACCGCAGTTTGCTGGCGGCGTTGGTGGCGTCGAACATCTTCGGGCAGAACACCGCTGCCATCGCGACCACCGAAACGCAGTACGCCGAGATGTGGGCTCAAGATACCGGCGCCATGCAGGGCTACGCGGGGGCGTCGGCGGCAGCCACAAAGCTGCAGTCGTTCAGCGCGCCGTCGTCGACCACCGACGGCGCCGGACAGACGGAGCAGGCAGCCGCTGTGTCCCGAGCGAGCGGCACCTCCGCCGGCACCGTGCAGAACGCCGTCTCGTCGTTCTCACCGGTATCCAACCTCGCGGCCCCCGCCGCGGCAGCCGACCCCCTGACAGGCCTGAACTTCGTCGCGGACCTGAGCTCAATTTTCGTCGACCCGACGGGAACTGCCATCAGTTCAGTGTCTCTTCCCTACGACGTCGTGGGCGCGCTCACCGGTTTCCACACCGATGACATCGTCAGTGGCTGGGCGGGCATTCAGTCCTGGCCCGGGTTGGCACCCGTGCCGCCGTCGCCGTTTCCCGTGATCACGAACCTGGCCGCGCCGGTCTCGGCGAATCTGGCCGACGCGACGTCGGTTGGCAGACTGTCGGTGCCTGCGACGTGGGCCGCGGCGGCACCCGAGTTTCGCCTCAGCGCGGTGGCATTGCCGGCAGCCAACCTCGCCGCCGCCGCGGAAGCTTCGGCGAGTGGCACCGGCAGCCTATTCAGCCAGATGGCCCTGGCCAGCATGGCCGGGCGCGCAATGGCCGGCACGACCGGTGCCGGAGGCCCGGGTTTTCGGGAGCGGATCGGGGCGGCGACCGGCAAGCCGAAGAAATCGGCGGACGGCGATCCGGACGAAACACCAGAAGGTGCGGCGGGCGGCCCGATCACGGGTATCTCTGCGGAGCTGCGCGAACTGTTCTCGCTGCGCGACGCGGGCATCCTGACCGAGGAGGAGTTCACCGAGCAGAAGCGGCGCCTGCTTCCGCAGTAGTGAGCGCGACCTCGTCTACTCCAAATGCGCACTGCCGTCGTGCAATTCGTCGCGGCGCAAACTCATCGGGTTGACAGACACGACATCGCCGGCGGCGACCACGGCCCGGGTGATCGGGGTCAGTGCCTGAAACAGCGTCTCCACCTCATCGTCGCTGAGCGCGTCGAGCGCCGAGAGCGCAAGCGCGTCCGTTGTCGATTCGATGCGGTCCTTGAGCTGCTGGCCGGCCGCAGTCAGTGAGCCGTCTTCGTTCAGCAGTCCGCGCTCGGCCAGCCGTTGTTCGTGCTGACGCCAGGCCGCGTCGTCGTAATCGCGGGTGCGGGCGATGTAGTCGCGCGGGACCCGGC
>Ga0182030_10006566_pt1 | contig 24520 bp, 21 predicted proteins | sample 812S3MmetaG_FD_121299 | JGI IMG/M metagenome (GOLD analysis project Ga0182030, IMG submission 121299) | Permafrost microbial communities from Stordalen Mire, Sweden - 812S3M metaG (Illumina Assembly) | ecosystem: Environmental > Terrestrial > Soil > Wetlands > Permafrost | place: Sweden...
CGGGCGACGGACTGGGGGCCGGCCTTCTTTTGACCGGTGGCGTCGAGGAACGCCTTTTCAGCGAAATAGGCGCAGCTGGCGAAGCCGGCCTGGGGGTAGAGCTTGGCCAGCTGGGCATAGGCCAAGGCGGTCAGGAAGGCCAACAACAGGGCCACGGCGATGCCGCCGTACATGTCCATGGCGGCCGATGCGCCGCTGGGGGTGGTGGCGGCGGCCTGCAGCTGGAAGGTGATCCAAAGGAAGGCGCCTGGGGCGATGAGCGCCATGGCGTTCATCGACGAGCCTAAGAGGCCCAGGGTCGGTACAATGGTCTGTACCTTGGCTGAGGGTGTGGCTTTCTTTTCTGGCATGATGTTCTCCAAGTGGGGGAGATCGGCGCCTATGCCTCGCAGGTCCCACTTGGGATCTGCGTTCGGGGTTGGATTCGGCGTTAGGTGGAGGACACTGGGGGCTTGTCCTTCATGACCCTGTATATTGCAAGGTGCATGCCAAAGTCTTGGCTTGGAAAAGCCTTTGTTCCCAAACGTGTTTTTCACAAAGGTCTAACGCTTTTGTAAGCCCTGACAGGGCCTGACAACAACGTGGTCGAAACAAACAAAAACCCCCGGGCGTGATGCCCGGGGGTTTTTGGGTCTTACTAGTGGGGCTTGTTGCTTAGAAGCTGTAGACCGCAGCGTAGGTCACGGTTTGGTCGATCTGGCTGTGGTCGCTAGCGGTGACGTTGTTACCCTTGGTCTGGAAGATATAGCCGTTGGCCGCGTCCGCACGGTATTCCAGGATGTGGCTGAGCGAGCCGGCCACATACTTCACCGTCAGGGTATAGTCGTCCAATTGGAACAGGTTCATTTGGTTGATGCCCAGGGCGTAATAGCCATTGTCCGCGCTATATTGCGTTTGGTTGTAGTTGACGTCGGGCTGGAACCATTGCTCGAAGCGGCCATTGACGCTTAGGTTCGACACCGGGGTGTTGTAGGTGGCGTACAGTGCGTAGCCCTGGTCCTTGGGGCTGTTCTTCTGGGTATAGCCCAAGTTGGCGGCTTCCCAAGCGCCGGCGTTGTCGATGAAGGTCTGGTAAAGGTACTCGGCGCCGAAGTTGAACTTGGCGTTCAGCGTGTAGGCCAGATTGAAGTCAAAGCTGTAAACCGGCTCAAAGTAGCCCGTGTTGTTGTTGAGGGTGGTGTTGAACCCTTCGGACGAGAAGTCCTCGTACCACTGGGCGTTCAGCGTCAGGTCCTTGACGCCGGTGTAGTTCAGGGCCACGCCCCAGTTCTTGGCGTCGCTGTTGGTCTGGTTGATGCTGTTGCCGTTGTCGGTCCAGAGGCTGCCCGTGATGCCCCACGGAGCCGCATAGTCCAGCTTGGCGCCGACGCTATAGAACGGCTCCTGGCTGTACAGGATGCTGCGGCTGTAGTTGGCATTGGCGGTGGTGTTCCAGCTCTCATAACCGATCGGCGTGGCGAACTTGCCAATGGTGAAGGTCACCGGGCCCAGGATCTGGGTCAGGTTGGCCTGGCCAATGCTGATGCCGGCCTCGTTATCATTGCCGCTCAGGCCAAAGCTATTGACCAGGTTCTTGTCGCCCAGCAGCAGGTCGATGTTGGCGCCTGTCTTGCTGGAGGGGTCCGTGTAGCCCAGGATCAGCTCTCCACCGTATTGGAACTGGTTGGGGACCTTGTCGAAGACGCGCAGGGGGACGGTGGTGGTGCCATAGGCGCCGGGCTGGTTCAGCCAAACGCTGTAATCGCTCTCGGCGTAGCCGCTAACGGAGACCTTGTCATACCACTTTGCAGCGGGAGCATCAGCCTTGACGAACGCCGGGGCCAGGATAGCGGCCGCAGCCAGGCTGCCGATCAGATGACGACGAAAGGACATCGTCTCCTCCTTGAGGCTTGCAGTGAGGTCCAGCCGCCCTACTTGGGTTCATGCCCCCAGTACGACGGGTGCGCCGACAGGCGCCTTACAGGGTTTCCAGAGTGCTAGATTATACCCTACGTTACGGTTTGATTAAAAGCTTGTTTCATTAGCCGATTCACGGCGCCTAGGGCCAGCGCCTCCCCAGGTCCTGGTCCCGGGCGCCGCGAATCGGTTCCTCGCCCCGCGTTTGGGCCGGGTCCGAGCTGGGTCACAAGGCGATTATCCCTGTGTAGCTTAGCTTTTTCAGTTGCCGCTGTTCTGCATGTCCTCGGACAGCAGGATCGCTTCGGCGATCTCTTTCATGGGTTTGCGTCGGTTCATGCTCTCCTTTTGTATGAAGCGGTGAGCGCCGGGCTCGTCCAGGCCGCGTTTCTTCATCAGGATGCTCTTGGCTTTGGCCACTAGCTTGCGGTTCTCCAGATCCTCCTGAAAAGCGGCGGTGGCGGCCTGTAGGCGGGCATTCTCTATGGCGATCGCCGCCTGGCTGGCCACCAAGGACAGCATTTTGGTGTCCTCTTCGCTATAGGCGCGTTGCTCGGGCGAATAGCTGTTGATGACCCCAATGGCTTGGCCTCGGATCAGCATGGGCACGCTCAGCATGCTCACAATGCCTTCTTGGCGGGCCACTTCCCGGAAACCGAAGGTCTCGTCGACCTGCACATCCGCGATGACCTGGGGTTGCTTGGTCAGTAAAGCTTTTCCCGAGACGCTTTTGTCCACGCTCACGTCCGGCTTGTCACGATAGGCCGGGCTCAGGCTTTGGGTGGCCGCGATGCTAAGGGTCCGTCCGGTCTCGTCGTAAAGCAGGATGGAGACGATCTTGCTTTCCATCATATCTGCGGTGACGCTGACGATGACCTGAAGGACATCGCTGAGGCTTAGATCAAAGCCCAGCACCTGGCTGATGCGGTGGAGTAGGTTGAGCTCCCTATTGCGCGGGGGAACGGGTTGAGTCTCGGTCATGGGTGGCCTCTTTGCCTGGGGGGGACACCATCAGTTAATGCAAGGCCCGTGCCAAGGAGGTGCTTTGTTGGGCAATAAGGGTTTTGGCGGAACCTTGGGGCTTCGATCCTTAGGCAGGATGCGACAAGATTGTCAGCCCTGACAGGGGAGGCACAAAAAAGGGCGCCACGCCGTCCGTAAGGTTTTGGGGTAGAAGGCTTTGCTTGACCTTCAGTCTGTCAGCGTCTAAAATCGGTTTCAAAAGGGCTTGTCTTTTAAGAGGAAACCAGCCTTTTATGGCCCGAGTAGCATGCGCTAAATGCAACGCCGAGATCAAGTTGAGCCCTGAGCAGGATGAGGGCAGTGAGTTGTCGTGCCCAATTTGCAAAGCCGAGCTTAAAGTGGTCACGGATGGGGAATACCTGCAGACCGTGGAGAAAGCTGCGGCCTGATCTGGGCCCCAAGCCCATCATCATGTCCGCCGCCCTGTTTCAGGGCGGTGTTTTTTTTGCCCCCCCTTCAAGTTGGCGCAGCGCGCACGCTTGGCAAGGCCGGGGCCTTGGAGGAGAACGTGGCTGCTATCAAACGCATTCATGGCCGTCAGATCCTGGATTCGCGCGGCAATCCCACCGTTGAAGTGGATGTTCAATTGGACAATGGCGCCTTTGGCCGGGCCGCGGTCCCGTCAGGCGCCAGCACCGGCATTTACGAGGCGGTGGAGCTGCGCGACGGCGACAAGTCCAAGTACTTGGGCCGCGGCGTGCTCAAGGCCGTGGAGAACGTCAACAAGCACATCGCGCCCAAGCTGGAAGGCTTTGAGGCCGCCGATCAGCGCGCCTTGGACGCGGCGATGATCGCGCTCGACGGCACCGAGAACAAAGGCAAGCTGGGCGCCAACGCCATCCTGGGCGTCAGCATGGCCGCCGCCAAGGCCAGCGCCGCCAGCGCCGGCATGCCGCTGTTCCGTTACTTGGGCGGCACCAACGCCAACCAGCTGCCGGTGCCCATGGCCAACATCATCAACGGCGGCAAGCACGCCGACAACAAGGTCGATTTCCAGGAGTTCATGGTCATGCCGGTGGGCGCCAAGAGCTTCGCCGAAGGCATCCGCCAGGTCGCCGAGGTCTTCCACAGCCTGAAGGCGGTGCTGAAGAAGGCCGGCCACAACACCAACGTGGGTGATGAGGGCGGCTTCGCGCCGAACATCGAGAACGAGGAGAGCATCAAGTACATCCTTGAGGCCATCACCAAGGCGGGCTACCAGGCCGGCCGGGACAAGGATTTCGCCATCGCCATGGATTGCGCCAGCAGCGAGCTGTTCGACGAGGGCGGCAAGAAGGGCTACAAGTTCTGGAAGTCCAATCCCGACAAGCTGTTCAGCGCCGAGCAGATCGTGGACCTTTTCGCCAGCTGGGTGGACAAGTACCCCATCATCAGCATCGAAGACCCCTTGGACCAGGACGACTGGGCCGGATACAAGCAGATGACCGAGCGCCTGGGCAAGAAGATCCAGATCGTGGGCGACGACTTCTTCGTCACCAACCCCAAGCGGCTGAAGCAGGGCATCGAGCAGGGCGCCTGCAACAGCATCCTCATCAAGGTCAACCAGATCGGCACGCTGACCGAGACCTTTGAGGCCGTTCAGATGGCGCAGAAGGCCGGCTACACCACCGTGATCTCGCATCGCAGCGGTGAGACGGAGGATAGCACCATCGCCGACATCGCCGTGGCGCTCAACTGCGGCCAGATCAAGACCGGTTCGGCCAGCCGCACGGACCGCATGGCCAAATACAACCAGCTGTTGCGCATCGAGGAGGCTTTGGGAGCCACCGCGGTGTATCCCGGCTTGAGCGCGTTCTACAACCTGTAATCAAGCGACACGGTTTGGCAGCGTGGCCGTCCTGCGAGGGGCGGCCACGCGTTTTTTGGGGGCGGTCTTGTCAGTTGAAGAGGTCCGTAGGGCGGCGTTGGCCGCGCGCGATGCGCTGGGACCGGCTGTGCGTCAGCGCAAGAGCGACGCCATTTGGAAGCGCCTGATCGAGCTTCCGGCGTTCCAAACGGCGTCCATGGCGCTGTTCTATCTGAGCTTTGGCAGCGAGGTGGACACCGAGATGATGCGGCGGATGACCCGTGAGCTGGGCATGCAGGTGGCCTGCCCCCGTTCCCGGCCTGGGGACCGCAGCATGGTCTTCCACCGCCTGGGGCCGGATGAGGAGCTCAGCCCCGGGCCTTACGGCATCCTGCAACCCGCGTCGGACGCGCCCGAAGCGGTACTGGGCCCGCAGTGCGTGGTGCTGGTGCCGGGCGTGCTGTTCGACCGTTGGGGCGACCGCCTTGGATTTGGCGGCGGCTACTATGACCGTTGGTTGGCCGGCCCCGGCCGGGGCTTGGCCACGGTCGGCTTGGCCTTTCAGGAACAGCTGGTGGATCGGGTCCAGGTGCGGGCCCACGACAGGCCGGTGGACCATCTGTTGACGGACATGGAAAGCGTGGATTGCGTGGCGTGGCGCTCGGCATGATGGGGGCGCGATGAACTTGGAAGCCCTGGGTTTGGTGGGCCTGCTCTTCCTGGTCCTGGTGCTGCCGTTCTCGGTGCGGCATGTCGAAGAGGAATTGGAGGCCTTCCTGCTGCTGATGGGGGCCTTGTCCGTCACCGTCAGCGGGCAGTGGAGCTTGGCCTTGGTGCTGTCGGCCCTCAGGGAGCCGGTGGGCCTGGTCATGGCCGTGCTCGTCGCTGGTGCGCTGTTCTTGGCTTGCCGTCCCGGTTTGCGCCGCTGGGTCCGGGGCGCTTGGACCCGTTGGGGCGCCGGGGCTTCAGCGGCTGCATTGGTGGTGGGATTGGGCCTGCTGTCGGCTGGCATCACCGCATTGGTGGCGGCCCTGGTACTGGCGGAGGTCTTGGATTCATTGCGTTTGCCGCGGCGTGACGAGGTCCGTCTGGCCGTGCTGTCGTGTTTTGGCATAGGTTTAGGCTCGGCTTTGACGCCATTGGGGGGGCCTTTGGCCGCGATCGCATTGGCGCGTTATCAAGCCGGTCCTTGGCTTTTGGTGCGGTTGCTGGGCCCGGGGATCTTGGCGGGTTTGGCGCTGTTGATGGGCCTGGCGTGGCTGTGGGGACGCCGGGCGGTGGCGGGGGACATGGAGCTCCCGCAGCGGGAATCTGCCCATTGGGGAGCCTTGGGGTCCCGGGCGTTGAGGGTCTATGGGTTCGTGGTGGGCCTGGTGCTGTTGGGCCAGGGCTTTGAACCGCTGGCCAGGCGCTGGCTGCAGCCGTTGCCCGGCTGGGTCTTGTTCTGGGCCAACAGCTCTTCGGCCTTGTTGGACAACGCCACGTTGGTGGCGGCCGAGGTCGGCCCACAGGTGCCGCTGGCGCAACTGCGCTGGCTGATGATGGGCCTGTTGCTGGGCGGCGGCATGCTGATCCCTGGTAACCTACCCAACATCATCTGCGCATCCCAGCGCGGCCTGAGCGCCAAAGAGTGGGCCAAGGTGGGGGTCCCCGTTGGTTTGGGTTTGATGGTGGTGGCGAACCTGGCTCTGTGGGCTTTCGTTCGCTGACGTCATCGGCTTCGCTGATAAAAAAAGCCTCCCGATCGGGAGGCTTTTTTTATCAGCAGGGCGGGGGCCTTTCTTAGGGCTCGGCTGGCAGCACCACATAGGCGCTTTGATGGCCGCGCACCAGTCTGATCACGGTGTCCTGGCTCTCATCGAGTTGGTGCGTCAGGGCGTCCCAGGCGGATTGGTCCGGCACGGAGGTCTGATTGAGCTCCAGCAGGATGTCCCCAGCCTGGATGCCGATGCGGTCGGCGCTGCTCTTGGAGGCCACCTTGGTCACGACCATCCCCTGGGTCAATGCCAGGCCGCGTTGCGATGCCTCGTCAGCGCTGTTGGGCATGACGCTCAGCCCGTGCCAACTGCGTTGGGTCTGAGCGGCTTTCAACACTTCGGGGGTGAGGGACAGCGCCAATGGTTTTCCGTCCCTCCATAGGTAGAGGTTGAACGGTTTGGACGGGTCGGCCTCATAGATCCTGGTACGCAAGTCGGCGCCATTGTCGGCCTCCTTGCCATTGAGCGTCAGGATCACGTCGCCGCGCTTGAGCCCGCCTTTTTCGGCGGCTCCCCCCTCAGCCACATCGGTGACCAGGACGCCCTGGGGCTTTTCCAACTTCAATGCCTGGGCCAGCCGGTCATCCAGGTCCTGGGTGAAGAAGCCCAGCTTGGGGGCCACCACCTTGCCGGCCCGGCGCAGGTCTGGCACCGACCGTTTGATGAAATTGATGGGGATGGCGAAGCCGATGCCGATGCTCCCGTCATTGGGGGTGCTGATGGCCGTGTTCATGCCGATGACCTTGCCTTGGATGTCGCAGAGGGGCCCGCCGCTGTTGCCGTGGTTGATGCTGGCGTCGGTTTGCAGGTAGTTCTGGTATTTGGCGGCGCCTTCGCCCTGGAAGATGTTGGTGCGCTCCTTGGCTGAGATCACGCCCACGGTCAGGCTGTGGTCAAAGCCGAAAGGGTTTCCGATGGCGATGGCCCACTGCCCCACCTTCACTTGGTCGCTGTCGCCCAGGATGGCGGGGACCAAGGGCTTGTTGGGTTTGATCTTGAGCAGGGCCAAGTCGACGTTGGCGTCCTGTCCCAGCACCTGGGCCTTGCTCTCGGTGCCGTCTTTCAGCCGCACGGTGACCTCATCGGCGCCGGCCACCACATGGGCATTGGTCAGGATCTCGCCGTCGGCGGAGAGGATGAAGCCGCTGCCCAGGCTTTGGCGCTTGATGGTCCGTTCCCCGCCGCTGGGATCGCTGCCGTAGAACTCGTCCCAGAAGCTCCCGATGCGCTGGTGGACGTACTGGGTGGTGCTGATGTTGACGACCCAGGCGTCAGCCTGTTCGGCGACGCGGCTGAAGTCGTCGGCGGCGCGCAGAAGCGCCGGAGCGGGTTGCGGGTCGTCGGCGCGCAGGGGGGCTCCGGTCAAAAACAAGGTCAGGATCAAGGCTAGGGTGCGCATGGATTTCCTTCGGGTGCGGGTCCTTTTTTAGGACGCATCGCAGCGGCCGCGGGTTCGGTTAAAAAAAAGGGCACGGCCGTGTGGCCGTGCCCTGGAGGTTCTGGCTAGGCGCTAGAAGATGAACAACATCACCGCACCGAGGACCGCGACCGTTCCACCCATGATCCAGGGGTTCACGCCCGGGGTCCGCGGCTCGCCGCCCTGATCAGCGGCTGCCGCGGCGGGAGCGCTGGGCTGCGCGCCGAGGCTGGCCACATAGTTCGCTAGTTGAGTGTTGGATGGGTCGGTCTTCACGGCCTTGTTCCACCAAGCCAAGGCGCTGGCCTTGTCCTGGCGCTGGTAGTATTGGTTGCCGTAGCCCTGGTAAACCTTGCCCAGGTACTGGCGCAGGCTTTGGTCGTTGGGGTTCAAGGCAAGCGCGTATTCCATGTACTTGATGCCATTGGCGGTATCCCGTTTGCCCATGGCGGCATAACCCATGCCTTTATACGCTGCAGCATTGCGTGGATCGGCTTTGGCCGCGGCCCCGTAATACTGGATGGCTTTGTCGTACTGGCGTTGGGTCAGCATTTGATTGCCATAACCCACGTACTGGGTGGCATCAATGGCCGAAGCCAAGCTGGGAACTAACAGCAAGGCGGTTAGAAGTCCGAACTTTGAAATGCCGTTGCCAAGAAGGCGCATAGTGAACTCCAATCGGGACGAGCTCCCAGCCTGGATAGGCTAGGAGCTCCCGGTTCAGGGTAGTAGTTTACAGAAAATGCCTTAGCTAGTCACGTTTTTGCAGATATTTTGATAACAAAAACGTTGTTTCAAAGTTGCACCAGGTGAAAATATCACAGAGCTCCTGGTGGTTCCAGAGCTTTCCCCCTGCATCTGGCGAGGGTGCTTCGGACTACCGCAAGGTGCTGGGGTGGGCCTGTTGGTTGTTTTATGAGGTGGGATCTTAGTTGCTGCGGATGTCCATGCAAAGGATCAGGTCTTGCCCATCGCAGGAGCGAAAGCGGGTGCTTAGAGTTCGGCAAAGATTGCCGGTGGCCAGGCTTACGTAAGGCTCGCTTGAGTACAAGTCCTGGTCTTGCAGCGTGACGCCTAGGTAGTAATCTTTCAGTGAATGGTCGGCGCCCACCAGGGCGGGGGCAAAGAGCCGGCTGCGTTGGATATCGCGTTGATGGCGCCAGACCACGGTGGGCGTGGTCTGCTTTCCGCGGGTATCCATCGCCCATAGGCATTCCAAGCTGGCAACGCTGTTCACGAATTTTTCGAGCTCGGCGCTGGCCCGCTCGGATTCAGTCTGTTGCAGGGCGTCTCGGATCCTCTTTAGCAGGTTCAAATGGCGTTCGTCCTCCCGGTGGCGGGCTTGTTTGCGGCCGCTTAGGTTGGCCTTCAGGCGTTCGGCGCTGCGTTCGGCGCAAGCCAGGGCAGAGGCAAGGTTCAGTTTTTCCGCCTCGCTGGGCCGGCCATAGTGGAAGCCCTGCAGGATGTCCGCCCCCAATTCCAAGCAGAACGCCGCATCGTCCTCATTCTCCACCCCTTCGGCCACCAGTAGGGCGCCTTGGCGGCGGGCCAAGGCAGCCACTGCTTTCAGCTGTTCCTGTTGCACGGGATGGCGGCTGAGCTCGTGAACCAACGTCAAGTCGGCCTTGACCAAGTCGGGTTTAAGATGGGCCAGGTCTCGCAATGACGCGGCATCCCCATCGACATCGTCCAAGGCTACGCTGAAGCCGAAGGATTGACAGGTCTCGATCAAGATCCTCAGCCCAGAGGCTGTGGCAACCGCCTTTTCGCTGAATTCAAGGACTACATCCCGGGGGGTCAGCCCAGAGCGTTCCACGGCTTTGCATAGCCCTTGGGCCGAGAGCTGGGAATGCTCTAGGCGTCGGGCGTCCAGGTTGAGGAAGAGGAGCAGGTCTTGGTTGCGGCGCGGTTGGGTGATGAAGGCATGCAGCGCCTGTTCCACGCAGAGCTCGTCCAAAGCCGCATTGAGGCGCTGGTCCTGGGCCTGCTGGAACAGTTCTTGGGGGCTGGTCCCGGCCAGGCCCGGCGACCCTGGCTAGGGCTTCTAGGCCGATCACACAGCGTTTCTTGACGGAGACCAGGGGCTGAAGGTGGGAGACCAGCAAGCGCTGGTCCAAGACTTCCAACAATGTAGGCATGGCGCACGCGAGGCTCAGGGGGGAGGCGCCTGAGCTGTTTTAACGCATTAACATGGGCGATGCAAGGCATAGGATAAGAAAGAGCCCGGCTGCAAGGCCGGGCTCTTTCTGCGTCATGGAGGGGTCGATCACATGGGAGGTGGCGGGACACCGGCGGGATCTGCGCCGGGCGCCGGCGGTAGGCCCGCGTCTGGAGCAGCGCCAGGGGCGGGAGGAAGACCGGCATCGGGAGCAGCGCCGGGTGCGGGCGGCAAGCCGGCGTCGGGTGCAGCAGGCAGGCCCGCGTCTGGAGCAGCGCCAGGGGCGGGGGGAAGACCGGCGTCGGGTGCAGCGCCGGGTGCGGGCGGCAGACCGGCATCCGGGGCTGCACCAGGGGCTGCGGGCAACCCGGCGTCCGGGGCGGCGGCGCTGGGCGCTGACGCCTGCGGTGCGGTGGGCAGTCCAGGTTCACCGCCAGGCGCGGCGGGAGGCAGGTCGGGCCCCGCGGCGGGAGCGGTGGCGGTGGTCGTGGCGGGCTCGGTGGGCTTGGTAGCAGAAGGGGCCGCGTCGGCTTTGGGGGCCGCATTAGCTTTGGGCTTGGCGGCGACTGTGATGTCAGGCGCTGGACGACGAGCGTTGCGCTCCAGCTTGGTGATCATGGGCCGCTGTCCGAAGTTGGCCAGTTGGCCATTCTTTAGCAGCCAGCTGTCGACCACCTTCACCGAGGCCATGCGGTCGAAGACGCCGGTGACCATCACCTGGGTGGCGACCTTGCCGTCAGGGAAGCGGACTTCGAACTTGTCGCCCACCTTCACGCCGTCAATGCGGCCGCGATCGATGTATGTGGTATCCACCAGGTCGTAATCGCTGGTGATGATGTTGATGGGCCGGTCATATTGGACCCGGGCCTGGATGTTGACGGGCAAAGCCGCCAGCAGGCTAAGGCTCAGCCAAGCGGTGAATGGGCGCATGGTCTGGAATGCCCCTAGTGGGAGGACAAAACTACGGTTCAGCATTTGGGATATGGGGGAGACATTATCACCATTTGTGGAAAGCGTCAATTCTGCGGCCTTTTTGGTGGGCCGCATTGACCGCCCGGTCCCGGCTTGGCATACTTTGCGCCTTGGTTCGGCGGTTGGCGGCCTGGAGAGATGGCCGAGTGGTCGAAGGCGCACGCCTGGAAAGTGTGTATACCCCAAAGGTATCAAGGGTTCGAATCCCTTTCTCTCCGCCAGTTTTCGCCACCGCTGATCAAAAAAAGAAGGCCCCCCGACTGGAGGGCCTTCTTTTTTTGCTGTTTGGCTGGGCCGGGTGGAGAGCCTCAAGGCTTTAAAGCCTTGCCCTGGACCAGTCCCTGCATGAAAGCCAAGTCCGCCAAGGCCTCTGCGGGGTTGAGCGCCAGCGGCTTGTCGAGCACCACTGCCTGGGCGAAATGGCGGAACTGCATCAGGAAGCTGTCCGGGCCTGCCGCCACCGTTTTGGGCTTGCCGCGATGGGGGGTCAGGACGATCTGGTGCCAGTAGAGCTCGGCGTTGGCCTTGGAGCCGCGCACCGTGATGATGGGCCCGCTGGCTGCGGCCGAATAACAGCTGGTCCATTGGCCCAGCGCGCCACTGCGGAAACGCAGGCTGGCCACCACGGTATCCAGGGGTTTGAGGGCCGGATTGAATTCCGCTGTGAGGCTCTTGATCTCCACCGGCAACCCAAAGCTCCGCCGCAGGATGTTCGCCAGATGCACGCCGCCATCCACCACGAAGCCGCCCACGAAGCGCGGGGAGGTCCGCCAGCGGGTGTGGAAATAGGGGCTGGCGGCATCCATCACGCCCATTTGCCTGGCCTCCACGAGGCGCACGTCGCCCAAGGCGCCGGCTTCCAGCCAGGCTTGCAGTTGTTGGGCTTGGCGCATGAAATGGAAGTTCTCGCCCACCAACCACTTCAGGCCTTTGCGCTGGTAGGGCGCGGCGGCCTTCAAGAGGGCCCGGCCGCTGGCCAGGTCCGGTGCCACTGGCTTCTCGCTGAGCACATGCTTGCCGGCCTTCAAGGCCCGCAGCACCCAGGCGGGCTGCAATTCGATGGGCAGGCTGATGACCACGGCTTCCACCTGGGGCTGAGCCAGCAGGTCTTCGCCGCTGTCCAGGACCAGCGGCACGCCGGCGGCTTTGGCGAACGCCACGGCTTTCGTCCGGGTCCGATTGGCGCAGGCCACCACCTCGATCTCACGGCCCAGCTTTTTTAACTGGGGCAGGTAGAGCTTGTTGGCGGCGATGCCGGTGCCCAGGATGCCCAAGCGCAGGGGTCTCATAACAGCTCCAGTTGTTCTTCTTGGCCTAGGGCGTGGGCGTTGTGGCCGGTCAGCCTTAGGTGGCTGGCAAATTCGGCGGCGAAGCCGTGGTGGGTCCAGATCTCCTTGGGGTGCACCTGCCACACGTAAGCTAGGAGCTCGCTGAAATCGGCGTGATCGCTCAAGGGGAAGGCCTCATCCACGGACATCTTCAGCTTGGTGCCGGGGTCCAGGGCCCAGCCGCTGCAAAAAGCGGTGCGGCAGCGGTTGGCGATGCCGGCGTACCAGGAATGGTTGCGGCCGTTGGGCGGCCATAGGATGACCTTGTTGTCCAGGCTGGTATTGCCGGGCGTGTGCATGGGCGGCATGGCGTAGCCCAAACCCTTGTAGGCTTCGCTCAGGTCGGCGATGGAGGGATGCAGCACGAATTCCCAGCCCCAGGGCTTGAGGCCCAGCATCAGCTCCTGGGCCTTGCCCAGGCTGTAGGCCAGCAGCACCGGCACTTTCTTGTCCTTGTGGGCCTTCTGGCAAAAGCCGGCGATCTTCTCGATGGTCTTGCTGGCCGGAGGGAACAGGTACTGGGCTTGGCCGAAGGTGGTCTCCATGATCAACTGGTCGGCTTCGTGAACCTGGATGGGCTCGCAGCTGGGGTCGGGCCGCAGCTTGAAGTCGCCGCTATAAAGCAGGGTGTTGTCCTGGTATTCCACCAGTAGCTGGGCGCTGCCGGCGATATGGCCGGCGGGCAGCAAGGTGAGCGTGGCGCCTTCATGCTTGAAGCGGTTGAGGTAGGCCTGCGTCTTGACCTGGACGTCCTTGGGCGCGGTGCTGCGCGCCCTCATCAATTTGGCCGTGGGGCTGCTGCAGAGGGTCTGCCCGTGCCATTTGGCGTGATCACCATGGGCATGGCTGACGAAGCCGGTCTCGCCCGGTTTCGCCTCATGCGGGTCCAGCCACAGCTTGATCTCGGGCAGGTAGACGCCGTTATCGTAGACGATCTCCATCTTCTTCTCAGGCCTTGCCGGGGGGTGACCCCTTGGGGCGGCTCAGGCGGCTGTTGCGTTGCAGCCCGCTCCGCTTGGTGCGCTTGATAGCCGAGCGCCGAAAGGCCTCGGAGAACTCCACATCGCCGATCTGGTCGATCCAATCCAGGCTGGGCGCCATCAGCCCCGGCCGCGGCTCGAAGGCCGGCTGGTGCCCCAGGACTCGTTTGCCGTTCCAGGGGCACACGTCCTGGCATATGTCGCAGCCGTAGACGTTGGCGCCCAGGACTTGGGTCAAGTGTGGTGCCAGGTCGCCTTTGACCTCGATGCTGAGATAGCTGAGGCAGCGGGTGGCGTCGAGTTGATAGGGCGTGAGCGCTTGCGTGGGGCAGGCATCCAGGCAGCGGGTGCATGTGCCGCATTGGTCGCGGGCGGGAGCGTCGGGCAGAAGTTCCAGTGTGGTGAGGATCTCGCCCAAGAAGAACCAGCTTCCCAACTCGCCGTTGATCACATTGGTGTGCTTGCCTTGCCAGCCCAAGCCCGCCGCCGCTGCCCAGGCCTTCTCGCTGATCGGCCCGGTGTCGCTGTAACTGCGCATCATCGCTGTCGTATCCAGCTCTTCGCGCAAGGCCTGCTCGAAGGCATCCAGCTTGGCCTGCATCACGTCATGGTAGTCGTCGCCCCAGGCGTAGCGCGAGATCCAGCCCTTGCTTTCGGCGCCCGCTGGCCGGGTCTGGGTCCGGCCGTCCAGCGGGAACACGTCAGTGCTGTAAGGATGCGCGGTATTGTAGACCAATCCTACGCAGATGAGGCTCTTGGCGCTGGGCAATATTTTGGCGGGGTCCAAGCGTTTCTCGGCTTGGCGTTGCAGCCAGACCATCGACCCATGCTGGCCCCGCTCCAGCCAGGGTATCAGCTCGGCTAGGCGCTCGGGAGGGCTGGCCAGGCTGGCGACGCCGCATAGGTCGAAGCCAGCCTCTCGCGCCAGGTGCTTGACCTGCTCCTCGGGGGTCATGGTTTCATTCCCCGATGATCTTCACCAGCACCCGCTTGGGCCGGCGGCCATCGAATTCGGCGTAATGGACCTGTTCCCAGGGGCCGAAGTCCAGCGCACCCTTGGTGATGGCCAGGGTGACCTGCTGGCCCAGGAGCTGGCGTTTGATGTGGGCGTCACCATTGTCCTCACCGGTGTGGTGGTGCTGGTAGGGCCTGCCATAGGGGGCCAGCTCGTCGAGCTTGGCCAGCAGGTCCTGGTAGAGCCCCGGCTCCGCGTCGTTGACGTAGACGCTGGCGGTGATGTGCATGGGGTTGACCAGCATCAGGCCCTCTTGGATGCCCGCTTTCTTGACGATGGCTTCCAGTTTGGGCGTGATATTGATGATCTCCCAGCGTTGGGAGGTGTTGAAGGTCAGGTATTCGGTGTGGCTCTTCATCGCTTCTGGCTCCCGGGGCGGGGGGCATGGGCCTGGGTCTTGCCCAGTGTGCGGCCTTTCAGCCGCTGAAAGGTCTCGCTGCCCAGGGCGCGCTTCAGCGAAGCGGCCGCCGTCTCTTGTTTGAGCTTTAGGTAGCTGTCGTAGCGCTCCGGATCCAGGTCGCCGTCGGCTAGCGCGGTTTGCACGGCGCAACCGGGTTCGTTGCTATGGCCGCAGTCGTTGAACTTGCATCGCAGGGCCAGGGCCGCGATGTCCTCGTAGCTCAAGTCGACGCTGCTCTCCTCCACCAAACCCAGCTCGCGCAAGCCGGGGCTGTCGATCAGGCAGCCGCCGCCTTTCAGGGCCAGCAGGTGGCGGCCCACGGTGGTATGCCGCCCGCGGCCATCCTTCTCGCGGACCTCGGCGGTGGCCATCTCGTCACGGCCCAGCAGGGCGTTGACGAGCGTGCTCTTGCCCACGCCCGAGCTGCCGATCAGCACGGCCGTGCCATGGCCATCCAGGAGGGCGCGCAGCTCCTTGAGGCCCTTTTTTCGCTGGGGCATGCTCAGCAGGATCACCGGTGCGTCGCCAGCGATGGCTTTCACGGCGGCTTGGGCTTCGGCGCCGTTGTCGTCGCTCAGGTCGACTTTGGTCAGCAGGATGGCCGGGCGGGCTTGCGATTCGCGGACCAGCCCAAGATAGCGTTCCAGGCGGCGCGGGTTGAAGTCCTCGTTCAGGCTGCTGGTGATGAGGCCCCAATCGACATTGGCGGCCAGGACCTGCAGGAGGCCGGCCCGGCGTTCCAGGTCGCGCCGGCTCTGTTCGCGCCGCACCAGCGCGTTGCGGCGGGGCAAGCGGCGCAGGATGCGGCCCCGGCGGTCGTCGACGCGCTCCACCAGCACCCAATCGCCCACCGCCGGGTATTCGTTACGGTCTCGCACGCCCTTGCGTAGGATGCCCATCAGCTCGGCGTTCAGCTGCATGCCCTCGTCCAGCAGGACGTGGTAGATTCCCCGGCTTTCAAAGGCGATCCGGCCTGGCAGCAAGGCCCGTTCTTCGGGCGCGATGGCATCCTGGAAGAATGCGTCAAAACCCAATGATCTCAGGGTCATTCCGTCAGCCACGATCCACCTTCAATCGGCCTTGGTCCATGGTGAGCACCTGATCGGGCTGGTAGGCCTCGGGTGTGGCGTGGGTGCTGGTCACAAAAGTCTGGACCTTTTGATCCAGCAAAGCCAGGAGCTGGCTTTGACGCTGCAGATCCAATTCACTGAGCACGTCATCCAATAGCAGGACGGGGCTTTCGCCCAGCTTGCGGGTGAGGAATTGGACTTCGGCCAGCTTCAAGCTGAGCGCGATGCTGCGCTGCTGACCTTGGCTGGCGAAGAGGCGGGCCTTTTGCCCGTTGAGCGTGAGCTCTAGGTCGTCACGGTGGGGGCCGCTGAGCGTGGTGCCGCGGGCCTGCTCTTCGCGGGCTCGCTCGCGCAGCCGAAGCCGGAATTGATGGGCGATCGATTCTGGGTCGCTCGGCAGGCGGCCTGCTGCGGGGGCCACCGTGCTCAGGTAGCGCAACTCCAATTTTTCATCGGGACCCCCGAGGCGCGCTTGAACCTGGGCCGCCAGCAGATCCAGTTCCGTCACGGCTGCGACCCGGAAACCCAGGATGGCGGTCCCGCTGGCGATGAGCTCCTCGTCAAAGGCATGGACGTTATCCAAGGAGCCGCGACCCTCGGCATAGGCTTTTAAGGCGCTGTTGCGTTGTTTAAGGGAGCGTTGGTAGCGGGTGAGATCTTGCAGATAGGCCTGGCTGGCTTGGCTGATCTCCAGATCCAGGTAGAGGCGGCGGGCCGTAGGTCCAGCCTTTACCAGTTCCAGGTCCTCGGGCGTGAAGAGGACGACCGGCAGCTGGCCGAAGATCCGGCTCAATGGGCTGAGCTTCTTGAAGTTCAACAAGAAGCGTTTTGGTTGGCCTCGTTTGAGTTGGGCCTCGAGGTCCCGCGTGATGACGCCTTCTTGGTGGCTGACCTTGGCGCGCAAAAGGGCTTCATCGGTATGGTGTTGTATCAGGTCATCGGGACCGGTGCCGGCTCGGAGAGTCTTGGTGGTCCCAAGAAAAAAAATGGATTCCAGCAGGTTGGTTTTTCCCTGAGCATTGGATCCCAGGAGCAGATTGGCTCGGGGATGCGGCTCCCAATCGATACGCTCAAGGTTGCGGACCTGGAAGAGGTGAAGATGGGTCAGGATCATGCCGTTTGGGCCTCTATCCACAAGGTCCGATAAGGATTGTTTCTTATGGCGGAAGACCTTTGGCAAGTTATTGACAACTCGTTCAAAGCTTGGGGATGAAGGGTTGTTCCACGTGGAACATCCACAATGAACGATTTCCCCAACTTCGACTGTTCCACGTGGAACATCATTGGGATTCCGGTCCAAAGCATTGTGCCAGGGCCGCATCGATTGGATTAAGTCCAGTCAAGAGCTCCCTGGGGCTCCACCAGCGGATTTTGTCCACCTCGTGGTTTGGTTTGAAGGGAAAGAGCTGACTGAGGCAACCGCAGTAGAGGGCACCATATTCAGTCTCTCGTTGAGGCCCCTTGGAATAGCAGATCAAGCCCCGGAACCACATCTCAAGAGGCCGCTGGCAGCTTTCTTCAAAGAGCTCCCGTAGGGCGGTCTCCCCGGCACTTTCGCCGGGCTTGACGATACCACCCGGAAGCTCCCACTGTTGCTTGACGACATTATGGACCAGGAGAATCGTGCCGTTGTGCCCCAAGGCGCAAAGGGCATGGGTCAAGGGCTGATAGGCCACGCCGGAAGCCAGGACAGTTTCCGAACCCGGTCGTAGCTCCAGCAAGGTCCGATCTTGCCATTGGGCAAGGAAGGAAAACTCATTCAAAGAAGAGGTTCCTTTTGAGCCAGACCTACGGGCCGCGGGAAGCGCTTAGGCGTTTCCCCAATCTTGCGCAGGCAGATAAGAATCCTGGCTTCGTTGACACCAGGTAGCTGGAAGGCTTTGCGTTCTGCCACTTCCATTTTCAACTCTTTGAGTGCCTTAGTTGCTTCGGTCAGTTCCTCATCAGCCTTGGGGCCCTTATAGGCCACCAGTAAGCCACCGACCTTAAGCAAAGGCGATCCTAGTTCTATGAGCGCATTAAGGCGTGACACGCCCCGAAAGAAGACGGCATCACATTGGCCTCGCAAGGATGTTCCACGTGGAACATCGATCTTGGCTGAGACGGTGTGGTCCGCTCCCTGAGCTAGAACCTCAGCGCGGGCATTGTGGACCTGCACCCGTTTGAGCAACCCCAGGCTTGCGGCAGTAGTATTTAAGAAGTGTGCCTTTTTTCCTGTAGATTCCACCAAGTGCAGCAGTGAATTTGGTACTGCCATAGCTAGAACCAAGCCAGGGAAACCTGCGCCGGAACCAATGTCGGCCCAGATGACAGGTCCCTTACTTTGGGTCGCAAGATCTTTCAACAAAAGAACTGACAGACTGTCGACAAGGTGTTTATGAACGGCTTCTTGAGGGTCGGTTATGGCAGTCAGATTCATGGTCTGGTTGGCTTCCAGGACCATGTCCAGGTATCGGATCAGAGCAGGGCTAGCACTCGATGGCAAGTTCAGGCCTAGCGCTGCCACATCCTGTAGCAAAAGGTTTTCAAGCGTTTCCGAAGTCATTATTTCCTTTGCGGGATCGTCTCTGGGTTCTCTATCGGCGCAGAGGGAGCTGAGCGGCGTCGAGCTTCAAGGTAAACCAGTAACACGCTGATATCGGCCGGCGTGACGCCGGAGACCCGGCTGGCCTGTCCTATTGAAATTGGCCTCACCGATTGAAGTTTCTGCCGTGCTTCTAGACTGAGCCCGTTCACCAGGATAAAATCCAAGTCTTCAGGCAGGCGCCGTTCTTCTAGTTTTTTAAACTGTTCGACTTGGATCAGTTGACGACGGATATAGCCATCATACTTCACCTGGATCTCAACTTGCTCAGAGATGCTTCGTTCTAAAGGTGGTTCAACGCCTTTGAAGCCGGTCGAATTTTCTAAAAAAGCTAAGTCTTTCCAACGTATTTCAGGTCGACGCAGTAAATTGCTAAGGCTGACGGAATCCTCGACAGGGCTGCTTTCGAGCTGCAACAAGGCTTGATTCAAACCAGGGCTCGGCTTCAACCAGCTGTTTTCCAGGCGTTCCATTTCCAAATTGATCTGAACCCGGCGGACCACAAAATCGCTATGCAGGCCTTCCGCCAGCAAGCCCCATTCGCGTCCCAGGTCCATGAGCCGAAGGTCGGCATTGTCTTGTCGAAGTAACAAGCGGAATTCTGCCAGCGAGGTGAAGAGACGGTAGGGCTCAGCCGTACCCTTGCTCACTAAGTCGTCAATGAGCACTCCGATATAGGCTTGTTCGCGGCCCAGCACCACGGGTGCCAATCCCTGAACAAAGCGGGCGGCGTTCAGCCCGGCCATCAAGCCTTGCGCGGCGGCCTCCTCATAACCGCTGGTCCCATTGATCTGGCCAGCCAGGTAAAGCCCCTGCCATTGGCGCACCGCCAGGTCGTGGGTCAACTGGGTGGGAAGCACGTAGTCATACTCCACCGCATAGCCGGGGCGCATGATCTCCACGCGTTCGAATCCACGCAAGCGGCGCAGAAAGGTCAATTGGTCAGCTTCGGGCAGGCTGGTGCTGAGCCCGTTGAGGTAGAGCTCCTGGGTATCCAAGCCTTCGGGCTCGATGATGACCTGGTGCCAAGCCTTGTCGGGAAAGCGGACGACCTTGTCCTCGATGCTGGGGCAGTATCGAGGCCCCACCCCGCGGATGCTGCCATTGTAAAGGGGGGAACGGACCAAGCAATCGCGGATGGCCTGATGCACGCCGGCATCGGTGCGCGCCACCCAGCACAAGGCCCGGTTGCGCAAGCTCCCCCGCGGGGTGGCATGGCTGAAAGGTTGAATGTCATCGTCGCCAGGGAAAGGCTCAAAGCAGCTAAAATCAAGGCTTTGACGATCGACCCTTGGATTGGTGCCAGTCTTGAGGCGTCCCAGTTCTAAGCCCAGGGCGCGTAGGCTGTCTGACAGCCCGATGGCCGCCGGCTCCCCGGCGCGGCCACTGGGCACGCGATGGTCACCGATGTGTATGAGGCCCTGGAGGAAGGTGCCGGTGGTGAGGATCACGGCGCGACTGCGGTAGTCCAAGCCGGTCTTGGTTCGCACGCCCAAGATCCGGCGGCTGGGAGCATCGATCAATAACGACTCGACTTGAGCTTGTTTCATGCTCAGCCCCGGGACTTTCTCCAAGGTTGATTTGACCCAGGCACGGTAGGCGTTCTTATCGCATTGCGCGCGAGGCGCTTGAACGGCCGGGCCCTTGCTCGTGTTGAGCATCTTGAACTGGATCCCGGTGGCGTCGGCGGCGAGGCCCATCAGCCCGCCCAGGGCGTCGATCTCGCGGACCAAGTGGCCCTTAGCCAGCCCTCCGATGGCAGGGTTGCAGCTCATGGCTGCCACCGTGTCCAGATTCATGCCCAGCAGCAAGGTGCGCAAGCCCAAGCGTGCCGAGGCATGAGCCGCTTCGGCACCGGCATGGCCCGCACCCACCACGATGACATCAAAATCCAGATCCGCCATATCCACCGAATTAGAATCCCCCTTTTCAGGATGGCGCCATCATAGCAAGGGCCTGTCTTAAGGCAAGCGCAGCCCCATTCGGATGCGAATGAAGGCGGTTTCAATGCCAAGACGCTGTTTCTTAGGACGGAAACAGGCCTCGGAGCTATGATGGAAGGCGATGATTCTTGGCTTAGGGCCAGTGGGTCCCGAGCCGAAGAGCCTTTGAACAAGGGATCTCATGCCTCCGATCTTGAGCCTTCATGAACAAAGAGTGCTGGGTTGCCTCCTGGAAAAGGAAGCGCTGACACCGGATAGCTATCCCTTGACGCTGAACAGCTTGCGGTTGGCCTGCGATCAGAAGACCAGCCGCGAGCCCGTCCTCGACCTGGATGAGGGCATGGTCAGCGCCGCATTGAACGGGCTCAAGGGGAGGGATCTGGTCTTCACCCGCATGGATGGGCGGGCGCCGCGTTACAACCACACCTTGGAGAAGGTCGCCGCGCTGAATCAGGCCCAACGCGCGGTGCTGACGTTGTTGCTTTTGCGTGGGCCCCAAACGGCCGGAGAGCTAAGGGGGCGAAGCGGGCGCTTGCACGAGTTCCAGACGCCGGCGGAGGCCGAGGACGCCTTGAACCATCTGGCGGGGCTGACAAGCGGGCCATGGGTCCAACGTCTGCCGCGACGGCCGGGCGAGAAGGAGGCCCGCTGGGTTCACCTGCTGGGCGGGGACCTTAGCGTGACCGACACCGAGGTCGAACAGGCCGAGGCCGTGGACCGCGCTTCTGAACTGGAGCGTCGCATCGTGGACCTGGAACGCGAGGTGGCCGCCATGCGCTTTTTCATCCAGAACCACCCGACGGAAGGGCACAAGGGTTGATGACGCCGGTAGAGCCTCCATCACGCGATGACCACGGCCAGGTGAAACGCCTGTCGCCCCAGAACATAAGCGCGGATGCGGACGCTTTCATCGATTTATTCTCCCCCATCCTGGATAGCGCCGGATTGGTGGTCTTCGATTGGGACATGGCCCACGATAACGCTGTGTTCGCTGGCAACCCGGAGCGGATCTTCGGTGGGCCGATCCCCGAAGGGGGGGGCTCCGTCTTCTTCGATCGCATCCATCCGGATGACCGGCTGCGACTGCACGCCATCATCTGGACCACGGCGGCCCTGCCGGCAGCCCGCAGCATCAAGGGCGCGTGGGGGCCCGGAGCCACGTGGCGGGTGGTGGGCTTTGACAACAAGGTGCGCACGGTGCGCTCGGTCAGCCTGATCTTCGGCGATGACCAGGGACGGCCCACCAAGCTGCGCGGTTTCTTTCAGGATCAGACCGAGCAGCAGGTGGCGTTGGACGCCCTGCGCGAAGCTGAGCGCTACCGGGAGCGGATCGCCGTGGCTTCGCCCCATTTGCTCTACGTGCTGGACATCGCCAGCCAACGCCCCCTGTACATGAACCGCTCGTTCTGGAGCCAGCTGGGCTACGATCCCCACGAGACCCAAGCTTTTGGGGCTGCAGGCGAGTCGATCTATGGACGCTTGCATCCTGACGACCGCCATCGTCTGCCCGACCAGATGGCCCGCTGGCGCCAGGCGGAGGATGGAGAAGTCCTCTACGCCGAGCTCCGCCTGCAGCACAAGGATGGCAGCTGGCGGATCTTACGCCACGCCGACATGGTCTTTGAAAGAGGCCAGGATGGCCTGCCCACCCAGCTGGTGGGCGTGGCCGAGGACGTCACGGATCGCAGGGCTTTGGAGCAGCAGCTCTTGCAGGCTCAGAAGATGGAGAGCGTCGGCCAACTGGCTGGGGGGGTCGCCCATGACTTCAACAACCTGCTCACGGTGATGCAGGGTTATGCCCGGGAGGCCCGCGGCTTGGCGCAAGGAGAGGGGGCCCTGGAGAGCCTGCTCAGCCGCTTGGAGCTGGCGGCCACCCGTGGCGCCAGTTTGACGGGCCAGCTCCTGGCCTTCGCCCGGCGCCAGCCCTTGGACCGACGCGGCGTGGAGCTGAACACCTGGTTGAGGGAGAGCAGCCACTTGATACAGCGGGCGGTGGGTGAAGCCGTGGAGCTGCGCGTGCTGGAGGCGCCCCAACCGCTGTGGGTCAAGGCGGATCCGGTGCAATTGGAGCAGGTCCTCTTGAACCTATGCCTGAACGCTCGGGATGCCATGGATGGGGAGGCCGGATGCCTGCGCTTGGAGGTGGCCTCGATCCGGTTGAGCCGGACCCAGGCCGAAGCCTGGGGCATGGCGGAGGGCGTCGCTGCGCTGCTGAAGGTCAGCGACGATGGCTCCGGCATGGAGCCTGGGGTCTTGGCCCGGGCCTTGGAGCCGTTCTACACCACCAAGCCCGTCGGCAAAGGCACCGGGCTGGGCTTGAGCACCTGTTTCGGCATCGCCAAGCAGCATAACGGACACCTGGATATCCAAAGCCAGGTGGGGCGTGGCACCACCATCACCGTGGCATTGCCCGTCGGATCGTCCAGCGACGCGGTGGCGGACCCTGCCATTTCTCCATCGGCGGAGCGGCCCCAAGCCAGTGCCACGGTGCTCTTGACCGAAGACTTGGATGACCTGCGCGAGCTCTTGCAGCGCCTGTTGACGCATGCCGGTTACCGGGTGCTGGTGGCCAGGGATGGTGAGGAGGCGCTGGCTTTGGCCTTGGCACAGCCCACCCCCATTGATGCTTTGGTCACCGACCTGGGGCTGCCCAAGATCAGCGGCAAGGACCTGGCGTTGCGTCTGCGCCAGCACTGGCCTGGCTTAAAGGTCCTGGCCACCAGCGGCCATGCCCCCAGCCACGAAGGCCCCGCGAGCTGGCTGGGCCCGAACGGTCGATTCATGGCCAAGCCCTTTAATTTTGATGCATTGCTGGCCGAGCTGCGCGCCCTTTTGGGCGGATGAGACGACGGAGGACGTGGGATGAGCCCGAATGAACCGTTCCACCCATGGCAAGTGCTGGACGCCGTGCACTATGTCTATGACGTGCCCAGCATGTCGGTGATCAACCCCATGAGGTCGCTTCCACCGATCCTGGGCTACAGCCAGGCCGAAGCCGAGGCATTGCTGAGCCGACCCTGGCCATTGCGCAGCCTGGCGCATCCCGATGATGCCATCACCTTCCGGCAACTCCCGGAGGCGGCCGAATCGCTGGATGTTGGCCGGGCTTTCCGCGCCTTCTTCCGGTTGAAGGCCAAGGACGGGTCCTATCGGCCCTTCAGCGCCACCGCCTTCACGGCCACCAAGGATGAGCATGGCCGAGTGACGACCATGCTGGTCATGCTAAAGGATTTTTCGCTGGAAACGGAGCGGGACAGGCAGCTCAGTTATGTCCAGCAAGCGTTGGAACTGGCGTTGGACCCCTTTTTCCGCATCGGCTACGACAATATCATAAGGGACGTGAACAAGGCCTCATGCGACCTGCTCGGCTATAGCCGGCATGAGCTGGTGGGCCAGCCGATGCCCTACTACGACGAAGCCTACGCCTTGGACTTGCAGCGGCGCCAGGAGCAGATACGGGAGCATAGGAACGCGAGCTTTGAATCCGTCCTGCGCGCCAAGGACGGCAGCCCCGTGCCCTTGGAGATAAGCGCAACGCATATCAGCGTGGGCGGTGACGAGTCCATCTTCACCAGTTGCCGCGACCTGCGGCCCCGTTTGGAACTGCATGACCGCCTGCTTCAGGTGGAAAAGTTGGAAACCGTCAGCGAGCTGGTGGGCGGGGTGGCCCATGACTTCAACAACCTCCTTGCCATCATCACCGCTGGCCTGGACCAAGTCCGCCCGGCTTCAGACACGGACAGCCGGTTCCGAGCGATGGATGAAGCCTTGGAGCGCGGTGCGGCATTGGTCCGTCGCATGCAGGCATTCGCCCGTCGCCGGGCCCTGAAGACCCAGCCCAATGACCTGCTGAGCATCATCGAAGCCTGCCGCCCCCGCTTGAGAGGGGTCTTGGGCCCGCAGATGGAGTTGAAGATCGAGGGCGCGGCCGACCTGCCCAAGGCTCTGGTGGATCCGGGCCAGGTGGACGAGATCCTGCTCAACTTGGCCATGAATGCCCGCGACGCAGCTGGCGGTCGGGGCGATTTCACCCTTCGGGTCGAGCCTCAGTTGATCAACCTGGATGCGGCCCAGGCGTTAGGGGTCCAGCCGGGGCCCTATCTGGCCATCCTGGCTTTGGATCATGGGCCGGGCGTTCCAGCCAACATCGCCGCGCGCATCTTCGATCCCTTCTTCACCACCAAGACCCCC
>Ga0182030_10006567_pt1 | contig 24511 bp, 24 predicted proteins | sample 812S3MmetaG_FD_121299 | JGI IMG/M metagenome (GOLD analysis project Ga0182030, IMG submission 121299) | Permafrost microbial communities from Stordalen Mire, Sweden - 812S3M metaG (Illumina Assembly) | ecosystem: Environmental > Terrestrial > Soil > Wetlands > Permafrost | place: Sweden...
CTCATTGTGATCGAAAAATTAGCGCCGGGAGCGCGACTCATAAATGAGAGGTTTGGACCTGCAAAAAATGCAGATGATATAAAGGAATTAAGAACGTTGTACGCTCAAAATTCAACAAGGGGTGCCTACCGGGAATCGGACCCGGATTGCTTCTGCCACAGAGAAGAGCTTTACCATTAAGCTATAGGCACCATCATAGAATTTGTCGCCCATTGGCGGGCGGCTCATCCGCATCCTTAATGTACACGGCTTTGGCTGTTTTTTCAACATTTTGGGAGTATGATTAGGCCATGGTGTAACATCTTTTATACAAAGAGTGGTCGGTCGACGGCTTATATTAATCGGTTAATTTTAATGAAATTCTCATGAACTATTCCGCAATAAAAAAAGAAGACCCGCAGGTATACGAGATTATCAAGCGCGAGGAGCAGCGGCAAAAAGAAGGCATCGAACTCATCGCGAGCGAGAATTACGTCTCGACCGCGGTGCTGACCGCGATGGGTTCCATCCTGACCAACAAATATAGTGAAGGATATCCGGGCAAGCGTTATTACGGTGGCAACGAGATTATCGATCAGGCAGAGAACTTGGCAATCGCACGTGCGAAAGAGTTGTTCGGCGCGGAGCACGTGAACGTGCAGCCGCTCTCCGGCTCGCCGGCGAACCTGGCGGTGTACATGGCGCTGTTGCAGCCGGGCGACAAAGTGCTGGGATTTTCGCTGGACCAGGGCGGACATCTTTCTCATGGGCATCCGCTGAACTTTTCCGGAAAACTGTACACGATCATCCCATATTTTGTAAACAAAGAAACCGAGATCATCGACATGGATGAAGTGGAGGCGATCGCGATGCGCGAGAAGCCGAAGATGATCATCGCCGGATTCTCCGCATACTCACGTTCTATGGATTGGGCGCGCTTCCGGGCGATCGCGGATAAGTGCGGCGCATTCCTCTTCGCGGACATTGCGCACATCGCGGGGCTCATTGCGGGAAAGCAACTGGAGAATCCGATCCCGTTCTGCGACGTCGTTTCAACGACTACGCACAAGACCCTGCGCGGTCCGCGCGGTGCGATGATCATGTGCAAGGAGCAGTTCGCGTCGGCGATCGACAAGGCGGTGTTCCCCGGAGTGCAGGGCGGCCCGCATGATCATATCAATGCCGCAAAAGCGATCGCCTACGGCGAGGCGCTCAAACCGGAGTTTGTGGAATATTCAAAGAATGTGATTGCGAATGCGCGCGCACTCGCGGCGGCGTTGCAGGAGAAGGGCTATCGCATCATCTCCGGCGGTACGGACAATCACTTGATGCTCGTCGACGTGTTTGGCAGTAAGAACATCACCGGCAAGGAAGCGGAGAAGGCGCTTGAGAAAGTGGGCATCTCCATCAACAAAAATATGATCCCGTTCGATCCGCGCAAGCCGCTTGATCCGTCGGGCGTGCGCCTCGGCACGCCGGCGCTCACCACGCGTGGATGTGGCGTGAACGATATGAAGACGGTGGCGGATCTCATCGACGAAACGTTGGCACATCGCGAGGATGAGGCCGCGCTCGGCGCAATCCGGCAGAAGGTCAAGACATTTTCACTGAAGTTTCCGGTGCCGGGAATTGAATAGCTCCTATTAATTTATTTTTCGCATGGCTGTTTCGCACCGCGCAAAGATTATCCATCTAAAAAAGAGCGATCCTCGGCTGAAAGTAATAATAGAGGGGGTCAAACTGCGCGAGCTCGCCGGACGTGCCGGCGCCACCGGATATTTCGAGGCGCTCGTGGAAGCGATCGTGAGTCAGCAGCTTTCGATTAAGGCGGCCGACACGATCTTCGCGCGTTTTGTCGCGCTCACGCCGGGTCGCACGTTTCCGCCGCCGCGTGCGATTATTAAAATGCCGGTGGCAAAAATGCGAAAGTGCGGCCTGTCCAAAATGAAAGTGAGTTTTATCAAAGATCTTGCGCGGAAGACGCTCGACGGGTCGCTCAACTTTAAAACGATCGACACGCTGAGTGACGAGGAGGTCATCGAGCATCTGACGAGCGTGAAAGGGATCGGGCGCTGGACCGCGGAAATGTTTTTGATATTCTCGCTTCGCCGCGCCGACGTGTTCTCGTACGGCGACCTCGGCTTGCGCAAAGCGATGCAAAAGATATATAAGATGAGGAAGGAACCGACGGCGCGCCAGGCGGAAAAGATCACGGCGCAGTGGAAGCCGTATCGCAGCCTCGGCGCACGCTACCTCTGGGCAAGCATCGATAATAAAAATTAACATTATCACCATCACGCCATGATCATCGACGGCAAGGCCATCGCGACCGATATAATAGAACGGCTGGGCGCGCTCCCGAAGCCGGGGAAATTCTTCGGCGCGGCGCTTGTGGGCGACGATCCCGCATCGCTCAATTTTTTGAAACAAAAAGAGCGCGTGGCGCGCGAGCTCGGCATTGAATTCCGCCTCTATCAGCTTCCGCTCGGCATCACCACCGATGCGCTTCGCGCGGAGATCGGCCGGCTCGCCGAGCCGAAAACATGCGGCGCATTCATCGTCCAGTTGCCGCTTCCCGAAAAGATCAATCGCTATTATGTTTTGAACGCGATTCCGAAAGAAAAGGATGTTGATTGTTTGAGCGAGCAGGCGCTCGGCGCGTTTTACACCGAGCGCGGGAAGATCGCGCCGCCGTCGGTGGCGACCGTGGAGGAGATTTTATCGCGCGAGTACCACGACTCCGACTCCGCGCGCGCAGCCGGTGCTTTGCGCGAACTGAAGGCGGTCGTCATCGGCGCGGGATTTCTGATCGGCAAGCCGGTGGGATTCTGGCTACAGAATCGCGTGGCGGAGCTTGTGGTGTTGGATGCGAGCGTCAAGAACATCCACGACAAACTGAGCGATGCGGACATCGTGATCGCAGGCGCCGGACACGCAGGTCTTTTCAACGCGAGCCACTTAAAAGAGAGGGCGATCGTCATTGATTTCGGTTTCAACCGATCTGCGGAGGGAAAAACGGTTGGCGACTTTGACCCGACCGGCGCGGATGAAAAAAACATCCGCTATACCAAAACGCCAGGCGGCACCGGGCCGGTGCTCGTGGCAAAGCTGTATGAGAATTTCTATAAACTGAACGGTTGACGGATAGCAAAAATGGGAATATAAATTTTAATAGAATAAGATCCTTTCAGGCGTCCCGGAGGGTGTCTTGCCTGAAAGGACCTTATTCTATTTCATGGTGCGCGCTGAGGGAGTTGAACCCCCGGCCCACTCGGTGTAAACGAGTTGCTCTACCGCTGAGCTAAGCGCGCCTGCAAAGAATGGTAGCGGTTATCCACAATTTTGTAAATAATCAAAGCAGTTTATACTGACAGTAGTAAGGCTTCAAATTTTTGCGAGGGTATTTCAATGAGCGAATCGGCATTACGGAATTGGGACCCATCTTTTCCAAGGGACGGATCGAAGCCGGAGAATATGGAAGCGGCAACGCAAAGGGCTATTCGGAACTTTGCGAACAGGATCAAACCGAAGCGGACCCGCTTTGGCCGCCGTTGCCCTCAAGGCATGTGGAGGCGGTACGTTTACTCTCGCCATCATGGATAAAGCATTTTTTCTACCCCAATTTTCTCGAGCCCCGGATCCATTCGGGGCTTCTCTTTCTCCGGAAAATAAAAAGCCATAGTTCTCGAGCGAGCTATGGCTTTTTATTTTGTCGGGCCGCAGGGAATTGAACCCTGTCTACTTGCTCCCAAAGCAAGCGTACTACCGGTATACGACGGCCCGTTATGTATGGATCGGCGCAGTATGCGCCGAGTGAGCCTCTTTAAAGTATCCTACTTTGACATAATAATCAATTTCTCATTTTTTTTAATGATTTTTTAATCGGGTATATGCCAGTGTTTTTAATATCGACTATGCCCTATAAAAATATAAAAAAACTCTATGAGGCGCAGAAGAGGCATCGTTTAAAGGTTCGCGCTAAGATGTTTGAGTTTCTTTCTGATAAATCTTGCATGGATTGCGGAGAAAAAGATCCGATTGTTCTTGAATTTGACCACCGAGATCCTGGAAATAAATTTAAGGTTATTGCGAAAATGTTATCAGGCCACTATTCGTGGGAATCGGTTAAGGCTGAAATAGAAAAATGTGATATCCGTTGTGCCAATTGTCATAGACGAAAAACTTATATACAGTTAGGATGTTGGGGGAGAACAAAGCCCTCGTAGCTTAATGGATAAAGCAAACCTCTTCTAAGGGTTTGATGTAGGTCCGATTCCTGCCGGGGGCACAAGTTGAGTACGGAGAGTTCTTTCAGAAAAATTTAACCGCGCTTCACTCGCGTTTTTTTGTGCCGGGCCCCAGAGTCGAACTGGGCACGCCTGCCTCTTCAGGGCAGCGCTCTACCGATGAGCTAGTCCGGCATGAATTCAAGACTTAGAATATCGGATTTCCCCTTCAAAGTAAAGAAATAAAAACACCCTCTTTCGCCGAACGGTCATCTGCCTGGAGGCGAAGGAGGGTGTTTTTATTGACTGTTATTTCTTCGTCTTCAGCGTAATCCGCTTTTCTTCCTGCTTGACGGTGTCGATGACGAACGGATAGCTTTCGCCGACGGTGAGCGCTTTCTTCATCTCGTCCTGGCCGCCGAATTCAGAAATGTGGACCATTCCCTGGAGGTCGCCATCGAGCGCGACCACGGCGCCGAACGGATTGAACTTGTAGACCTTGCCTTGCACTGTCTCGCCCGACTTGAATAAGTCGCCAACTTTAAGCCATGGGTCTTCCTTGAGCGCTTTGAGTGAAAGAAAGACGCGGCCTTCTTTGATATCGATGATCTTGGCTTTCAACGGATCGTTCACCTTTACGAGCTCCTTCGGGTTGTCGATCAATTTGTAATCCAACTCGGAGATGTGGATCATACCTTCGATCTGCGGGTTGTCGGTAAAGCGGACGAACACGCCGAAGTCGGCGGTGCCGGATACCATGCAGTCCACAACCTGACCGATCGTGTATGCGGCGAGCAGCTCTTTGACGTTCGCCGAAAGCACCTCGCGCTCGGAGACGATCACCTTGTTGGTACGCGAGTTGACGTCGATGATCTTGACGTTCAATTCCTGTCCGACAAATTTTTTCAATTCCTCCGCGATCTTAATGCGGTCACCGTCCGGGACCTTCGGATAGTGTTCGAGTGAGAGTTGTGAGACGGGGAGGAACGCCTTGAGGTCGTCCGCGACGGTGGTCATAAGGCCGCCGGCGTTCGCCGCAACGATCTTTGCCTTGATGACCTCGCCCGACTCGGAAAGTTCTTTTGCGAGCGCCCAAAGCTTTTGCTTACCGGCTTCGGAGAGCGAGAGTTCGATGTCGCCTTCCTCGCCATCGAGTGCGACGATCTTCGCCTGGAGCGAATCGCCGGGCTTGAGATTGCGGATGGCCTCGCGCGCGTTTGCGATCTCGGCGCCGAACACAATGCCGGTGCCAAAGCGGCCCATATCAAAGTAGGCTTTGCGGGGAAGCTTCTTGAGGAGCGTGACGGTGACGACGTTGCCTTCTCTCGGCCAGTCGGTGGCGGATATCTCGATTTTAGTGGCTTGCGCGACGGCGCCCGTCCTTGGTTCTTCGGTTTGTGGCATGAGGATGATTATATCAGTGATTCCCGCTTTTGCAAGGGCGGCGCATAGGCTTTTCGGGGTCGCGTATTTCTCTGCTGAAAAATCGCTACGCCTCGGCGCCTTCGCGCCTCCGGCATACCCCGAAAAGCCTATGCGTTGCCCTTGCAAAAGCGGAGAGTCTTTATTTATAGGAGGAGTTCGAATCCTGCCCGGTGCACAAATGTTAAACCCGCATAGTTCATACGATCTATGCGGGTGTGATTGGGGGATGATTCCCCTCGACTTTCTCTTCTTTTGTGCGATTCGCCTCAATTACTTCTTGGACCGTGAATGTTTTTCCGCAAGAAAAGCATTGCCTCGCCGCACCAGTCAGCGGTGCCATTGCTCCGCCGCATACCGGACAAACGAAACTCTGTCGGAAACCACTCAAGAGCTTCAGAATATTAAAAGGCATAATAACCTCCATTCCTGCTTATATAATAGCATATATAAGCACATTGTCAAGTACTGTGAAAACAGCCTTATTTTATCGAATAATTCACGAAATAGGTTCGAACCTGGTCCGATACCCCGCACAAAAAAACTGGAATGATCGGGCAATCGTCCCAGTTGAGAATTTTTCGCTATCGAAGTGCGATCCAGGTGCCTTCGATCGTACCTTCGTCCGTCGTATAGAGCGGGGGGTCTTTTGACTCAATCTTCCCCTTCCCCACCAGCTGTTCAAACGTGTACACCTTGCCACAGCCAAAGCTCTTACTCTTTGGCAAACATCCGAAGCGTGCTCCGACATGGATGTCGAGCTTGGTTGTGCTGTGCTCCCTTTTGCAATTTGGACAAAACCAGCGATACTCCGGCTTGTCGAGCGGATTTGCATAGGCCATTTGACCGGCCCTCCCTGGTGGGAATCCTAGTATTTTATATGGAAAACTGCAAGATCGTTCGAGAATCATCCAGTCGGGCGTACATCTTCCCCTTTTGGATATATTGTGATATGATTCTTCCGGAGGAAATACATATGTGCGAGAGAGTTATTGATCCTCGTCATACCGATTGCCTGAATCGTCCCTGCCTGGACTGCCAGAGAGGGAATAAAGCGAGCGGAATCATCGGGAGAATCTGCCGTCGGCTGATTCTCGCGGAAAAAACCAAGCGGCCAGAGTGGCAAAAAGTACTCCTCGGACGAATTCCGGCGTTAAGGGCCATCAGGTCTGGGGCATCGCCGATCACCCAACGGAGCCAGATTCCCAACCGTCGTCGGTATTGTTGGTAACACTTCGCCGCCATCAGCCAATAGGGATGTTTTCGGACATCCCTATTTTTTATCAACAAATTAAAAAAGTCATCAAAATCGTTCGAAAATCGTCCAGTCGGGTGCGCCGGAATCTACAGCAGTCGGAAAATGAGGACGATGAGCGCGATCACGAGCAGTATGTGGATCAAGCCGCCTCCGACTTTGAAGCCGAATCCGAGCGCCCAGAGCACTAATAAGATGATGATGATTGTCCAGAGCATGGTGGGTTAATTTGGTAATAATTTAATGACGCCGCGCAGGATGCGTTGCAAGAGTTGAAGAACGACGATTTCTACTCCGGTCATACCAACAATGCCGTCCAAGAGGTTGATATATTACAGGGCTCTGCGGCTTCAACCGCCGATGTGCCGCTGGAATTTTGTTCCAATCTTTGCTAAAATCTATCCATATATGGTCATTAATTATTTTGGAAACGGCTGTTTTCGGTTGCAAAGCGGGGAGACGTCCGTGCTGGTGAACCCCGAGAATAACCGCCTAAAAGCGGATGTGACATTAAAGACGCTCACAGCGACGGCGCCGGAGGCGGCGGATGGCGCAGAACCGAGCGATGAGATCGTGATCTCGTTCGCCGGCGAGTATGAAGAAAAAGAGATCGAAATCTTGGGATTCCCGATCGCGGAGGAGTCCACGGAAAAGTTTTTAAAGACGGCGTACGCGGTGTTGTGGGAGGGAATGAAGTTCGTGTTCCTCGGCCATCTTTCAAAGCCGATGGATGCGGCTTTGATGGAGGAGTTTTCAGAGCCGGATGTATTGATCCTGCCGGTGGGTGGCGGACACTTTTTAGAGCCGGAAGTGGCGGCAAAGATCGCAAAGCAACTCGAGGCGCGCGTCGTGATCCCGAGTTTCTATAAGACACCGGCGGAGTTTTTGAAGGCGGCCGGCAAAAAGGGCGAGGAGATGGACAAGCTCGTCTTCAAACAAAAGGACATCGCCGCCGACCGCGGCCGCGTGGTGATCCTTAAGGCAAACTAATGTTGGAAGAACTGCAATCGCTCAGCGACGGGAACAAAAAGCGCGTGCTCGTTATCGCCACAGTTATCATCATGGTCATTATCATCGGTGTGTGGGTGGTATATTTTAACAGCATCATTATGGGAACGGCGCAACCGGTGGCCACGGAGGCGACGACGACCAGTGCGGTAGCGACGCCGACGCCGACAACCACCGCCCCGGTGCCCGTGACCGCGCAGGCAAACGGTCCCAGCTTGTGGCAGAATATAGAGAATGGATTCGGGTCCATCGCCAATGTTTTCAAGAAGCCGTCGCAGTATAACATTCAACCGCAAAGTAACTAAAGAATATTTTCACTATGCCAGATATGGAACCACGGGAAATAACAAAAGAGCTTGGCGAATCGTATCTCGACTACGCGATGTCCGTGATCGTTGCGCGCGCACTGCCCGATGTCCGTGACGGTATGAAGCCGGTGCATCGCCGCGTGCTGTGGGCGATGTGGGACATGGGAGTTTTATCCACCGCAAAGTTTAGGAAGTCCGCATATGTGGTCGGTGAAACGATGGCAAAATACCATCCGCACGGTGACTCCTCTATATATGACACGATGGTGCGTATGGCACAGGATTTCTCGCTACGCTATCCGCTCGTGCGCGGGCAAGGGAACTTCGGTTCGGTGGATGGTGATCCGCCGGCCGCCATGCGTTATACCGAGGCCAAGCTTGCCGCGATCGCGAACGAGATGCTAACGGACATCGAGAAAGAGACCGTTGATTGGATCCCGAACTACGACGGTACGCGCAACGAGCCGACCGTGCTTCCCGCAAAATTGCCGAACCTTCTTTTGAACGGCGTTTCGGGTATCGCCGTCGGCATGGCAACGAGCATCCCGCCGCACAATCTGAACGAGGTCGCCGACGCTATTTTATACTTGGCGGACAACGAGGACGCCACAAGCGAGGATCTTTTGCAGTTCATAAAAGGCCCGGACTTTCCGACGGGCGGTGTCATCTACGACGTGAAGGCCATTAAGGAGGCGTATGTTTCCGGGCGTGGCGGAGTCATGGCCCGTGCGAAGGCGGATATTGTAGAGAAGAAGAGCAGCCGCCAGTTTGACATCGTTATTACCGAGATCCCCTATCAGGTCAATAAATCCGAGCTCATCAAGACGATTGCGGAGCTTGCGCAGGACAAAAAGATCGAAGGCATCCGCGATTTACGCGACGAGTCCGACCGCGAAGGCATGCGCATCGTGATCGAGCTCAAGAACGACGTCGCGCCGCAGAAGGTGCTGAACTGGCTCTATAAACACACCGACCTCGAGAAGAACTTCAACTTCAATATGATCGCGCTCGTGAACGGTATCGAGCCGCGCCTGCTCACGCTCCGCGACATTCTCGTGGAATATCTTAAACATCGGGAGAATATCGTCACCCGGCGCACCAAGTTCGATCTTCGCAAAGCGGAAGAGCGCGCGCATATTTTGGAAGGGCTTGCCATCGCGCTCAACGCAATCGACCGCGTGATCGCGACGATCAGAAAATCGGAAGACAAAGAGGTCGCACATATGAACCTCATGAAGCTTTTCAAATTGAGCGACCTGCAGGCAACGGCGATCTTGGAAATGCGGTTGCAGACGCTCGCGGCGCTCGAGCGACTTAAGATCGAGGCGGAGCTCAAGGAGAAGCATGCGCTCATCGCGGAGCTGAAGTTGATATTAAAGAGCCCTGCCCGCATTTTGAAGATCATTAAAGATGAAGTGACCGAGCTGAAAAATAAATACGGCGATGAGCGCCGCACGAAAGTGGTCTCGCGCGCCGTGGAATCGGTGAGCGACGAGGATCTTATTCCGGAGGAAGAGGCGATCGTGACGGTGAGCGGCGGCGGATACATCAAGCGCTTGCCGCCGGGCACGTTCAAAGTGCAGCGGCGCGGCGGAAAAGGATTGATCGGATCCGAAGTGGCCGACGAGGATTTTCTCTCACACTTCTTCAGCGCGAACACGCACGACAACGTGTTGTTCTTTACCGATCACGGTCGCGCGTTCCAGACGAAGGTCTACGAGATCCCGCAGGCGACACGCACCTCTAAGGGGAGGGCCATCCAGAATTTCCTCGAGCTGCCATCGAATGAGAATGTGAGCGCTATCGTCAGCTATTCGGCGAAGGGCGCCAAAGCGGAAGGTAAGAGCGGCAGGAAATATTTGATGATGGTCACCAAGCAGGGGGTCATCAAAAAAACTCCGCTTGAAGATTTTGAGAACATCCGACGCACGGGGATCATTGCGCTCTCGCTCAAGAAGGGCGATCAGCTCAAGTGGGCGCGCCTGACGACCGGCACGGAACAGGTGGTGCTCGCCACGCGGCAGGGCCAATCCATCCGCTTCGACGAGAAGCAGGTGCGCCCGATGGGTCGCACGGCGGCGGGCGTGCGTGCGATCAAACTGAAAAAACAGAACGATGAAGTGGCCGGCTTTGATATAATAAGAGGAGACGATGCGATGTTGCTCGTGGTCATGGAACATGGCTTCGCGAAGCAGACGGCGCTCAAGGAATACAAAGTGCAGAGCCGTGGCGGATCGGGGATCAAAACCGCCGAGGTGACGCCGAAGACGGGCATGGTGGTCTCGGCACATGTGGTGAGCGAAGAGAAGGAGATCTTCGCGCTTTCCGCGAAAGGGCAGATGATCCGCACGGAGCTAAGGACGGTGCGGAAGACGGGACGCTCCGCGCAGGGCGTGCACATCATGGATCTCAAGAGCGGCGATCGCGTGGCAGGAACGGTAGTGATTTGATTGTGTCGTCATATCTTTTTTATGCGCAAATGCCACACGAAGACGGTGAGCGCATAAAAAAGATATGACGACACAATCAAATCGCGGGAGTATATAAGAGAAAGAAGAAATGCCAACCAAATTCACTCAAAAACAGATCATCATTATAGGCGCCGCCGTACTCGCGGTGCTTATCGGAGGCGTGATATTTTTTATGAACATCCGATCGAACGTTGGCGGTCAACCGTCGCTGAAGCTCACCATTTGGGGGACGGACAGCCAACAGGCGATGAACGACGTGATCCAGTCGTATACCGGCCCGGGTTCGGGAACGAGTGCGCAAATCGCGTATACGCAGATCGACCCTTCGCAGTACCAGAGCAAATTACTCTCAGCGCTTGCCGCCGGCGCTGGTCCGGATATTTTTGAGATCCCTAACCGCGATCTTTCGCGGTGGCAAAGCGTCGCTGCGCCGATCCCTGCCACGCTCGCGACGACGTTCAACCAGGTCACGTTGCAGGGCGACTTTCCGGACGTCGTTTCGGGCGATTTTGTTTCCGGCGGGAATATTTATGCGTTGCCGCTTTCTATCGACACGCTCGCGATGATCTACAACAAAGACCTCTTCAACACCGCGGGCATCGCGACGGTGCCCACCACGTGGGAAGGCCTTGCGGCCGACCTGCCGGCGTTGCGTGTGGTGAACGCGCAGGGACAGATCACGCAGGCGGCACTCGCGCTCGGCGGCTCGGAGACGAGCATCCCCAACGCACCCGATATTATTTTCCTTTTGATGATGCAGAACGGCGCGCAGATGACGTCCGCCGACGGGACGTCCGTCACGTTCGCGTCCGGCTCTAACAGCACTGCCGTGGGCGGTGGCGGCGACACTTCCGGCCTCAACGCTTTCAACTATTATTTACAATTTGCCAATGCGGCGGATTCGAACTACACGTGGAACGACGGCATGGGAACCGCCCTCACGAGCTTTACCCAGGGGAAAACGGCGGTCATCTTTGATTATTCTTCCGCGCTCACCGCGATCAAGGCGCAGGCGCCGTTCCTCAACTACGGCGTTGCCGCGGTACCCCAGCCGGCGAACGCAACGGTGGCGGTCAACTATGCAAAATACAACGGCTTTGCGGTTTCGCGGAGCAGCACGCAGATCGCCGGCGCGTGGAACTTTATCATCAGTTTGACGTCATCCGCCGCAGATGAGAACATATATACGAAGGATACCGGCGCGCCGCCGGCGCTGCGATCGGTGATCGCGGCAGATCTTGGTGATCCCACGGTGGCGGTCTTCGCCTCACAGGCGCTCACCGCGAAGTCGTGGCACGAATCGAACAGCGAGCAGATCGATTCATTTATGAACACTGCGATCCAAAATGTTTTAAACGGCGCTGCCGATTCCGCCACGGCGCTCAGGCAGGCGCAAGACGCGATCAATGCGATAGGGAATTAACACACTAATATGGATATAAAAAACATCCTCGCCAAAATACTACTGGTCTTCATCATCGCCACGTCGGCGATGCTCCCGATGGTTTCATTCGCTTCATCCGGCGGTACGGCGTATAAAACCCCGTCTATCTGGCCGACAGGATATTGGGGGCCGATCGTATGGTGCACGGGGGATTACTTGCCTAATGCCCAGCAGCCCAACCAGCAGGTAGCGGTGAACGGAGGTGCGCCTGCCGCATGTACCAATCTCTGCGATCTTATCGGCACCGCCATCAATGTCATCTATCTCTTGATGTCGATAGCGCTCTTTTTCATCGCTCCCGTACTGATGGTGTGGGGTGGCGTCACGATGATGTTCGCCGGCGCGAACCCAGGTTCGCTCGAGACCGGCAAAAAAATACTTACGGGAACCGTTATTGGCATTGTCATCCTCCTCTGTTCCTATCTTCTCATCAACACCGTTCTCGGCGCCCTTAAAGTGACCGCTGTCGGAGGTTTTAATGGGAATTCCAATACTTGTTCAATACAATAATGGGACCGCTTTCCAAAAAAAAGAAATATATTTTTTTTAGCATTCTCCTTTTGGCGCTTGGTCTTTTTATCGCTCCAGCCGCTTTCGCGCAGACGCAGATAACAATAAGCACGAGCGTTCCCGGAACCTATGGCGCGACTGCGGGAACCGGTGGCCCCGGCGCTTTCGTTGCCAATTTTTATTGGTTCGCGTTGATGATCGGGGGGGTGCTTGCGTTTGGCGTGGTCGTCTATGGCGGAGTAAAATATATGGCATCCGCGGGAAATCCTTCGGGACAAAGCGACGCGAAGGAATGGATCGAAGCGGCGCTGTTGGGATTATTACTACTTGTGGGCGTATATTTTATATTAAGCGTCATCAACCCGCAGCTGCTCAATCTCAATCTGCCGTCGCTCACGCCGGTGAATATATCGAGCATCGTGGTGCCGGGCAATCCACCGGGCAGCACGAACGGGCCGAGCAGCAGTGGCAGCAGTTCTGCAAAGTGTCAAAGCCTAGTCGCCACTGGCGGTAGCACGATATCGGCACAGATTGACGCCGCCGCTGTCTCATATTGCGGGGCAAGTTCTGCCAGCGGCCCCGGAAACGGCACGGTCTCGTGCGCGTGGGCGGTAAATAATGTTTTGACAAACGCGGGCATCGCTAATCTCGATTCCACTTCTGTTCAAAGCATGGAGAACGCTTTGGATTCTGGCCGGGGGACGCTGGTCAGTCCAGCGCAGGCCCAGCCCGGCGATATTGTCATCCAAGCGCAAGACGGCCATGTCGGTATCTGCATGAATGTCGGCTGCACCCAAGTCCTATCCAACTCTTCATCGAACGCGAGCTTTACATGGGTAAGCAATACGAGTTTTTCTCCGTCATATAGCGGTGGCCCCGGACGCATTTATCAACTGAACCACTAAACATGAAAAAACTGATACTAATAATAGCGGTAGTAGTGATCGTCGTACTCATCGTGTGGGGCGTTTGGTTCTTTGTAATTTCAAGAAATTCAAGTCCCGCTGCCACTTCTACTAATTCGGCAGGTTTATTGCCGCCGGTGCAGAGCCAAGCGCAAAACGGGACGACCGCAAGCATTCAAGGAATTCCCAGCCCACAGAATCCGCAAGTTGCCAATGATTTTCTTGGCGCAATACAAAATGCGAATCAGATTTCGCTTGGTGGAACCGTGGTGGTGTCCCCATATGCGTTGCAGATTTGGGGCGACACGAACAAGGGCGGAGAAGCATTACTGCAATATGGATCATCGACGGGGTGGTCTTTGGTATCTCTCGGTGGCGGCGAGTGGACGGTGCTCTCGCTCATACAGGAGGGAGTGCCCGTAGCGACCGCGCAACAATTGGTTGCAGGCCTGGGACAAACCGGGGCATCGACTCCCTCCTCCTCGGTGGTTATCCCTGCGGGCGCCACTATTTCTATAGGAACATCGCACGGGGTCGTAACAATGAATAATTTTTATAATAATGCCGCTTATATCGACTCGAATGAGCAGACCGTGGTCATCCAGCAGGCACCGGATTATGGTATATTCTATAATATTTCCAATAGTAGCTTTGTGATAACTCTTCTTTCCACCCCGCTTGAGGCGGCGCAACAGACCGCAGAGAGCGCATTTATTAGTAGTCTTGGTATTCCCCAGCAAGGCGCGTGCAAGCTCACGGTATACGAAAGCGTGCCGGCGAATGTTTCAAGTCAATACGTTGGGCAAAGCTTCCCCTTGAGCTTTTGCGGAGGATCACCCACGCTATAAATAAATTTGCTATAATGGACATTATGATGGAGATAGCGAAAAAGGGGAGGGCAGTATGGGTCAGCGCGATCGTCTTTTTTGCCGGAATGGGCGTGGCGTTCGCACAGGGGGGGACTCAAGCGATCACACTGTGCGACCCGCTTGGCGGGAGCGGCTGTACGCCGGGCAGTGAAACCTTTGCCACCGTGGCGACCAATATAGCCAATTTTCTGTTCGTCGATATCGCGATCCCACTCTCGGTCATCATGGTGTTGGTGGGCGCATTCCAGATGATGACCTCCGCGGGAGAGCCGGAAAAGATTTCCCAGGGGAAAAAAACGATATTATACGCGGCAATTGGGCTTGCTATCGCTATTGTCGCCGGTGGCATTACGACGCTACTGAAGAGTATTATTACCGGTTCTTCGTAAAGGGTCGAAATATTTTTAAAACAACAATGAGCAAAATAAAAAAGGTTTTCACGGTAGCATCTATTTCCGGGGTTTTTGGGTCCTTGGGATTGGGGATCTCGGTCGCATTCGCGCAAGCGCAGCAACCTATCACCACTCAAGCAGGGATCGTAACGCTCTTTTGTAACATTATAAATTGGTTCATCCTTATCCTTCTCGCAATCTCGGTCATTATGGTTCTTTTTGCGGCGTATGACTATGTCACTGCGCAAGAAGATACCGAAAAAACGAGCAGGGCACGCCGGACATTAACCTATGCCGCGGTGGGCATTGCGGTGACGCTCATCGCGTACGGATTTCCGCAGATCGTCGCGACGGTGCTTCCTAACAATCCTACGGTCAGCGCTTTTACTTGTTCGGGTTCCAGCGGGTCTGGAGGCAATCAAGCTCCTTACGGTACAAGTAGCGACTAGTACTGTTTGCAGCCAAAAAGGCATTGTGGTATTCTCAAGCAGTACATCAGAAAGGTCGAATATTCTCTAAAATTCATTAAATCATGAAGAAAATAATCAATTTTGCAAAGGAATTTAGTCCGTCGATCATCGCGTTGGTATTGCCGGCGATGGCATTCGCGCAGACCCTTCCAACCCCGACTGCACCGACGCAGACAAATGTTCCCCAGGGGAACATCACAAGCATGCAGTCGATTCTCCAGCTGTTTTGTACGGTCTTTGCCTGGGCGTTCTGGTTCCTTATCGTGCTTGCCGTCATCTTTATCATCGTCGCGGCATTCAAGTATCTCACTGCGGCGGGCGATCCGGAAAAGGTAAAGAGCGCAGGAACTATGTTGATCTACACGGCAGTTGCCATCGTCGTTGCGCTTTTGGCCCGCGCCATTCCGCTCGTCATCGGCAGCTTCTTGGGAGCAGGCAATCTCACCTCGTGCTAGCGAATAAGATCAATTGATTTTAGAAGATTTCAAAAAGCCCCGCGTCGGGGCTTTTTGATTGGTGGTATTCGCCGTCGGGCTTTAAAAATAAAAAATCCCCTGACAACAAAATGCGTTGTCAGGGGGCTGTGGTGCGCGAGTAGCGCACCGCTTAGGTGCAGTTCCCGGGGTAGAACCTGATTATCCCGGAACCCTGGAGCCGGAAGCGTCCAGGAAAGTACTGAAAGCTGGGTTTGTCCGTGGGGCCATAAGGGCCTTTGGTCGCCCAGACTCGTCCCTCCCCGTCAAGAAATTGGAAGGTGACTTGCCAGCCGGGCGCGATCGGGTTCCGCGGATATGGCTGGTAACACCAACCTGGCCACGCTGTCGGCGATGGGAGTTGAGTATCCGACCCAAAGCATCCTTGTGGGATGTCGTCGATCAGACTTTCATGAGTCGTGGCGACGGGCGCGGGACCGCCCAGCGCGTCGTCGCAGACCTGGTTGGTGTAGGGTTGCGGTCTTAAGGGCGGTTGTTTCTCGTCGTTGAAACCAGAATCTCTTCCGGAAGTTGAGACTTTTGGGGAGTGCAACGCAGGCCATCCCTCCACGATCTTTTCTTTGGCGGCAGTCCTGCCCCCAAGGAAGAAGATCAGCGTGAACAGGACGAGGAGGCCAAATATAATGTTGCGGATCGGAGCGAACTTCCAGAGGAAGAACGCGGCGGCCAACAACATCAAGAATGCGAGCGAGAGGGTTTTGTCCAATGACGTTGGCACGAGTAAATAGTATGCCACCGTAACCAACAGAACCCCGATGGCGATACCGAGCCATGGGAACACCCTTCGCCGGATGGGACTGACGATAAGTGCCACAAAGAGCAGTATTGGCAACGATATCACCGCAACTGCGACGACACGAAGCCATGAACCGCTCAACCAACGGAAGAAGCGAACGATGAGATCCAGCGTTGCTTCTGCGGTGTCGACGATCCAGTCGCCCAAAGCACCGAAATGCGTACGGAGCCATTGGGCGACGTTCGTGCCGCCGACCTTCAGGTTGCCCCGGAGATTCTTTAGGAAACGAGCAGTTCGATCGCATCCTATTTGAAACATCTGGGTCACCACATCGTGGTCCAGAAGATGCATCATTTGATCGAATCTCGGGTCGCCCGGGTCGCCTTGGTCGTTCAGCCACTTCAAATCGGCTTGGCGATCGTTCTGCGGTTTTCCTGGCTTACCGGGAACTATTGGAGGTCTTACTTTTTGAGGATTCGCTGGATCCGGCGGTTGAATTTTGCAAAGCAACTGCACGAATCGGTATTCCGCCCAGCGGTCAACCTTAGACCTATCCATGCTTTCGGCGTGCCGCCGACGCAAGTTGTCGATGTTTATCCCGGCATCTTCCATCTTCCGGAACTCGCGGAGCATTTCTGCCCGCTTATCAGTCAGGATCTTTTCGTCAAGATCCTTTTTAAAGTGGGTCCAAGCAACCACGGGCCCCTCTTTTTTGATGAGCTCGAAGATAACGTCGAGCCCCAACGCGGACACGATGGAGATGAGTGTGTCCTTTTCGAACCACCTCCACCAATTCTTTTCCGGTGCGTTCGCATCTGCCATTTTTCTCACCTCTCCTTTTCTCGATTTTTGTTTCAGAACCCGAACTTATTACATACGATAATGACAATACTACTGGTAATATGCTACCATATATGAATTATATTGTCAAACTACGGAATGTGGCATATACTTAGCCAAAGAAGCGGTAAGTAGAGATAGCGCCCGGGTGGTGAAATGGCATACACGTCAGCTTTAGGAGCTGATGCCGAAAGGCGTGGAGGTTCGAGTCCTCTCCCGGGTACATATTGACAATTTTTATGATTTATGCATAATCTCTTCTTAGGGTGAGGTGTCTGCAATGAAGACGAGGACGAAGAAGATGGTAGGATCGATTGCCGCAGCCCTCCTCGATGTTGCTCACGAGGGAGCAAAAAATGCGGTGAACGAAATTACTCGGCAAGTGCATGCCGAATTGGAAAAACAGAGGCAGCAACGAAAGAGAAAGTTGAATAGGTGGGTGAATAAATAACTTGCCCAGTGGACGGCGCTACGGTGCCGTCTTTTTTATTCCCCTCTCCTTCTCGCCCCATGAAATGCCTTATGCACTTCGCGCAGCTGTTTGTTGGTAAGGTGGGTATAGACCTGCGTGGTAGAAATGTTCGCGTGACCGAGGAGCTCCTGCACGGAGCGGAGGTCGGCGCCGTTCACGAGGAGATCGGTGGCGAAGCTGTGGCGTAGCAAGTGCGCGTGGATATGATTGGGAATGCCGGCCTGCTTGGCGCGCGCCTCAACGAGGCGCTGGACGGCGCGCGGCGTGATGGGGCCGATGACCTTTCCGGTGCGGTCCAGGCTGATGAACAGTTTGTCTTCGGCGTCGCCTGCGCCGGTCGCTGCAGCGCCGTTCCCGCCTCGCCCGCGCGCGGCGAGATAGCGCGTTACCGCTTCGCGCGCGGAGTCCGAGATGAACACCACGCGCAGCTTGTCGCCCTTGCCACGCACGGAGAGTTCGCCGCGCTTGAGGTCGATGCCGCGCGGCAAAGCGCAGAGCTCGGCGAGCCGAAGGCCGGTGGAGAAGAATATCTCTAAAATGGCCTTATCGCGCAGATCGCGAAGCGAGTCGCCCTTCGGCGCGGCGAGCAGCCGCTCGAGGTCGCCGTATTCAAGTGTGTCGATCTGCCGTTCCGGCACTTTGGGTAGCTCGATCTTGTCCGCGGACAGCGATTTGATGTCGCGCCGCGCCAAGTATTTCAAAAAATTGCGCAAGGCGATCGCGTAATATCCCTGTGTCACGCGCTTCAGGTCTTCGCGCCGCGCGAGTGCCACGCGGAACTCGCGTACCACGTCGTCCGTGATCTCGGCGGGGGACGATATCTTCGCAAACTTCAAAAATTCGCGTAGATAATGTTGATAATTTTCGCTCGTGCGCGGCGATCGGTTTTTTTCGATCTCGAGATAGTTCAAATAGTCTTGAAGTAGGCGCTCGATCTCGGTCTTTGATTTTACTTTTTCTTTCGGTGATGTTGGCATACTTTATATTATACATTTATGTGTCGCAAAACGGGGAAGGGCATTGACAATGAGGAGGATCATCCAGCAAACTAGATAAAGATCATTACGAGGTTTGGCGCATGAAGGGGAAGATAAAGTTTCTTGGAGGATGGGCTTGGGATGCCTTTGTGTTGTGCATCGGCATTGCCGGATACGCTTTGGTCATTGGGATCAGGTTGGCGTTGCCGCCCGGACCGGCGCCGGCGACGGGAGATAACTCTCCCAAAAAAACATAAGGTGCTACCAATCGCCATTCCTTCGGGGGTGGCGATTTTCTTTTCCACCCTTGCTAATTTTCTCATATTGATGTACCATAACAAATAATGCTTACGAAACGAGTAAAGTCCCGTATCGTCGGGGAGAATAAGAAACACGAGACGGACACGGGCTCTGCCCAGGTGCAGATCGCGATGACCTCGCGCCAGATCGACGAACTGGCCGCGCATCTCAAGAAAAATCCGAAGGATAATCATTCCCGTCGCGGTCTTTTAAAGATGGTATCCAAACGCAGGAAGCTGCTTGCGTACATGAAGAAGCACGAGCCTTCTCTGTACGAAAAACTCATCAAGAAGCTCGATCTTAAAAAATAATGAAAGCTGGATCAAATTATTCCAACCAGCGGGTTGGGATTTTTGTTGATGTGTCGAATCTGTATCACTCAGCAAAAAATCTTTATCAGGGACGCGTGAACTACGCGGAACTCATCAAACACCTTGTGGGCGGGCGCCAGCTCATCCGCGCGATGGCGTATGTGGTGCGTAGTGAGGGTGTGGAGCCGCAACAGGCGCGCGGGCACGGACAGCCGCGCATGGCGGAGAAGGATCAGGCGGCGGCGGTGTCGCTCGCGCCGGCGAACGGCGATGGCGCGACCGGCGGCATGTCTTCCGAAGCGAGTTTCTTTGAAGCGTTGGAAAAAGCCGGGCTTGAACTACGCATGAAAGATTTGCAGATCTACGCCGGCGGCCTTAAGAAGGGCGACTGGGATGTCGGGCTGACGGTGGACGTCATCCGCATGATGCCATTCCTCGATGTGATCATTTTAGTGACAGGCGACGGGGATTATATCCCATTGGTCAACTACGTAAAATGGGCAGGTGGGCGAGTGGTCGAGATCGCCTCGTTCCGAAGAAGCGCGTCGTCAAAGCTTGTGGAAGCGGCAGATGAGTTCGTGAACATCGAGACCATCCCGCGCGCGATCATGAAGCCGCGGTATGTGGCGAGGGGGAAGAGGCCGGAATAAAGTATTAAAAATTAATTAAATTTAACCGAAGCGCGATAAAGGGGATGTCATTCCGAGCTTTGCGCGAGATCGAGCGGTAGCGAAGGCGCCGCCGGGCGGGGGATCTGCCGCCGACGATCTTTCCTAAAGCTCAGGATGACAAGACTCTCCGGGTTCGCCGTTTCACATTAAAATTATGTTACAAAAAAAGCAGTTTTCCGTTGAGATCGCGGGAAAGACGTTGACGATAGAGGTATCCGCGCTCGCCGAGCAGGCGAACGCCGCAGTGATCGCAAAATACGGCGAGACCGTCGTGCTCGCGACCGCGGTGATGGGTCGTAAGGATGTTGAGCTCGATTACTTGCCACTCAAGGTGGATTACGAAGAAAAGTTTTATGCCGCGGGGAAGATCTTAGGCAGCCGCTATATGCGGCGCGAAGGCCGCTCGTCCGAAGAGGCTATCTTGGCAGGCCGCTTGGTGGACCGCACCATCCGCCCGCTCTTCAACGACAAGATGCGCCGCGAGATCCAGGTGGTCGTCACCGTGTTGCAGATCGACGAACAGAACGATCCGGAATTCGTCGGCTTGCTCGGCGTCTCGACCGCTTTATTCATCTCCGACATCCCATGGAATGGCCCGGTGGCCGGCGTGCGCGTCGCGCAAATGACGGCCGACAAGCAATTTGTGATCAATCCGGATAACAGCGCCGTTATCGAACCGAACTTGCCGATCTTCGACGCGTTTGTCTCCGGTTCCAAAGATCGCATCAACATGATCGAGCTTGGCGGTTTGGACGCGCAGGAAAAAGATGTTGTTGCGGGATTCAAGCTCGCGCAAACGGAGATCAATAAGCTGATCGCGTTCCAGGAACAAATTCAGAAAGAGATCGGCAAGCCGAAGGCGGAAGTTGCGATCGCGGAACCGGATGCCGACATCAAGGCGGAGGTGCAAGCGTTCTTGGCGGATAAATTAGAGGATGCGATCTATAAGCCGACGAAGATAGAACACACGACCGCGGTTGGTGCGCTGAACCATGCGCTCAACCTACATATAAAAGAGAAATTTGGCGCGACGAAGGAAAAGATAAATTGGAAAGGGGTGGAGGCACTCTTTGAGGAGATGGTGAACGACGTCGTCCATAAGAATGTTTTGGAAAAGGATCGCCGACCCGACGGGCGCAAACTTGATGAGGTCCGCGCGCTCGACGCCGAAGTGGGATTGTTCTCCCGCACGCACGGCTCGGCTTTGTTCGTTCGCGGCAACACGCAGGCGCTCGCAGTGACGACGCTCGCGGCGCCCGGGGCCGAACAGATGATCGAGACGATGGAGACCACCGGCAAGCGCCGGTTCATGCTGCACTATAACTTCCCGCCGTTCTCGGTCGGCGAAATCGGCAATTTCCGCGGTCCCGGGCGCCGCGAGATCGGCCATGGCAACCTTGCACGCAAATCGCTTGAGCGCTTGATCCCGAGCAAGGAAGAATTCCCATACACGATCCGCGTCGTTTCGGAGATCATGTCCTCGAACGGCTCGTCATCGCAGGCGACGATCTGCGCCTCATCGCTCTCGCTCATGGACGCCGGCGTGCCGCTCAAGAAACCGGCGGCGGGCATTGCAATGGGTTTGATGATGGCGTTCAATGCGGACGGCACGGCCGACGTGAACAATTACAAAGTATTGACCGATATCCAGGGACCGGAGGACCATCATGGCGACATGGACCTTAAGGTTGCAGGCACCGACGATGGCGTGACCGGCATGCAGATGGACGTTAAAGTGGACGGGCTCACGATCGAGTTGCTCGAGAAGGCGTTCGCCCAGGCGAAGGCGGCGCGCATTCATATTTTGAAGACGATCGTGGCGACGCTTCCGGCGCCGCGCGCGACGATCTCGCCATTCGTCCCGAAGATCCGCCAGTTCAAGATCGACCCGGCGAAAATCGGCACCGTCATCGGTCCTGGCGGCAAGATGATCAATGGCCTCATCGCCAAGTACGAATTGGCCGGCATTGATATCGAAGAGGACGGCGGCGTGTATGTCTCCGGCGTTGATCTCGCAAAGGTAGAGGCAGCCGTCGCGGAGATTTTGGGCATGACAAAGGAATGGAAAGTGGGTGAGATCGTGGAAGGCCCGATCGTCAAGATCCTCGAGTTCGGCGCGATCGTCGACCTCGGCGGCGGTGCCGACGGCATGATCCACGTCTCCGAGCTCAAGCAGGGATTTGTAAAGAATGTGGAAGACGTCGTGCATCTCGGCGATCACGTCCGCGCAAAGATCATCAAAGCGGAGAACGGCAAAATCGGCTTGTCGCTGAAGCAGATGGAACAGCCGGCAGCGTAGCAAAACAAGAAGGGGCGTTTTGTTTTGTGTCAGCGATTATATGCTAGAATAATCTCATATGGAGAATCCTTTGAGCAAGGTTTTGACGAGCGCGCCACCGCCCCCGCCGGCGGAGGTGAAGATCCGCACGATGCGGTCGGACATTGAATCGATGATGCGGAGCGGCGGCGGCGCGCCATCGTTCCAAAATGTGGCGGTCTCCGGGTTGACCCTTGAGAGAGAAGGGCATCAAGCGCCGATCGCCGAGCGGACGCCGATGCCGGCTCCGTCCTCGTATTCGGTTCCTGCGACGCCGGTGGCGGCATCAACGCCAGCGCCCGCATCGACGCCGGCGCAGGAGTTCATTCCTGAAACCGCATCGAAAAATCACCTCATGCCGATCCTTATCGTCACGCTCGTAGCGATCCTTGCGATCGGCGTGGTGGGGTACTTCGCTTATATTTTATTCAAGTAAAATAAAAAACCCCTTAGGCATCGAGCGAGTGGACGTGCTTACGTCGGAGCGAGATGCCTAAGGGGTTTTTTATTGCGGACTATTCTTTTTCTTCCTCTGCCGCCACTTTTTCAACCGCGCCGTCGCCGTTCTTGTATGCCTCGGTGGTCTTCTTTTTTATCTCTTCAAAAAGCTTCTTGTCTTCCTTTAATTTTGCTTTGGAATTTTCGAATCCCACGCCCAGGCGAACGCCCTCGTAGCTGAAGCTTGAACCGGATTTTTTGACCACGCCGTGCGCGACCGCCGCGTTCAGCACGTCGCCGGTATACGAGATGCCTTCGCCGAACAGAATATCGAATTCCGCGGACTTGAACGGCGGTGCGACTTTGTTCTTCGCCACTTTTGCTTTGACGCGATTGCCGACCACCACCTCTCCTTTCTTGACCTGCGCAATGCGGCGGATGTCGATGCGCACCGATGCGGCGAAGGGGAGCGCTCGGCCGCCCGGCGTTGTTTCCGGATTGCCGAACATGATGCCGATCTTCATGCGGAGCTGGTTAATGAAGATGATGAGCGTCTGGCTGTTCGCCGCGATCGCGGTAAGCTTGCGCAGTGCCTGTCCCATCATGCGCGCCTGGCGCCCGACGTGCTGTTCGCCCATTTCGCCTTCGAGCTCCGCCCGCGGCGTGAGCGCCGCGACCGAATCGACGACGACGACAGAGATGATTCCCGAGCGCACGATGCTTTCCAGAATATTCAGTGCCTCCTCGCCGCTGTCCGGCTGGGAAATAAGCAGCTCGTTCACATTCACGCCGAGTTTGGCCGCATACTCGGGGTCCATCGCGTGCTCGGCGTCTATGAACGCCGCTTTGCCGCCCTGCTTTTGCGCCTGAGCGATGACGTTCAGCGCGAGCGTTGTCTTGCCGCTCATTTCAGGGCCAAAAATTTCCGTGATCCTGCCGCGCGGCAATCCGCCAACGCCGAGCGCGAGGTCGAGCGAAAACGATCCCGTCGGAATGACCGCGACGTCCACGTGCCGCATTTCGCCCATCTTCATGATCGCGCCCTCGCCGAACTTATCCTGGAGCGACGAAAGGAGCTCGTCCACCTCTTTATTGCTCGCGTGTTTTTCCGTCACCGGCGGTTTCTGCGTGTCCGTCTTTTTAGTTGTTTTCATGTGCTTCATTATATCAGAGACACCATTAAATTTATATTAAGAAAGGGTTAAAAAGAGATTAAAGAGCGGGGGTGGTCGTAGAGGTTGTTGAGGCGGCTGGAGTGGAGCTGGGGACCGAGGTTGTTGTCGTGCTTCCTGTTGGTTGATAGAATATTTGTTCCGTCACGCTTGTCTCGCCGCCGAGAAACTTTTTTGCGGAGATCTGGAACGGGTTGGGGCCGATGCCGAGCAGCACGCTCTTTTGCCACGAGCCATCCGCGGCGACAATGATCGGTTCCTGTTCGCCGTCCGCGCCGACAAGGTAAAGCGAATCCGCGCCGGTTACGGTTCCGCTCAAAGTGAGCGTGCTGGATGCCGTCACGTACGGATTTGCGTTGGGAACGCTCACCACGAGCGCCGGCTTGCCAAAGATGCGCGGCGCTTGGAACGCGAGATAGATGAGCACGATGATGCCCGCGCCGATCCACCAGAGATATTTCGGTGGTGATTGCTTGATGAAGCGATTCCGCGGCATCGTATCGAGTTCGCCGGAATTTTTTATC
>Ga0182030_10006568_pt1 | contig 24510 bp, 28 predicted proteins | sample 812S3MmetaG_FD_121299 | JGI IMG/M metagenome (GOLD analysis project Ga0182030, IMG submission 121299) | Permafrost microbial communities from Stordalen Mire, Sweden - 812S3M metaG (Illumina Assembly) | ecosystem: Environmental > Terrestrial > Soil > Wetlands > Permafrost | place: Sweden...
CGCAGCATCATGATGACGTCGGCATGGCCGATGGCTTCGCGGATGTCGGTGGTGAGGTGAACGCCGGGAGCCAGTTGAGCCAGTTCCTGCGGCAGCAGCGAAGCCGGGCCACAGAGCACAATTTCCGCTCCGAACTTCGAGAGCAGATGCACGTTGGAGCGCGCCACGCGGCTGTGCGCGATATCGCCGATGATGGCCACTTTCAGGCCTTCCAGGCTGCTGCGGCGGTCGAGAATGGTACGCGCGTCGAGCAGAGCCTGGGTGGGATGCTCATGCGTGCCATCGCCTGCATTGATGATGGGGGTTGGCAGATGGCGGGCCAGAAAATGGGGCGCGCCGGATGCGAAGTGGCGCATCACAATGGCGTCCGGCCGCATGGCCGCCAGGGTGTTGAGCGTATCCACAAGCGATTCGCCTTTGGAAACGCTGGAGCCCGAAGCGGTGATGGAGACGGCGTCGGCGCCCAGGCGCTTGGCGGCGATTTCAAAACTGGTGCGGGTACGAGTGGATGCCTCGTAGAACAGATTGACGATCATCTTCCCGCGAAGCGTGTCCAGCTTCTTGAGAGTTTGGCTTTGTATGGGCTGAAAATCCTTGGCGCGCGCCAAAATAGCTTCGATCTCGGCGCGGTCCAGCTCCTCGATCCCGAGCATTCCGGCAGACATTGTTTTCCTATTCGGTTCTTTCCACCAGCAAAACTTTCTCCAACCCGTCGATTTCGTGGAATTTCACTTCGATGATTTCCATGTCGGTGGTCTGGACAGTGCGGCCGACGAACTTGGCCTCGATGGGCAGCTCGCGATGGCCGCGGTCGATCAGCACCAGCAACTGGACGCGCGCTGGACGGCCGTGGTCGAACAGGGCATCGAGCGCGGCACGGATGGTGCGTCCGGTGTAAAGCACATCGTCCATCAGGATGATGTCCTTGCCTTCCACGCTGAAGGCAATTTCGGTGGAACTGACCACCGGTTTGATGTCGACAGTGCTCAAATCGTCGCGGTACAGGTTGATGTCCAGGATGCCCACGGGAATTTTTCGGTTCTCCAGGGTCTCAATCTTGCTCGCCAGGCGCTGCGCCAGCGGCACGCCGCGGCGGCGAATTCCGATAAAAGCCAGAAGATCGAGATCCCTGGTCTTTTCGAGCACTTCGTGGGCCAGGCGCACCAGCGTGCGGTCGATCTCCGAAGCGCTCATCAGTTGAGCTTTTTCGCGCGTGAGGGACATAGGGCTCCGAATGACAGGGTATCACGTTGAGGCCGGCCTGCATCCCGTCCCTAACCCCTCCACACGCGGCTGTTATCCTGATGGCTTGATGCGTCCCGTGGCTCTCACCATTGCCGGCTCCGATCCCAGCGGAGGCGCCGGCCTGCAAGCCGACCTCAAGACCTTCCATCAGTTCGGAGTGTATGGCCAGGCCGTGGTCACCTTGGTAACCGTGCAGAACAGCGTAAGGGTATCGCGCGTGGAAGTGCTCTCGCCACAGCTGGTGCTGGAACAAATCGCCGCCGCCGTGGAGGACATTCCGCCAGGCGCGGCCAAAACCGGCGCCCTGGGCTCAGCCGAAATGGTGGAGGCCGTGGCCCGCGCCGCGGCCGGTTTCCGCTTCCCCCTGGTGGTCGATCCGGTGATGGTTAGCAAGCACGGCCTGCCGCTCTTGCCGGAGGCCGGCGCGCACGCCATCCGCACCTGCCTGCTGCCGCGGGCCGCGCTGATCACCCCCAATGTTCCGGAAGCCGAAGCCCTCACCGGCATCGCCATTGCCACGCTCGAAGACATGCGGCAAGCCGCCCGCCGGCTGTGCGAAATGGGTGCGCGGGCCGCGCTGGTCAAAGGCGGCCACACCGCCGGCCAGAACTCCATCGACGTTCTGTTCGATGGTTCGGCCTTCCATGAATTCCCCGCCCCGCGCATCGCCACCCGGCATACTCACGGCACCGGCTGCACCTTTTCGGCGGCCATCACCGCCTGCCTGGCGGGCGGCCAGAACTTGACCCGAGCGGTGGAACGCGCCAAGCGGTTTATCCAGGAAGCCATCCGCACCAACCCCGGGCTGGGCAGCGGTTCGGGGCCGGTGAATCACTTTGCCGACGGAGGTTCGGAATGAAATTCTCAGAGCTATTGATTGCCGCTATTCAAAAGTCGGAGATTCCGCTCCGCTTCGAACCCGGCGCCGAAGAATCGGTGGCGAAACCGGTGACTGAGATCATCGAAGCCTGGATTGCCGCTCACCAGCCGGCCGGCGACGGCTCGGAGTTCGACGCCGGCCAGCAGGCCCTGATCGAAAAGTTGCTTGCCGAGTTGAACGGCTCAGCTGACCTGCCGGATTGACGCCCGCAGTTTGCTACGATTCAGGTGACGGGACCCAACATGACCAGAGTACAGATCCATTTCCGCCTAGAGAAGAAGCTGGATGACACCACCATGGCGCGCCTGTCGAATGCCGCCGCGGTATACGGCATTCAGCGCCTCAAAGTGGGCGCCGGGCTGGATAGCCTGATGGTGGAATATGATGCCACCCGGATGAAGCCTGCCGATGTGGAAGCCACTCTGGCCTGCGCCGGAATCGCCGCGGACCGCGTCTAAACAAACGCCGCACTGTGCTGGGGCTTACCGCCCGAAGGCCTGTTCCAGATCGGCGATCAGATCTTCCACGTCTTCAATGCCGATGGACACACGGATCAGATCCGGCGTGATGCCCATGCGGGCCAGCGCGGCCTGATCCACCGAAGCATGCGTCATGGTCACCGGATGTTCGACTAAGGATTCCACGCCGCCCAGCGATTCCGCCAGCGTGAACAGCCTTACTCTTTCGAGCACGCGGAAGACTTCCTCCTGGCCGCCGCGCAGGCGGAACGAGAACGTTCCTCCGAACCCGCGCATCTGCCGGAGTGCCAGCTCGTGTTGCGGATGCGATGGCAGCCCCGGATGCAGCACCGCGGCCACCCGCGGCTGGCGCTCCAGCCAGTGCGCAACCGCGAGCGCATTGCGGTTGTGCTCCTCCATGCGCACGGCCAGGGTCTTGATGCCGCGCAGCACCAGAAAACAATCCTGCGGCCCCGCGCACGTCCCCATGGCGTTCTGCAGGAAGCCGATTTTCCCGCCCAGCGCCGGGTTGTTAGTGATGGCCGCGCCGCCCACCACGTCGGAATGTCCGTTGGTGTACTTGGTGGTGGAGTGCACCACGATATCCACCCCGCAAGCCAGCGGACTCTGGAAGTACGGCGACAGAAACGTGTTGTCGCAAATCGCGATGGCGTTGTACTTGTGGGCCAGCGCGGAGACAGCCGCCAGATCCACCAGGTTCATCAGCGGGTTGGTGGGCGATTCGATCCACACCGCCTTGGCGCCGCCGGCCAGTTCTTTTTCGACGGCCGCCCGATCGCGCAGATCCACGTAGACGGCCTGAATGCCCTTATCGCGCATCACGGATTGAAACAGCCGGTACGTGCCGCCATACAGATCGGAGTGAACAATGATGCGGTCGCCGCTCTGGAACATCATCAGGACCGTGGTTTCGGCGGCCATCCCAGTGGCGAACGCGAAACCGAAAGCGCCGCCTTCGAGCGACGCGAGACAAGTCTCCAGCGCCCGGCGCGTGGGGTTGCCGCTGCGCGAATAGTCGAAGGGCCCGGGCTGATTGACGCCGCGAAATGCGAACGTGGAAGTCTGATAGATGGGCGTCATGACGGCGCCGCTATGCTCCTCGGACCGGTGGCCCGAATGGATGGCGAGAGTTCGAAATTTCATGGTATGAATTTTTTCAGGAGTGCTGCGAAGACTTGGCGCCGCCGAAGCCCTACTACTCTGTTTTACCGCGAATCGCGCTGACGCGCTCTGGCGGAGTCCGCTGCCGCTACAATTCCTTCATCAATTGCTGCGCAGCCACCAGCAAGGGATCCCACACCGTCGCGAAGGGCGGCGCGTACGCCAGATCCAGCTGTTCGAATTCGTCCACCCGCATGCGGGTTTGCAATGCCGTCGCCACTACGTCGATGCGTCCGGCCGCATCCTGCTCGCCAATCACGGTCGCGCCCAAAATCCGCCGGGTGGCGCGGTCCGCCACCAGTTCCACGGTGGTCCGGGCTCCCTGGAAATAGCCCGGCCGCGAGAGCGCTTCGATGCGCGCGGAGACCGGTGAAAGGCCCGCGGCGCGCGCTTCCGTAGCGGAAATCCCCGTCGACGCGAAGGCCATTCCAAACACCGAAACAATCGACGTGCCCACAATGCCGGCGAACCGTTCGCGCCCACCCGCCGCATTCGCGCCCGCCACGCGGCCGGTCTTGTTGGCCGTGGTGCCCAGAGGAATCCATGCCGCGCGTCCCGTTACCAGGTGATTCACTTCCGCGCAATCGCCAGCCGCAAAAACACCACGCAGCGAAGTTTCCATGTGGTCGTCCGTGCGGATGGCGCCCGTGCGGCCGGTCTCCACGCCGGCTTCCGCGGCCAGTGCGACATTCGGCTTGAAACCCGCCGCAATCACCACCACGTCCGCCGGAAAGTCTCCCACCGAGTCCGCCGCAATCGACTTCGCTTCCACGCCGCACCGCAGTTCCACGCCATGCCGTTCCAGTTGCCGACGCGCCAGCGTATTCCAGTGCTCTTCGTCGCGCTGCAGCAGGTGCTGCGACGCCTGCAGCACGGTTACCCGCAACGCCTGCCGGCGCAGCGCGTCGGCCACTTCCAGCCCGATGTAGCCGCCGCCAATCACCACCGCCCGGCGCGGATGTTTCTGTTCGATAAAACCGCGCAGCCGCGTGGCGTCATCCGGTGTCTGCAGCGTGAACACATGCGGCAGTTGGGCGCCCGCAATTCCCGACGTATCGCAGCGCGCTCCGGTCGCAATCACCAGCCGCTCATACGGCACCCGCTCGCCCGATTCCAACTGGACCTCCCGACGCGGATGCGAAATCCCCACCACGCGCGAATTGGTTCGCACGTCAATCTGGCGCTGCTTGCGGAAATACTCAGGGGTGTAGACGATCAACTGCTCCGGTTTTCGGATCCGGCCTTCCACGAAGTACGGCAGCCCGCAGGCGCCGTAGGAGATCACCGGGCCTTTTTCCAGAACCGTGATTTCGAGTTGTGGGTCAAGCCGCCGCGCTCGCGAGGCGGCGCTCAGCCCGGCGGCCACGCCTCCAATCACTACCAGGGGCACGGGCCTACTCCCCTTTGTTCTTCATGTCCTGCACAAAGCTCAGGATGTCGAAGGTCTTGAGCTTTCGGTCGGGGTAGAAGCTGTTGACCGCATCCTGCTCGTCGTTGAAGATCTCGAACACGGTGGCCAGCTTGGTCATCACCAGCAGTTCGATATTGCGCCGGTTCAGGTTGAGCAGTTTCACCACCCCGGCATTCTTCCGCATGGTGGTGGCGCACATCACCAGCGCGCCCAACCCGGTGGAATCGATGTAATCCACCACCGCCAGGTTGAGCACCAGGTTTTTTATGCCGGCGGCCGTAACCAGCGCCACTTTCTCTCGCAAGGCGGAGGCTTCCGGGCCCACCGTGATGCGTCCCTTTAAATCGAGGAGGGTGACACCCTCGTGTTCTTTCTGTTGGATGTCGAGAGCCATTGTGGGAATCGGGAGTTCAGACCGGCATTTTGATGCCGTATTGAATCTCCACCTCTTCAATCGCTACCATTTCGATGGCATCCCAGGGGCAGCCATCCAGAAATGCGCCTTCCGGACCTTTGCTGGTGCACTTCTTGCAGCCGATGCACAACACCGGATCGACCTCGATACGCCCAAAAGGCCGATGATCTTCGTCCGGCACCCAGTACATGCAATCCGCCACCGGGCAGTAGGGCACACACGCCGGCGATCCGGCGCACCCCGTACAACACTCGGTGATTACCGCAAGTTCCTTGGGCCGCTTCTTGCGCGGAGTCACAATTCCTTCGGACTTTGGCTCCATCTTCACGACGGCCGTAGACATGGAAAAAGTATGACACAGCCAGATCTCCGGTGTCACGCCGCCGGCGCCGGAGATGACGCGGACTGTTCGTTGGGGGAAGGGTCAGTTCAACGCGGAATCGCGGAGGAGCGGAGAAATCCAGTAGGACATCGCCGGCGGGGCCTGTCTCCGATTCTCCGCGGCTCCGCGTTGCAGTCTTTGCGGGAATCGGTGGCGCCTGCGTTATACTGGCTGCGAAAATGACAATGCTCAAGCTGCCGCGCGTTTATCCCATTCTCGACACGGAACAACTGGACGCGCGCGGCATCGCGCTTAGGGTTGCGGCGGCGGCATTTCTCGAAGGCGGCGCGGGCATTCTGCAGATTCGCCACAAGGCGCATTGGAGCCGCGAGTTGTTTGCGGCGGCGCGGGATGTCGCGAAGCTCTGCCGGGAAAGCGGCGCGCTGCCGATTATCAATGACCGCGCCGATATGGCTGCGCTGCTGGATGCGGGGCTGCATGTGGGGCAGGACGATCTCTCGCCGCGGGATGCCCGCAAGGTGACTGGCGGCGAGGCCGTGATCGGGCTCTCCAGCCACAGCGCGGCGCAACTGGCGGCGGCGGCGGGCGAGCCGGTGGATTATGTGGCGCTGGGGCCGATCTTTGCGACAGCGTCGAAGCGCCAGACGGACCCGGCTGTGGGGCTGCAGGAAATCCGATTGTGCCGCGGGTTGACTGAGAAACCGCTGGTGGCGATCGGCGGAATCACGCTGGAGAACGTGGCTGGCGTTTGGAGCGCGGGCGCCGATTCGGTTGCGGTCATCGGCGGCCTGCTGCCCGCGGAGACCAGCGCGCGGGCGCTGCGCGAACGGATGGAGCAGTGGGCTGCGGCGGCGCGGTAGATGGCTTGCTATAACGCGGCGAGCAGTTTGGCAATGAGAGCGGTGCGGTCGGCGATGCGGTCCAGCAGGAGGCTTTCGTTGGCTGCGTGCGCGCCTTCGCCGACAGCGCCCAGACCATCCAGAGTGGGGATGCCCAGAGCCGCGGTAAAGTTGCCGTCCGAGCCGCCGCCGGTCATGGATTCGGCAATTTCCACGCCCAACTCGCGCGCCAGTTTTTGAGCCGTGCGGAAGAGCTTGATGATGCCCGCCGAGCGCTCCATGGGTGGGCGGTTCAAGCCTCCGGTCACTTCGATGGTGCAGCGCGAATCGAAGGGCCGCAGTGTGCGAAAGCGTTTCTCGAGCTTGGCGGCGTCGCTCAATTTCATGATACGGATGTCCACTTCCACGCGCGCTTCGGCGGCCACCACGTTGGAGCGCGTGCCGCCTGAGATTACGCCGGGGTTGACGGTGATGCCGCGCTCCGGTTCGGTGAATGAGGCAATGTGGTCGATCTGGCGGGCCAGTTCCAGCACGGCGCTCACGCCTGAACCGAAATCCACTCCGGCATGCGATGCCTTGCCGCGCACCACAATGGTGAAGCCGCCAACGCCTTTGCGGGCCGTCTTCAACTTGCCTTCGAGGCCGGTGCCGGGTTCCAGCACCAGCACGGCTTTACTGGCGCGGGCGTTGCGTTCGGTGAGCGGGCGCGAGGAGTCGCTGCCGACTTCTTCATCGGAATTCAGCTGCAGCAGCACCTTGGAAGCGACCGGAATTTCCAGTTCGCGCAGCGCGCGGGCGGCGAACAGGAAGAACGCGATGCCGGCCTTCATGTCGTACACGCCGGGTCCCCAGAGCCGGCGTTCGTCTTCACGGACCGGCATGGTGCCGAGCGTGCCAATCGGCCAGACCGTATCGCAGTGGCCCAGCGCCAGAATCTGGCCGCTTTTCCTGCTTCCAGGCAGCTTCATTTCACACAGCAGGTGCTTGCCGAATTTGCCGCCGGAAACGGCTTTCAACTGAGCGATGGGGGACGCGGTATCGGAAACCAATTCGACGAAACGGTTGACGGCGGCCTGGTCGCTGGTGGGCGATTCGCATTCGGCGAACTGGCGGATGAGCGCCGTGATCTCGCTCTGCCGCGCGGAAACGTAGGAAAGAATGGGATCCACGGTTTTATGATAGCTGGTGCGTCTGCTTAGGCAGGAGAGGATTTCAACGCGGAGTCGCGGAGGAGCGGAGAAAAAATTGAGAGAGGGAGAACTCAGAGGCACAATGGTCTCGGCGCGAGCGGATGAGACAACGTTCTCAGCCGTCCGGCTCTCTCTCAGTGTCAGCGGTGAGAGACTCCGATTCTCTTTTTTTCTCCGCTCCTCCGCGACTCCGCGTTTTAGATCCCACCTCTACCCCGGCGAAAAACGGACCCTCTACCTGCTTCATGCGATAATAGCGGGTTCCATGACGGTTTTGGATATTAATGAAATCCGGGAGATTCTTCCCCACCGCTATCCGTTTCTGCTGGTCGATCGCATCATAGAAATGGACGCCGAACGCATTGTCGGCATCAAGAACGTTACGGCAAACGAGCCGTTTTTTCAGGGCCATTTTCCCGATTTTCCGGTGATGCCGGGAGTGCTGATTGTGGAAGCCATGGCGCAAACGGCCGGCGTGCTGGTGTTGAAGAGCATGGAGGACCGGCACAAGAAACTTGTGTTTCTGGTGGCCATCGAAAATGCCCGTTTCCGCCGGCCAGTGGTGCCGGGGGATACGCTGCGCATGGAAATGAAAATCCTGCGGCGCAAGGCGAGCGTGGCGAAAATGGCTGGTGTCGCCACGGTGGATGGCGTGGTGGTGGCTGAGGCGGAAGTGATGTGCAAGCTGGCCGATAAAGAAGAACCGCCGCCGCCGGCGGTTTAAATGGCCATTCATCCCACCGCCATTGTGGACACGCGGGCGCACGTTGCGGAAAGCGCGGAGATTGGTCCTTACTGCATTGTGGGCGCGGAAGTGGAAATTGGCGCCCGCACGCGCCTGATGGCGAACCTCTACATCGAAGGGCCCGCCAGCATTGGCGAAGATAATGTTTTCTTTCCGTTCTCCAGCATTGGGGTGGCCTCGCAGGACCTGAAATACAAAGGCGAGCGGGCCGAGACGCGGATCGGCGACCGCAACCGGATCCGTGAGTTCGTCACGATTCATCGGGGTACGCAGGGCGGCGGGCTCTTGACCTCGATTGGCAGCGACAACCTGTTGATGACTTACGCGCACGTGGCGCACGATTGCAGGATTGGCGACCACGTGATCCTGGGGAACTCGGTGGGGCTGGCGGGGCACGTGGTCATCGAGGACTGGGCGGACGTCAGCCCGTTCAGCGGCGTGCATCAGTTCTGCCGGCTGGGCCGGCACTCGTTTATCGGTCCGTATAGCGTGATCAAGCAGGACATTCTGCCGTTCTCGCTGACCAGCAACAAGCCGGAAGTGAGCGTGTTCGGCGCCAACAGCGTGGGCCTGGAACGGCGGGGATTCACGAAGACCGCCATCGAATCTCTGCAGACGGCGTTTCGCCTGTTGACGCGATCGGGACTGAATACTTCGCAGGCCATCGAGCGAATCCGCGCGGAAGTTCCGCCTTCAAGCGAAGTAGAAGAACTGCTCGCATTCATCCGCGCCTCGGAGCGCGGCGTCGTTAAATAGAGAGCGCCAGGTAGAGAGTACCGCATGCGTTATGGAATGATTGCCGGGAACGGACGGTTCCCCGAGCTGGCGCTCGAAAGCGCTCGCAGCCTGGGGCACGATGTCACGGTCATCGCCATCAAAGAAGAGGCCGCGCCGGAAATCGAAGCGCTGTCCTCGCGGTGCTACTGGATCTCGCTCGGCCAACTGGGCAAGCTGATCGACATCCTGAAGAAGGAAAGCATCACGGAAGTGGTGATGTGCGGGCAGGTAAAGCACGCCAAGATTTTTTCGTCGATTGTGCCGGACTGGCGGCTGGTGAAACTGCTGGCCTCGCTGACCTCGAAGAACACCGACGGCCTGATAGGCGGCGTGATCCGGATTCTGGAAGACGAAGGCATTCATCTGAGCGATTCGACGGCGCTGTTGAAGCCGCTGTTGGCCACGGCGGGGGCCATGACGAAGCGCAAGCCGGACAAAGATGAGACGTCCGATATGGAATACGGGCGGCGCGTGGCGGATGCCCTGGCCGGTTTCGACGTGGGCCAGAGCGTGGCCATCTGCGAACGGGCCTGCGTGGCCCTGGAAGCCATGGAAGGCACCGACGCCATGCTGCGGCGGGCCGCGGGACTGGTGAACGGGCGGCGTCTGACGCTGGTGAAAGTGGCGCGGCGGCGCGAGCATCTGCTGTTCGATGTGCCGGTGGTGGGTTTGAGCACCATTCCGGTGATGCGCGAGACCGGGACCACGGTGCTGGCGGTGGAAGCCGGGCGCACGCTGATGCTGGACCGCGCGGAAATGCTGCGGCAGGCCGATGCGGCGGGGCTGGCGATTGTGGGGTTATGAGTTGATGAAACATCGGCTGGCGGTAATCGGGGCAGGGCAATTCGGCAAGAACCACTGCCGTGTGGTCCACGAATCGGAGCGCGCCGAACTGTGCGCGGTGGTGGATACGGACGCGGCGCGGGCGGCGGAATCGGCGGCGCTCTACAACGCGGAGGCGCTGGCCGATGCGCGGGCGCTGGCCGGCAAAGTGGACGCGGCGATTGTGGCCGTGCCCACCACGGCGCACGAAGCCGTGGCGTGCACGCTGATGGAAGCGGGAATCGACGTGCTGGTGGAAAAGCCGATCGCGGGGGACCTGGCGGCGGCAGACCGGATGGTAGAGACAGCGGCGCGCCTTGGCCGCATTCTGCAGGTAGGCCACCTGGAGCGTTTCAATCCGGCGGTGATCGAACTGGAAAAGCGCGCCCGGCTGCCGCTGTTCTTTGAAATTCACCGGCTCAACATCTTTAGCCCGCGCAGCCTGGATGTGGATGTGGTGCTGGACCTGATGATTCACGACGTGGATATTGTGCTGGCGCTGGCCGGCGCGGAACCGTTGGAGATCCGCGCGGCGGGCATTCGCATTCTCTCGGAGAAAGTGGATATCGCCAACGTGCGGCTGCAGTTTCCGAATGGCTGCGTGGCCAATCTGACGGCCAGCCGCGTGTCCACGGAACGGGTGCGCAAACTGCGGCTGTTCCAGCCGCAGCAATACCTGTCGCTCGATTACGGGCGTCAGGATCTGGCGGTTTTTTCGGTGGGCGCGGGCCGGCAAATCGGTTTTGAGAAAGCCCCGGTGGCCACGGCCGAGCCGCTGAAACTCCAACTGGATGCCTTCCTGGATAGCGTAGAAACCCGAAATTCCCCGAAATGCTCCGGCGCCGCCGCGCGTCAAACCCTTGGGGTCGCTTTGGCCATTCTTGATAAGATTAAAGAGCACTCGGAAGTGGTCTCGCGGTCTGTGGAAGCCGGATGGAAACCGTAGGAAAAGCTCCTGCCGACGTGGAGCTCCAACTCCTCACGAATTGGAGCGACCCGGCGGGCCGAGCTCGCACGGGGCGGGCTGCCGTAATCTCCGTGCTGGTTCACGCCGCGTTAATTCTGTTCATTGTGCTGGTGCCGGAATCCATCATGCAGCCGATGCGGCAGAAACTCGAAACCATAGTGACGCCGCTGATTGAGCCGCCGCTCAGTGTGTTGACGCAGAGAGATCCCAACGAAGGGAAGCTGGACAAGCAGTTCAACGCCACGCGGATTGAACCGCATCCGAAGGTGCAGGCGCCGCCGGCGCCGCCGGCCGCTCCGCAGCAGCAAGCGAGGCAGGAGACTGCTCCGCCGCCGCCCACGCCGAAACCGCAGCAGAGCTTGCAGATACCGGAGCCGCCCAAGGTGGTGGCCGTCAATGAGGCGCCGAAGCTGAGTGTGCCGGTGGGGCTTCCGCAGATCCAGCAGGTAGAAAAGCCGCAGCCCGGTTTTGAAGATGTGACCGCGCCGCGCCAGGTGCCGCCGGAGCAACGGGTGCTGCCGATTCCCGGCCCTTCGGTGCAGAACGTGATCAACGGTGTGCTGCATTCGGGCGGAGCGTCCGTCCCCGCGGTGCCGGCCACCGGTCCGCCAGCCACGGCCGACCTGCCGCAGTTGCTGAGCGACGCCCAGGGCGTGGATTTCCGGCCGTACCTGGCGCAGGTGCTGGCCGCGGTGAAGACGCGCTGGTGGGCCATCATGCCGGAAGCGGTGCGGCAGGGACGCACCGGCAAGGTAGGCGTGCAGGTGAGGATTCTGCGCGATGGAGAGATCGGTAAAGTGGTCTTCGTGGGCACCACCGGTGTGCAGGCGCTGGACAACGCGGCGTTTGCGGCCATCAGCGCGGCCAGTCCGTTTCCCGCGCTGCCGCCGGCGTTCAAAGGGCCGCAGATCGACGTGCAGATCAACTTCGCCTACAACGTAAAGAAGTAGTGGAGGGCGCGCCACCCAATCGCCCGGTTCTGCTGGTAACTTAATCAGGTGACTGATTCTCAGGGTTACCGGCTGCGTCTGCCTGGTCCTACGGCGGTGCCGGAGCGCGTGCGGCAGGCCATGGCACGGCCGGTGCTGAGCCATCGCGGGCCGGAATTCACGGCAATTCTGCGGCGCTCGGAGGAAAGGCTGCGGACGGTTCTGGGAACACGGAATCACGTATTCCTTTTCGCCAGCTCCGGCACTGGAATGATGGAAGCGGCCCTGGTGAATGTCCTGGCGCCGGGCGAACGCGTGCTGATTTCCACGCACGGGCAGTTTGGGGAACGCTTTGCAGCCATCGGAACGGCGCTGGGGGCGACGGTGGATCGGCTGGAGATTCCCTGGGGGATGGCGCCGCGGGCGGCGCAGATTGAGGAGCGCGTGAAGCGCGCCGATTACCGCGCGGTGGTGGTGGTGCACAACGAAAGCTCCACCGGCGTGGTGGCGGACCTGGCGTCGATCGGCGCCGTGCTCCGGGAGCGCCAGCCGCTGCTGCTGGTGGATTCCGTCAGCGGTCTGGGTGGTGTGGAGATGCGCCAGGATGAATGGGGCGTGGATATCGTGGCCTCCGCGTCGCAGAAAGCGCTGATGTGTCCGCCCGGCCTGGGTATCATTTCGATGAGCGGCAAGGCCTGGGAAACGGTGAACCGCGGCGACCGGATGCCCCGCTTCTATTGGGATTTCCGCAAAGCGCACGCCGGCATGGAAAAACCGGAAACGCCATTCACGCCGCCGGTATCGCTAATCGGCGGTTTGGAAGAAGCTCTGTCGATGATTCACGAGGAAGGCTTGCCGCGGGTGCTGGCCCGGCACGCGCGGCTTTCCAGCGCCCTGCGGGCGGGATGCGCGGCACTGGGATTGGCTTCATACCCAAAATCGGAAATCATTTCGAATACGGTGGTGTGTCTGGCCGTGCCGCGGGAACTGAGTGGCGGCGAGATTGTGCGGCGCATGAAGGAGCGGGGAACGGTGATTGCGGGTTCACGCAACAAGCTGGACGGCCGCCTGATCCGCATCGGCACCATGGGATGCGTGACCGCGGACGATATCCTGACGGACCTGGAACATCTGGAGGCGGCGCTCGGGGAACTCGGATGCCGGCTGCAGCCGGGTGCGGCACAGGCGGCGGCTGAGGTGGTCTTGCAGCGGCAGCGGGAGTGGGAAGTTGGGATTCAGAATGAAAATTGAGAGAGGGAAACAGAATGCCCGGTAAACCAGGATTTCGAGTACACGGCCCGTGGCGGCGGCCGGATGCGGCGCTGCTGGCGGCTTTCGGCGCGGCATCGCCGGCGCAAGTGGCGGACAGCATGTCACGCATGGGCGCCATGGATGCGGGCATCCGGCCGGTGTGGAATTCGCCGCGGATCATCGGCTCGGCGATTACGGTGTGGTGCCACACGGGCGACAACCTGATGCTGCACAAAGCGCTCTCCCTGGCGCAGGCGGGCGACATGGTGGTGATGAACACGCAGGGCAACGTGGCCAATTCCGGCTTCGGCGAACTGCTGGCCACCAGCGCCGTGAAGATTGGGGTGCGCGGCGTGATTATGGACGGGACGGTGCGCGACGCCGACGCGCTCGAAGCCATGAAGCTGCCGGTCTATTCGCGCGGCCTGTGTCCCAATAGCTGCCAGAAAGATGGCGGCGGTGAAGTGGGCGGCATTATCGCGTGCGGCGGCGTCGCGGTGCGGGCGGGCGACGTAATTGTGGCCGATTGCGACGGCATCACGGTGGTGCCGCTAGAGGACGCGGCGGAAGTGGCACGCCTGGCGATCGCGTTAATGGAGCGCGAACAGGCGCGGTTGGCGGAGATCGACAAGGGCGTGCTGGTGAAGCCGGAAATCGACGAAACGCTGCGCCGGTTGAAGATTATCGACTAAGCCAGCGCCAGTTGGCCATGGCGGTGACGATCAGCGAGTTGGTGAAATCGATCAGAAAAGCGCCCACCACCGGCACCACCAGAAAGGCCCGCGGCGCGGCGCCGAATTTTTCTACCAGCTGTTCCATGGAAGCGATGGCGTTCGAGGTGATACCCAGCATGTAGCCGCAGAAACCGGCGGAGGTGACGGCGGCTTCGTAATCGCGGCCCATTATCCGGAAGACGGCCCCGCACATCAGCCAGCAGAGCGCCACCTGTGCGGCCAGAATGATGAGCATGGGCAGAGCCAGGTGGACGAGTTCCCACAAACGGAGTGTGAGCAGCGCCATCACGATGAACAGGTACAGCACGATGCGGCCGAGGGCCGTAACGTCGGGCTGGGAGATGCGCAGGAAGCAGTAGCGGTCGTCCACATTGCGGATGACGGCGGCCACGATCATGGCGCCGATATAGCCGGGCAGGACGACGCCGCGGCGCTGAATGGCGCCGCTGAGAACGCTCCCGAGGCCGACCGAGATGCCGATCACCAGGATGGCGGGCAGCAGCCGGGAGCGGCTTTCGGAGTCCGGCCTTTCGACCGGGCGAATGCCCGGCCCGGAGAGCCGGTTGCGGCGGACCAGGCTGCCGCCGATGTAGCCGGCGATGAGGCCGGCCACGGTGATGCCGAAGGTGGCGGCGGCAAATGCGGCGGCGGTGGCGCCGGGAACGCCCAGTTTCTCGAAGAGCGGTCCGAAGGAGAGCGCGGTAGCGGGTCCACCGGCCAGAGCCACCGAGCCGGTGAGGATGCCCAGGCGCGGGTCGATGTGCAGAGCCGCCGCCAGGCCGATGCCCAGCAGATTTTGCAGCACCGCGCCGGCAGTGGAGATAGCCAGCAGCCAGATGACTCCGAGGCCGCCTTCGCGAATCAACTGGAGCCGCGCGCTGAGACCCACTGTGGTCATGAAGGCCACCATCAGCAGATCTCGCAGCACGGTGTCGGCTTCGATATTCACGAAGCGGCCGTGCAAGGCGAGGGCGGCTGCGGCATAGATCATGCCGCCGGCGATGGGCGCGGGAATGTTGAGGCGGTCGAGCAGGGGAAGCTTGCGTTTGAGCCAGTTGCCCATCGCCACGCCGAAGCAGGCCAGGCCCAGCACGTGGGCGGCGTTGAGCTTCCAGACAGGAGTCAAGAATGCAGTATAGACGGTTTCGATGAACCGGTTCCGGCCGGCGCGCGGTCAAAGAAAAAAGGGCGGGGCCTTTCGGCAAGCCGCCCTTGAAATGCACTCGCTATGAACGGGGCCAGCTGCGTTAGCGGCGGAAGCCGCCGCGGAAACCACCAAAGCCGCCAAAGCCGAAGCCGCCCCCGTATCCGCCGTAGAAGCCCGGACCCCAATAGCTGTAGGGGTAGTACCCATAATAGGGGTAGCCATATCCGTAGTATCCCGGCCGTTGGACGGTGACGCGCTGCACCACTGGCGTGGTGACTTTGTAATCGTCAGGCCCCGCGTAGCGGAATGCCGCCGGGGCATTGCCGGTTGCGATGGTTAACGGATTCTGCACCTGGAAGGTGAGCGCCGTTTCGGGATACATGATGCTGGGATGATTGCGCGTGGCCAGCACGCCGCCGATGCCCGCGCCTGAGCCGCCACCGGCTGCTCCGCCGGCCACCGTGCCGACAGCGGTGGTGCCGACGATGGCGCCGGCCTGCGCGCCGGGAGGCATCATGCCGCCCTGGCGGGAGATGAGTTGCGAATGCACCGAGACCTGCTCGCCATCGGCCAGCGTAATGCCGGTGAGTTCGACGCCCAGGTGGGACTCGCCCTTCACCTTATCGGCCTGGGACACGCGGCCGTAAATGGTTTGGCCGCGCTGAGCGACCACGACGCCATCGACCACAAGCGGCTGCGCCAGCGTGCCGGTGAAAGAATCGCCGGCATGGCTCTTATTGGAGGACAACATTTCATTGATGCGCACGGTAACGAAGGTTCCGGCCTTCATGGTGACCTGCGGCGGCAGCCCGTATGCGGGGCGCGTGGCGGCGGGAGCGGTAGCGGTGCGCTGCTGCGGCTGCCCGTAGGCATCCGCCGGCCCTGCCGCCGGCATGGGGCTCTGGGCAGTGTTGGTGGAACCGTCACCCATGGAGCGCCAGCCGCCGTTGGTGGCGGGGTTGGATGCCGGGGCGGTTTGCGGAGCTGGGTCGGTTTGTGCGAGCGCCAGACCGGATGCCGCGATGAGAACCAAAATGGAGTGAGTGGAAATTCTTGTCATATTTGCTTGCCTCTTGTCGTTCATTAGGTTCGACGTGTCTTCCTAGTGCATCTGTTTCACCAATCTGCGGCGCGCTCTAAACCACTGATAAATAAAGCACGAATAGGGGAATGGGCTGGCTGGAAAGCACCGCTGCTGGTGGATTTCGGCCACCTGCCGGGAGCAGCCGGCAAGCGGCCCCACATTTCGGACCAATTCGTGTCAGAATAGTGTGTTCCGGATCGCGAGTTGATGGTCGGTGTCTGGGTTGTGCTTGCGAAAGCTGCGCGAAGGTCGCTAAAATCAACGCGTTCACAAAATCCCAGGAGGATTCATGGCAGTTGAGCAGAAGGTGAAGCAGATTATTGTCGAGCAGCTTGGAGTGGACGAAAGCCAAGTGGACAGCAACGCGTCTTTCGTTGATGACCTGGGCGCCGATTCCTTGGACATCGTCGAACTCGTAATGGCGTTCGAAGAAGCTTTTGAACTGGAGATCCCAGACGAGGATGCTGAGAAGATTACTACCGTCAAAGACGCCGTCGAATACATCGAGGCGAAGACCACCAAGAAGTAGTTGGCGGGTTGACCGGGGAGAGCACGTTTGACGCGTAGAGTCGTAGTGACCGGCGTGGGTCTGTTGACGCCGCTTGGCATCGGGACTGACAACTCCTGGGAGGCAATCCTCGCGGGCAAGTCCGGTATTGGCCCCATCACGCAATTTGATGCGAGCGCATTCTCCTGCCGGATTGCCGGGGAGATTAAGGGCTTCGATCCCTCCGCCTACATCGAGAAAAAAGAAATCAAGAAGATGGGGCGGTTCATCCAGTTCGCCATCGCGGCGGCGGATTTCGCCATGCAGAGCTCCGGCCTGAAGGTGACGCCGGATATCGCCGAGCAGGTGGGCGTGTATATTGGCAGCGGGATCGGCGGGTTCGAGGTGATCGAACGCGAGCATCTGACGCTGCTGACGCACGGGCCGAGGCGCATCTCGCCGTTTTTCATTCCGGCCACCATCATTAATCTGGCGTCGGGATACGTATCGATCCGGACGGGGGCCAAAGGCCCCAACTCCGCGACGGCGACGGCGTGCACCACCAGTGCGCATTCGATCGGCGATTCCTTCCGTATGATTCAGCGGGGCGACGCCGATGCGATGATCTGCGGCGGCACGGAAGCGGCGGTCACGCCGATGGGAATCGGCGGATTTGCGGCCATGCGGGCGCTCTCCACGCGCAACGACGAGCCGGAGCGGGCGTCGCGGCCGTGGGACAAGGACCGCGACGGCTTCGTGGTGGGCGAAGGCGCCGGCATGCTGGTGCTGGAGGAATTGGGAATGGCGAAGGCGCGCGGCGCGCGCATCTTAGCTGAGATTGTTGGCTACGGCATGAGCGCGGATGCGTTTCATGTGACGGCGCCGCCGGCTGACGGCGATGGCGCTTTCCGCGTGATGCGCAATGCCATGAAGGATGCGGGCATTCAGCCGCACCAGGTGGACTACATCAACGCGCACGGCACTTCCACGGAAGTGGGAGACCGCGCCGAGACGGCGGCTATCAAGCGGGCCTTTGGCGAACATGCCTATAAGGTCGCGGTGAGTTCCACCAAGTCGATGACCGGCCATTTGCTGGGAGGCGCGGGCGGAATTGAAGCCGGCATCAGCGTGCTGGCGCTGCGCGACCAGATTGCTCCCCCCACGGCCAATCTGGAAAACCCGGATTTGGGCTGCGATCTGGATTATATTCCGCTGAAAGCCCGGCCGATGAAGATTGAATACGTGCTCTCCAACAGCTTTGGATTCGGGGGCACCAACGGTTGTCTGATTTTTAAGACCTACCAGGAATGAACGGCGGGGCGTCGCAATGAAAATTATCGTGGCGATCAAGCAGGTGGCGGCCCGCGACTCTCAGTTGCGAATTGCGGCTTCCGGCCAGTGGATCGACGAAGGCGACCTGGCTTATGAGATCAACGAGCCGGATGCATACGCGTTGGAAGCCGGACTGCAGCTGAAAGAAGCCCACGGCGGGGAAGTGATCGCCATCTCGGCGGGCCCGGCGCGCGTGGCACAGACCATTCGCGAAGCCCTGGCCAAAGGCGCCGACCGGGCCATTCATATTGAAGAAGATCTCTCCGCGGCAGATCCGCTGGCGGCGGCCCGGTTGCTGGCTGCGGCGCTGCGCACGGAATCGCCCGACCTGGTTCTGACCGGACTGCAATCCGACGACCTGGGGTATGGCCAGACCGGACCGATTCTGGCCGAGTTGCTGGGCTTGCCGCATGCCACCATCATTATGCAGGTGGAAAAAAGCGAGTCCGGGATCCGCGTCAAACGGGAGATGGAAGACGGCTGGTTCCAGTTCGTGGAAATGCCGGTGCCGGCGCTGCTGAGCATTCAATCCGGCTTCAGCAAGCTGCGGTACGCCACGCTGATGGGCATCAAGAAAGCCAAGACCAAGGAAATCCGGCGCGTGACGGCGGCAGACCTGGGTGTGAGCGCCGCGCCGCCTACCATTGCTTTCGACCGGGTCTACCTGCCGGAGCGCGCCAAACGCACCCAGCTTTTCGAGGGCACTCCGAAACAGGCTGCCGCGCAACTGGTGGAGAAGTTGAAGTTTGAGGCGCGCGTGATATGAAAGTCCTCGCCATTCTGGAACAGCGGCAAGGGCAGTGGCAGCGAATGTCGTTTGAGACTCTGGCCGCCGCCCAACATTTTGCGGCGGCGCTGGGGGGCACGGCGTCGGCGGCGGTGGTGGGACAGGGAACTGCGCCGCTCGCGGCGGAGCTGGCGTCGAAGCAGCTCGAAACTGTGTATGCGGTGGAGCACGCGCTGCTGGCCCAGTACACACCGGACGGTTATTGCCTGGCGCTGCGGCAACTGATCGAACGCGTGCAGCCCACGCTGGTTGTCTTTCCGCATACTTACCAGGTGCGGGACTTTCTGCCCAAACTGGCGGCCTCCTTCGGACAGGCCGCGGTGAGCGACGTGGTCGGCGACCGGCTGGGCCATGGGCAGTTGGTGCTGGTGCGGCAGTTGTTCCAGGGCAAAGTGAACGTGGACGTACGGTTCGAAGGCGATGGCCCGCACTTCGCATCCCTGCAGGCCGGCGCCTATCGCGCGGACCAGATTGCCGCGGGCGCGGCAACGGTGGAAGTGTTCGCGCCGGCGATTGCGCCGGAGCAGATCCGCACCCATCCGCAGGAGCCGTTCCGGGGATCGCAGCGCGTGGTGGATCTGAGCGCGGCAGAGATCATTGTGTCGGTGGGGCGCGGCATCAAGGAAGCCGACAATCTGCCGCTGGTGCAGAAGCTGGCGGATGTTCTCGGCGCGGAACTGGCAGCTTCGCGGCCCATCTGCGACGCCGGTTGGCTTCCGATGGAGCGGCAGGTGGGAAGCTCCGGCCAGACCGTGGCTCCGAAGATGTACCTCGCAGTGGGTATTTCAGGTGCGATTCAGCACCTTGTGGGAATGAAGGGATCGCGTACGATTGTGGCGATCAACAAAGACGCGAACGCGCCGATCTTCGAAGTGGCCGACTACGGCATAGTTGGCGACCTTTTCCAGATTGTGCCGGAGCTGATCGAGGCCATTAAAAAGGTTAAATAGAGCCGATAGCATTGACTTGGGCGGGCACTGGAAGTTATACTTCTTCAGCTGTTCCACTTGGACCCCACCGGAACTCTGCAACTTTTAGCCTTAGTTCTGCGTCATATCCATCTGACCGGCAATGATCACGCAATTTTAGAGAAATGAATACGAATATGAAAAACGGACCAAAGCTGAAACTGGCCCCGTACCGGAAGATCCTCGAGCGGAAGGCCGAGGAAGTTCGGAGCAGCATGTCCGCCCAAAAGGCGGCGCAAGTGGTGGCGCGTCTGGATGTTCCATCCGACGAAGGCGACCTTAGCCAGCAACATCACGAAGAGTGGATCTTCCTCAACCGCAACACCATCGACATGAAGTTGCTGCGCGAAGTGGCCGACGCGCTGCATCGCATCGACCAGGGGACGTACGGAATTTGCCCGGAATGCGAAGAGCCGATTTCTGCCAAGCGCCTGGAAGCCGTGCCATGGGCCCGCTATTGTGTGACCTGCCAGGAGCAGATTGCGAATCGTATCGCCGAGGGCGAAATGGTGGAGTATCAGGAAGCCGACCGATGAGGTTGGTTGATTTGCGCAAGATCGCAGTCCGCAGACAATTTCGCATCCGCTTTCCGATTTCGAACGGCCTGGAGTGTGTGATTAACCAGTACGGCGTCGCACAGGTTCCGGCCTTGCACGGGATTCCCGACTTCAATCTGGAGCGGGAACTGGAAACGGCGTCGCGGTTTGTAATTGAGCCTGGGACGGTGGATGCGAAGAACCCCGTCCCGGTTCGCTACCTGACGCGCGAAGAACTGGAAGCCATGGCGGATGCCTCGCCCGTAGCGGCTGCCGCCGATCACGAAGAAGAATAGTCAAACCCTTCAGATGCTTGCGTTGTAGTGCCGGCCGCAAGGTCTTTGCCGCGTTTGACTTTCCAAAGTGTGCCAGACGCCGGCGGCAAGACCGCCGGCGCTGCCAGCCCCACTCTTGTGCCGCGCACCCATGCCGTCTCACCCTGAGCGGAGCCCTGTGAAATGGGAGTACAATACGGTTGCTGTTTGTTACACTGTTTCACTTTTCCCGTAAAGGGCTGGGGGATGTATGGAGAAGCCGGCGCAAAATATCCAAGACAGCTTTTTGAATAACGCTCGGAAAGACAAGATTGTGCTCACGATTTACCTGATGAGCGGGGTCAAGCTCTCAGGGCGAATCAAGAGCTTCGATAAATACTCACTGGTTTTAGAAACCAACAATCAAGAGCAATTGATTTTCAAGCATGCTATTTCCACCGTGGTGACGCAGCGATCCTCGCATTCCTACGGTGGCAGTCCGCAAGCGGCTGCTGGCGGAGTAGCGGTGACCGCCGCGCCCGGCTTGCCGCATGCTGAACCGGAGGCTTAACCCACGCAGTTGACCAAGCCTGCCCGCGAGCGCGCCATTCTGGTGGGCGTGCAATGGAAAACCCGCGGCGCATCGCAGCGGCCAGGCGCGGTGACGGCGGAGGAATCTCTCGACGAACTCAGTGAACTGACTTCCACGGCGGGCGCCGAAACGGCCGGCCGGTTCCTGCAAGGCCGCCCGGGGCCGGAAGCGGCCACGCTGATTGGCGAGGGAAAAGTGGAAGAACTGCGGGCCGCGGTTCATTCGCTGAATGCCGACCTGGTGATTTTCGACCAGGAACTGACGCCCACCCAGCAGCGCAACCTGGAAAAGATTGTCGGAACTCGAGTCATCGACCGCACGCAGTTGATTCTCGACATTTTTGCTTTGCGGGCTCGCACCAAGGAAGGGCGCCTACAGGTGGAACTGGCGCAATTGAATTACATTCTGCCGCGGTTGAGCGGGCATGGCGTGGAGATGTCGCGGCTGGGCGGAGGAATCGGCACGCGCGGTCCGGGCGAAACCAAACTGGAGACGGACCGGCGGCGCATTTCCAAACGCATCAAACGCATTGAGGACGATTTGGACGCGGTGCGCGCCGGACGGGCGCTGCACCGGCGGCGGCGCAGCGCGGTGCCGCTGGCCACGCTGGCGCTGGCGGGATACACCAACGCCGGCAAGTCCACATTGTTCAACCGGCTGACGCGAGCGAGCGTGTTGGCCGATCCGCGCATGTTTGCCACGCTCGATCCGACGGTGCGTCCGCTGCAACTGCCGTCGCGGCGCCGCGTGCTGGTGAGCGACACGGTGGGCTTCATCCGCAACCTGCCGACCACGCTGGTGAAGGCCTTCCGCGCCACGCTAGAGGAAGTGAAAGACGCCGCGCTGGTGGTGCACGTGGTGGATGTCTCATCCGCGGCGGCGGCGGAGCACACCACGCACGTGCTTCAAGTGCTGGCCGAAATTGGCGCGGCGGCGATTCCGCAGATTCTGGTGCTGAATAAGATCGACCGCGTCGAAGGTGGGGAAGCGGCTCCGGATGCCGAGGCCGTCAAGCGCCGGTTGCTGGCGGGTTCGGTGCTTGGTTCGGATGGTCCGGAGGGGCAACCCGACCCGCGCGCGGTGGCGATTTCAGCGCTCACCGGCGAGGGGATGGACGGGCTGCTCAAGGCCATCGACCAGCTGTTGCCGCTCGATCCGATTGTGACCGCGACCTTCCGTTTGCCGGCCGGCGATGGCGCCACGCTCGCGCTGCTCCATGAGTTCGGCAAGGTGCTGGCGACGCGATTTGGCGGGGATTTTTATGAAGTGGAAGCGGAGATTCCGGAGTCCCTGGAACGCCGCCTGGCGGGCGTGGATAGCATTCCGGGATAGTATCCACAGCGTCTGTGGAAAAGACTGTGGGAAAGGCTTGGCCGGGACAGAGTAAAGTGTGATGAATAGAGCACTTACAACAAATTGAACCAAGCAGCAGCATTCTAATGTATCCGATTGTTTCAGAAGCACTTGCGATTCTAAATCAGAATCGGCGCGGAATGTTGCAAATCGGTTGCAGCTGGAATCGGAGCGCTGACGATTTTTCCACAGTTCAATCGGGTAAATCCCGCGTTTCGGCGAGTCGGATGGAGTTTGCTACACTGATGCTTGGTCGGGCGGTGTAGCTCAGCTGGCTAGAGCGACGGTCTCATAATCCGTAGGTCGGGAGTTCAAGTCTCCCCGCCGCCACCAGAAAACTCTAGAGCCTTGAGCAGGTTTGGAAGAAACCTGGCAGCACGGCCACAACCGCTTCCTCCCCAACGTTCAATCGTCAGGCGCTGGCGGTAAAATGATGGTTGATGACCGGCAAGGTTAGCGTCGTAATCGAACAAGATGAGCAAGGCTGCTACGCGTGGTGTCCGGAGCTAAAGGGATGCCAGTCGCAAGGCAAGACGGTTGAGGAGACGCTTTCCAATATTCGTGAGGCAGTTGAACTATTCCTGGAGACCCTGACCGAGGAAGAGCGGGTGGCCGCGCTGAGCCAGGAGATTTTGACCACAGCGGTCGAAGTTCATGCCTAAGCTGCCGCGTCTCACTGCGGCCGATGCCGAAACGACGCTGTTGAAAGCCGGTTTCGTTTGGCTGCGGTCCAAGGGCAGCCATCGGGTCTACGCAAAGGGCGGACAGCCGGGTGGTGATTCCATTCCATAGCAACGTGACGCTTCACCCGAAGATTGTCAAACAGGTCCTCGACGCCATCGAAGAAGCCTCGATCCGTGTAACGCCTCCCGAGTAGCGCCGTGATGTTTCGAAAAGGCCAGAGAAGCCGGCTTGCACCGGCAATGCCCGGGCCGCCACCTGCCGAATCCACCTCCCGGGAATTGTGTTACTGGTAAGAGTTCAGCTGGGGTAGCGAACGCGCAGCGATTCTGAAATCCCCAACGAAAACACGATGCATTTCTCATAATGCATTTCTCCAGGAGGAACCATGTCTAGTCATCCGCCGCAATCTAACGCAATCAATCGCCGGAGCCTGCTGACGCGGAGTGCGGCTTTGGTGGGAGGCGTCGCGGCGCTGGCGCTAACAACCGCCAACGCATCCGCCCAGGAAAAACCGAAGACTGAATCGAAGCCCGCCGGCACGCCTGCCACGGCTGTGGTTTCCCCGAACCTGCACCCGCCCGTGGTCCAGGCCAAGGGCGGAAAACTGCGGGGCTTCCAGGACGGCAAGACCTTCACCTTCCTCGGCATCCCTTACGCCCAGGCGGAACGCTTCGAAATGCCGAAGCCTTTGCCGGCGTGGGAAGGCATCAAGAACGCCCAGGTATGGGGGCCGGTTTGCCCCATCCCGCAGGCGACCACGGTTGGCAGCGACGATTTCGTCTTCCCCCATCGCTATTGGGTGGAGAACGAACACTGCCAGGTGTTGAACGTCTGGACGCAAAGCACGGCGGCGCAGGCCAGGAAGCCCGTGATGGTGTGGATGCACGGCGGCGGATTCACCAATGGCTCGTCGATGGAGTCCTATGCTTACGATGGCAAGACGCTCTCCGAATTCGGCGGCGTCGTTGCGGTCAGCGTCAACCACAGGTTGAATGTGATTGGCACGCTGGATCTATCGGCCTATGGCCCGGAGTACGCCAACTCCCGCAACACGGGCATGGCTGATCTGGTGGCCGCGCTCCAGTGGATTCACGAGAA
>Ga0182030_10006572_pt1 | contig 24497 bp, 23 predicted proteins | sample 812S3MmetaG_FD_121299 | JGI IMG/M metagenome (GOLD analysis project Ga0182030, IMG submission 121299) | Permafrost microbial communities from Stordalen Mire, Sweden - 812S3M metaG (Illumina Assembly) | ecosystem: Environmental > Terrestrial > Soil > Wetlands > Permafrost | place: Sweden...
AGGTGGCCCTGTCCGACCAGCTCGTCGAGCGTCCTCGGTCGCAGCAGTTCCGCGAGCGGTGCGACCTGGCTCAGGCGCTGGGCGACGGCGTCATCGAACAGCGACGTAGTTCACGACCCTTTGGAGGTCTTTAAATGCAGGTCACGGATCTGACGGGCCGTGATGCTCTTGGGCGCCCCGGTCATGAGGTCCGAACCTGACTGCGTCTTGGGAAAGGCAATCACCTCGCGGATGTTCTCTTCGTCCGCGAAGATGGCGACCAGACGGTCGATCCCGAAGGCAAACCCCGCGTGCGGTGGTGCGCCGTACTTGAAGGCGCCCAGGAGGAAACCGAAGCGATTTTCGGCTTCCTCGTCACTGATGCCCAGGGCGCTGAAGACCCGCGACTGGATATCGGCACGATGAATTCGCACCGATCCACTGCCCAACTCCCAACCATTGAGCACCAGGTCGTAGGCCTGCGAGCGGACTCTTACCGGGTCGCTCGACAAGAGTTCCAGGTCATCGGGATGGGGCATGGTGAAGGGGTGGTGCGCCGCCTGCAGGTTGCCGTCCTCGTCGATGCCCTCGAAGAGCGGAAACTCCGTGACCCAGACGTAATGGTGCGGTCCTTCACCCACCGGACGAGAACCGAGCGTCACGCGCAGCGCGCCGAGGACCTTGCACGCGGCGACGTACTCGTCGGCGACGCAGAAGACCATGTCGCCGACCTCGGCGCCGTCGACGTTTCTGATGGCCTGGGTCTCGGTGTCGTTTAAGTACCGCGCCAACGGAGAGTCGAGTCCGTCACCAGTAATGCGAAACCACGCCAGACCCTTGGCGCCCAGTTCCTTGGCGGCATCCGTCAATTGATCGAGGCGACTGCGCGAGAGTTCCGCGCCGCCCGCCAGACGCAGGGCCTTGACCGTCGGCGCGCCGAAGGCCTTCACGTCGGTCGCGGCAAAGACCTCGGACAGGTCGCAGAGTTTCATGCCGAAGCGCAGGTCGGGCTTGTCGGTGCCGTAGAGGTCGAGCGCCGCGGTCCAGGTCATTGATTCAATGGGACCGGGCCGTAGACCGGTCGCCGCCTCGGCGGCGTCGAGCACCGCGCGCGAGACAAACGCCATCACGTCGTCCTGGGTGACAAAGCTGGCTTCCATGTCGAGTTGCGTGAATTCAAATTGACGGTCCGCTCGCAAATCTTCGTCGCGCATGCAGCGCGCGATTTGGTAGTAGCGGTCGAACCCGCCCACCATCAAGAGCTGCTTGGCGATCTGGGGACTCTGGGGCAACACGTAGAACTCACCGGGATGCAGACGCGACGGCACCACGAATTCGCGCGCCCCTTCTGGGGTCGGTGCCCACAGCAACGGCGTCTCAACCTCACAGAAACCTTGCTCGTCCATCGCGGCACGCAGCGCACGGTTGACCACCGCGCGCAGTCGTAGGTTGCGCTGCATGGCGTCGCGTCGGATGTCCAGGAAGCGGTAGCGCAGTCGGACCTGTTCGTCCGTGTCGATCCGGTCGTCCAATTGGAACGGCGGTGGCTCGGCCGTCGCCAGGATCTCCACCGTGCACTCCGTCAGTTCCACTTCGCCCGTCGCCAAACGGTCGTTGACGGTGCCCTCGGGACGGTGCGACACCGTACCGCTCACGCGCACCACATACTCACTGCGCGCGTCGACCGTGCCGTCGACGACCACTTGGAGGATGCCCGATTGGTCACGGACGTCCAGGAACGCGAGGTGCTCGCCGTGCTCGCGCCGCTTGGCCACCCATCCGCAGACGGTGACCGTCTGGCCAATCAGCGACGTCGATACCGACCCGCAGAGCAGGTCGCGCAAACTCGTGGCTTCGTAATCCGTGGGCATGGTCACATCACTTCTTCAGTAGCTTGGCGATCACTTCAACGAGGTCAGTCTGGGCCACCGTGCGCTGGCTCTGCTCCAGGTCTGACGTTCGCAGGTCCCTAATCGTAACCTCGCCTGCGCCACGTTCCGTGGGTCCGATGAGTAACGCGAAGCGCGCACCGGACTTGTCCGCCACCTTCATTTGGGCCTTCATCGAGCGCTCGTCATAGGCGCGCCCGGTCGCGAAGCCGGCTGACCGCAAGCGGTCAACCAGCACGGTCGCCACGTCGTCGGTGGTCGTGTCAACGACAAAGAGGTCCAGCGTGCGATCCAGAAGCTGCGTCGTCACGCCCTCGGCTCGGCGCGTGAGCAAGATCCGCTCAACGCCGCTGCCAAAACCGATGCCACTGGTAGGTTTGCCACCCAGCTGTTCGGACAGCTTGTCGTAACGTCCGCCGCCGCCAATGGCGTTCTGCGCACCGTCGAGCGCCTCGGCGGTGATCTCAAAGGTCGTGCGCGTGTAGTAGTCAAACCCGCGCACGAGCCGAGGATCGAGCGTCGTCGCGATTCCCAAGGACGCGAGTCCCGCGAGTACTTTGTCGAAGTGCGCGCGACAGTCGTCGCAGATGTGGTCGATCAGCATCGGCCCACCCGACGTCACCTTGATGCACGCCTCGTTCTTGCAGTCGAGTACGCGCAGCGGGTTCTCTCGGTAGGTCTTCTTATGCTCGTCACACAGTTCGTCCTCGTGCGCGCTGAGGTACGCGCGCAGCAGGGTGACGTAGGCGCCGCGACATTCGTCGTGGCCCATGGAGTTGATGAGCAACTTGATTCGGGTGAGGCCAATCGCCAGGTAGAAGTGCCACGCCAACGAAATGACCTCGACGTCAACGGCCGGATCGTCCGTGCCCAGGACCTCCACGTCGAGTTGGTGGTGTTGGCGATAGCGCCCGGCCTGGGGGCGTTCGTAGCGAAAGATCTGACCGAACCACCAGACCTTCCACGGCGTCGTGGGTCGGTGCTGGACAAAGGCCCGCACGATCGACGCGGTCGCTTCGGGGCGCAACGCGTACTGTCGCTGGCCGCGGTCCTCGAACACGTACATTTCCTTCTTGGCCATCTCGCTGTTCTCACCGATGCCGCGATTAAAGACGCCGACGTCCTCGAAGATCGGCGATACCAGCAAGGAAAATCCGTAGCGGTAGGCGAAGTCGGCGAACGTGGCGATGAGGCCTTCCCACTCGGCCGACTCCGGGCCCAGCACATCGTGCGTCCCGATCGGCGCCTGGAACGTGGTGACCGGTTCGCTCACGAGGACTTGTGCTGCCCGGGAAGTTGGCGGAAGGCGTCAAAGACGCCGTCCACGCCCTTGAGGGCCGTCAGCAAGCTGCTTAAGTGAGCGGGGTCCGCCAGTTCTACGTCAAAGATCAAGCGAACGATCCGTGAGCCCGAAGTCATGGAGCTCGACGAGATGATGTTGAGGTGATACTCCGCGACGACCTTGGACACGTCGAGCAAGAGGCGCGAGCGATCAAAGGCCATGATCTCCAAGACCGCGCGGTACTGGCCACCACCGGTACCGTCCCACTCGACGTCGATGATCCGCTCGCCGAGACGTTGGGCCAACGCCACCGCGTTGGAGCAGTCGTCACGGTGAATCGACACGCCACGACCCTGCGTGATGAAGCCCATGATGGCGTCGCCGGGCACTGGCGAACAACACCTCGCCAGGTGGATCATGACGTCGTCGAGTCCTTCGACGTAGACCCCGGCCGAGCGCCGCTCGGTGCGGCTGGTGCGCGGCATCTTGGCGACGGTGGTGGGCAGCTGCTCCGCCTCTCCCCCGTGCAGTTCACGGTCGAGGCGCTGGACCACGGCCATCGCCGAAATCTGTCCGCTGTCGATCGCGATGAAGAGCGCGTCGAGGTCTTCTAAGTTAAGCGCCGTCACCACGCCGACGAGCGCGCTCGACGACAGTGACGTTGCGATCGGCAGGCCCTCGCGGCGCAGCGCCTTGGTCAACTCTTCGCGACCGCCCTCAATGGCGTCCTCGCGACGTTCGCGCTGGAACCACTGGCGAATCTTGGACTTGGCGCGCGACGACTTGGCGATGGAGAGCCAGTCCCTCGACGGGCCCGCCGACTGATTCTTGCTAGTGACGACTTCGACCACGTCAGCCGAGTGCAATGTCGTGTCCAGCGTCACCAGGCGGCCGTTGACCTTGGCCCCCACACAGTGGTGACCGACTTCGGTGTGCACCGCGTAGGCGAAGTCGATTGGCGTCGCCCCCTCGATCAGGGCAATTACCCGACCCTTGGGCGTAAAGACGTAGACCTCGTCTTGTCCGAGGTCGAGCTTTAGGGCTTCGAGGAACGCGACCGGGTCGTGCTCCTCCTCGCCGACGTCGGCCAGGCGCTGCATCCAGGCAATCTCCTTGTTCGAGGCCCCCTCCTTGTAGCCCCAGTGGGCCGCGATGCCGAATTCGGCCCGTCGGTGCATCTCGTGCGTACGCACCTGGACCTCGACGCCCTTACCGCGCGGTCCAATGACCGTCGTGTGCAGTGACTGGTACAGGTTGAACTTGGGAGAGTTGATGTAGTCCTTGAAGCGACCCGAGACCGGCGACCAGAGGGCGTGGATTGCGCCCAGCACGGCCCAGCAGTCGCGGTCCTCGTCAACCACCACGCGCAGACCCACGAGGTCAAAGATCTCGTCGAACTCCTTGCCGCCGACCACCATCTTCTCGTAGATGCTCCAGAAATGCTTGGGGCGACCACGCACCTCCGCCTTGATACCGAAACTCTCGAGCTTGTCGCTGAGCGTGCTCATGACCTCGCCGAGGTACGCCTCGCGCTCGGGGGCTCGCGCGGCGACCATCTGTTCGATTTCGGCGTAACGCTTGGGGTGCAGGGTCGCGAAACTGAGGTCCTCGAGCTGCCACTTCACCTGTTGGACACCAAGTCGGTGCGCCAACGGCGAGTAGACGTCGAGCGTCTCTTGGGCAATGGCCCGCTGGCGGGCCATGGGCATCACCGAGATCGTGCGCATATTGTGCAGCCGGTCGGCCAGCTTGATGAGCAGCACCCGCCAGTCATGGGCCATGGCGATGAACATCTTGCGAATGGTGGCGGCCTGCTGGGCCTCCTTGGAGTCGAACTCCAGCCGGTCCAGTTTGGTGACGCCGTCGACGACTGCGGCCACCTGGTCGCCGAACTCCTTGGCGAGCCACTTGGTCGTGATCCCGGTGTCCTCAACCGCGTCGTGCAGCAGGGCGGCGGCAATGGTGGGTTCGTCCAGGCTGAGGTCGGCCACAATGCCCGCGACCGCGATGGGGTGGGTCACGTACGGCTCTCCAGTGCGTCGCAGCTGACCCTCGTGGGCGGTGATGGCGGCCAGACCGGCGCGACGGATGAGGTCGACGTCGCCACTGAGGTGGTGCTCGTTAAAACGCGCGATTAACCGCTCGATGGAGCTCGTGAGCTCACTGTCGGCGGGCGAGCGCGATGTGACACTAACCATGGGACCAGCCTAATGGCGGTCTAACGACGTTTTTGCTTACGTCCCCGCGCCACGACACCCCTCGCCGACGTCGTCTGCGAGCTGCGCACCGCCCGCTGGACGCCTTCGCCGCTGAGCTTCGCCGCCGCTGCGGCCGACAGGACCGTGTGGTCGCTCCTCGACGCCACGCGGGCGGCCAGTTCGCGGAAACGCGGTTCGCGTTCCTTCAAGACCGCGAGCAGTGGACTGGCAATGAAGATCGACGAGTAGGCCCCGCTCAAGAGTCCGACGCTCAGTGCCAGACCGTAACTCTGCAGCGTGGTCGCACCCAGGATGTACGCACCAACGATCAGAACCGAGAAGACCGGCAAGATGGCGACGAGTGAGGTGTTGATCGAACGTGCCAGCGTCTGGTTCATCGAGAGGTTGACCATCTCGCTGTAGGTGATGTTGCCGCCCTTTAAGACCGCGTTGGCGCCGCTCGTATTGTCGCGCACGCGGTCAAAGACCACCACGGTGTCATAGAGCGAATAACCCAGGATGGTCAAGATCGCGATCACCGTATCGGGGGTGATCTGGAGACCGAAGAGCGAGTAGACCCCGACGGTGACGAGCAGGTCGTGGACCATCGCGATGAACGCGGCCGCGGCCATCTTGGGCTCGAAGCGCACACTGATGTAGCCCACGACCGCGATGAAGAAGACAATGAGTGCTTCGACCGCGCGGTTGGTGATCTGTCCGCCCCACGTCGGGCCGACACTGCTGGTCGAGACCGATTCGTTACTGACGTTGCCCGCCTTGGCCAGGGCGGCCACGACGGCGTTGGTGATGTTCAGCTGCTTGCTCGCCGAGAAGGCGTTGAGGTCCGCGCTCACTTCGTACGTGTCGCTGCCGAGTTTTTCGACCACGGGCTGGTCGAGTCCGGCGCCCGTGGCGGCGTTGGTGACGGCCGTGATGGACGTATTGGGCGCGATCATCTCCCACGAACTGCCGCCCTTGAAGTCAATGCCGAGGTTAAAGCCCCGTATGCCCAGCGAGGCAATGCCGAGCACGATGATGATGATCGAGATGGTGAACCAGGTGCGCTTGCGACCGACGAAGTCAATCGTCGTGAGACCCTGATAGATCCGACCGAATCGGCCTGGTGTCTCCTTACTCATTTTGCGTGCCCCCCGACGTCAGACCCGCCGCCATAGAGAGCATGGAGTTGCTTTGCGATCCGCGCCGTCCCAGCAGAATTACCAGCGGACGGGTGAAGTACCACGTGATGCCGATGTCCATGATGGTCGAGATGCCGAGGAAGAAAGCGAAGCCTCGCACGTCACCGACCGCGATGATGTAGAGCAGGATTGCGGCGAGCAAGCTGACCGTGTCGGCCGCCAACACCGTGCGCCACGCCGAGCGGAATCCCCGGTCGACCGAGGAGCGAATCGAGCGCCCTGCTCGGGCCTCGTCTTTTAATCGTTCGAAATACACGATGTAACTGTCAACCGTGATACCAATGGACACAATTAATCCGGTAACACCAGCCAAGTCGAAACTGGGTGCCAGGGCCGTATGGCCGAGCGCCGAGATGATGGCCCAGAGCAACGCGCCGGTCGCGGCCAGGCCCAGGATGATGACGAGTCCCAAAGCGCGGTAATAAAGAATGGTGTAGAGCAGCACGAGGGCCAAACCAACCAAACCGGCCCCGAGGCCGGCCACCAGGTCGCCGTGGCCCAGGGTCGCCGACACCGTCTGGGTCGTGAGCGGTACGAGTCGCACGGGCAACGAGCCGAACTGCATCGCCAAGGCGAGATTCTTCGCCGACTGCTCGTTAAAGGATCCCGAAATTTCGCCCTGGCCGTCAAAGGAGCTGAACGCCGCCTGGCTGGGTTGGATGAGTGGGGCCGACTGGACCACACCGTCAAGCTCAATGGCTAAAAACGCGTGGAAGTTATTTTTGGCGACCGTGTCCCACAGCGGGCTGCCGGTCTTGGTCAATGTGTAGTTGACAACCCACTGACCGATGGCGTTCTGCTGGGCGACGGCCGAGTGCACCGAGTGGCCCGTCAATTGTGCTTTGCCGAGCACGTAACGAACGCCCGTGTCACCCAGTGCCGGCAGAATCACCACGTCGTTCTTGTTGTCGTTGATCGGCGCGGTGGACTTGATGTTCACGTAGGCCGGGTCGGGTGCGATGTTGTTGGTTGGATTGCCGGTCGAGGTGTTGACGGCAAGGTTGGCCGCGGTCGTCAGGTAGCTCGTGCCGCACGCGGGCACCGTCTTGACGGCGACCGCCTTCTTTGACGCACCCGTGGTTTCGCACAACACGGGTCGGAAGAGCAACTGAGCGGTTTGGCCCACGGTGTGCAGCACCTTGCGCGCGTCCTTCACCCCGGGCACGCTGACAACAATGTTCTTACCCTGCAGGTTGACCTGCGCGCCCGAGACACCCAGCCCGTCGACGCGGTTAGTAAGGATCGTCTGCACCTCTTGCATGTCGGCGAGGGTCGCGTGGGTCGCGGGCTTATAGACCACGGACAGACCACCGGCGAGGTCGAGGCCCAATTTGGGGCCCCAGCCGAGCGTCAGGGTCGTGAGCAGTGATCCAAAGGCTATGGCGAGCACCAAAACCAGGCTGACGATCAATGATCGCCGGGAACCCACCGAGGTAGGGGGCATTGTTACTTATCGCCTTCTTGGGTGTCAGGTTCTTCGTCGGCAACGACGGGTTCGGGTTCCACGAACTTGCGAGCAATCGCCGAGGGGATGAAGTCCAGTTCGGCACCACTGTCGGTGCGCAACGTGACGAGGTCGTCGGTCTGCTTGACCACCGTGGCGACCAATCCGCCAATTGTCTGGGCGCGATCACCCACTTCGACCTTGCGCGAGAGTTTGCGTTCCGCCTGCTGCTTCTTGCGGCGCGGGCGGAAGTAGAAGTAGTAGATGCCACCGTAGGCGATCAAGATAAATATGAAGAAGTCGTAGTTTGACGAAGATTTCTTGGTGGTGGCAGCTTTTGCCAAGAGTAGAAATGTTGCTGCAATCATGTGGGTTTCCTCCGTCAATGAACAAAGAAACCCTAGTCGTTTCTAGGGGTGTCGTTAGACCAGTCCCCCGCCACGAGGTTGAACGCCCAGGTGCTGAAACGCCCGTTCCGTGGCGATTCGGCCCCGCGGCGTTCGAATCAACAGTCCCTCACGCAGTAGATAGGGCTCGTACGCGTCTTCAATGGTCGCGGGTTCCTCACCGCACGCGTGCGCCAAGGTAGTAAGACCCACCGGCTGATTGGCGAACTGCTCACAGAGCAGGCCCAGGATGCGCCGGTCAATCTTGTCGAGGCCAAATTCGTCGATCCCGAACAGCTCTAACCCTTCGACCGCCACTTGCGTGTTGACCACCTGATGACCCTGCACGGCGGCGAAGTCTCGGACCCGGCGCAGCAACCGGTTGGCAATTCGCGGCGTGCCCCGACTGCGCCCCGCGATCGTGGGCGCGGCGTCCTGGCTGAGCGTGACGCCCAACAGCGTCGCCGAGCGCTCCACGATGATCGTGAGCTCCTGCGTGTCGTAGAGGTCGAGTTGACCAATGAAGCCGAACCGGTCGCGCAGCGGCGCCGCCACCAGACCCGTTCGCGTCGTCGCTCCCACCAGAGTGAAATTCGGCAAGTCCAAGCGAATCGCCCGCGCCGACGGTCCGCGGCCAATCATCACGTCGACGCGACGGTCCTCCATGGCGGGATAGAGAATCTCCTCGACGGCTCGCGAGAGACGGTGAATCTCGTCGATGAACAGCACATCGCCATCTTGAAGGTCCGTCAACAGCGCCGCCAGATCCCCGGGGCGCGACAACACGGGACCCGACGTGATGCGCAGTCCCGAACCCATCTCGGACGCGACGATGCCGGCGAGTGACGTTTTGCCTAGTCCGGGCGGACCGGCGAAGAGCAGATGGTCCACGCTCTGCGAACGTGAGCGCGCCGAGCCGAGCACGATCTCTAAGTGACGTACCAACTCTCGTTGGCCTACGAAATCGTGCAACGTGTTCGGGCGCAGCGACACTTCGGCCCGGCGCTCCTGCTCGTCGGCGACCGGCGCGATGACGCTCTGGGTCAACTGCTCCAGGTCAATCTCGCGGCGACTCATTGACGCCTCAAGAGATGTAACGCCTCGCGCAGGGCTTCGGATTCATCGTCGGGCAACGTCACGTCGCCGAGGGCTTGGCGGATCTCAGGGACGCTGTAACCGAGCGCACGCAGGGCGTCCTCGATCGCACTCGAGCGCAATGGCGTTGATTTGGCTGGCGCGTACTCGCCGACGACCCCCAGTTTTCCTTTTAATTCCAGCACGATGCGACTAGCGGTTTTGGGCCCGATTCCCGGAATCTGTCCCACCCGTTTGGCGTCGCCATTCTCAATGGCGCTCGCTAACTCTTTGGTCGGCATCGTGCGCAGGGCGGCGAGCGCAGTTGAAGGTCCGACCCCGGGTGTTACCAAGAGCAACTCAAAGAATTCCCGATCGGCGTAGGTCTTAAAGCCAAACAGCAGGATCGCGTCGGCGCGCACGACGGTATAGACGAACAGCTCGAGGGGCTCGCCGGTCAGGAACTCGTCGGCCGTCGCAACGTGCACTTCGTAGCCGACGCCTCCCACGTCGAGCACCACGGCCCCATTCGCGTGGTGGTGCAATACGTGCCCGCCGAGCCAACCAATCATGCGGGGTTCTTCAGTGGATAGCGCTGCTCCATGCGAACCATCATGAAGTAGGTGATGGCCAGCGCCAGCGCGTCCGCCGCGTCGGCCGGTTTGGGAATCTCAACCAGCCCACAGAGGCGCGCGACCATGCCTTGGACCTGCATCTTGTCCGCGGCGCCGTATCCGGTGACCGCCAACTTGACTTCCTGCGCGGTGAATTGGCGTACCGGCAGATCAATCGCACCGGCCAAGGCCACCGCAACGCCGCTGGCCTGGGCGACGGGAATCGCGGTCTTCGCGTTTCGCTGGTAGAAGACCCGTTCAACGACCACTGCGTCCGGTTTGGTCTCGTCCATGAGCAGACGCAGTTCCTTCAGGAGCTGGCCAAGGCGCTCTTCGACCGGAATCTTGGGGTCGGTTTCAACCACGCCAGCGCGTACGGCGCGAAAGGACTCCACACCACCGAAGGACCCTTCCACCAGACCAAAGCCGCACCGGGTCAGACCGGGGTCAATTCCGAGTACGAACATACGTTCGATACTAACCCGCATGCCCCGCGATATTGGAAACTACGACGCACAAATTTTAGCGAAACGCGCGGTAAATAAGGATGAGAACGACTCTCCGAGTAACCGGGTTCGGTTCGCCGACCTTCTACCATGGGCTGACAACAAGGGAGCTACATGTCATTGAGTTCATATGCCGTACTCGTGCCGGGCCTCGAGCTGCCACTGCTCGCGCTCCTGGTGTTCTTCATCGCCGCGTCCTGGAGGGTCTTTGAAAAGGCCGGGCGACCCGGATGGGCCTCGCTCATCCCCTTCTACAACAGTTACATTCTGATCAAAATTGCCGGGCGACCGGGTTGGTGGCTGCTGCTCTTCTTTATCCCATTGATCAATATCTTTGTCTTGCTCGCCATCTCGATCGACATCGCCAAGGCGTTTGGTAAGACGATCGGATTCGGTTTTGGACTCTGGATCCTCAGCTTCATCTTCTATCCAATTCTCGGTTTCGGTTCGGCGGTCTACACGGGGACCCCGGCGCCACGGAACTACTACCAGAATTAGGCGACCAACACACCCGTGACGGAGAGCACCGACGACGCACGCGCTCACCACGTCGAGCGTCTCGGGCCCTTCACGGTCAAGGGCATTTCGGCCGATCTACGAAATCTTGGACTTCAGAGCGGACAGACCGTGCTGGTGCATAGCGCCCTCTCGGCCTTCGGTTACGTGGTCGGTGGCGAACGAACCGTCGTCACCGCACTGCTCGACACGCTGGGTCCCGACGGCACGCTGGTGGTGCCCACGCATTCGAGCGACCTGTCCGATCCACGTCACTGGTCCCACCCGCCGATACCCCAGACGTGGTGGGAGACGGTGCGCGCAGAGATGCCGGCCTACGATCCCCAGCTCACCGGCACGCGAAAAATGGGAGCGATTCCTGAGTTCGTCCGTCACCTTCCGGGCGCACAACGTAGCGCCCATCCCACGTCATCCTTCTGCGCGCTGGGACCGAACGCGGATTTCATCACGGCCAATCACGCCTTGGACAACGGATTTGACGACCACTCGCCGTTGGGCCGTCTGTACGACCTCGAGGCCAGCATCCTGCTGCTCGGCGTGGGGCATCTCAACAACACCGTGCTGCACCTGGCCGAAGGACGAGCGCCCGCGATGCGGCCAGTCACTACCGACGGCTCGCCGATGATGGTGAACGGCGTGCGTGAGTGGGTCACGCACCAGTCACTCGACTACGACGCGCGAGACTTTGAGCAGGTGGGAGACGCGTTTGCCAAATCCGGCTCAGAGCGTGTCGGCCTCGTCGGCGGCGCCCCCTCGCGCCTGCTTGCGGTAGTGCCGCTCGTGGACTTTGCCACCGCGTGGTTCACGCAGCATCGCACGTGGCGAGCGACGTCGGAAGAGTAGGACCGCATTCAGGACTGAGCTAAAACTGCGCGAGGCTTCTCAGCCCTCGAATGCCGCCAAGATCTCGTCGGAGATGTCAAAGTTGGCGTAGATGTTCTGCACGTCGTCGTGATCGTCGATGGCGTCCATGAGGCGAAGCACCTTCTTCGCTTCACCCTCGTCGGTGATCTCGATGGTGTTTTGTGGCACCAAGGTCAGCTCGGCCGTGAGTACCTTCGCGCCGTACCCTTCGAGGGCGTCTCGCACGATACCGACGTCGTGAGGCTCCGTGGTGACCAGAAAATTCACCCCGTTGGCGCTGAAGTTCTCACCACCGGCGTCGAGGACCCATTCGAGCAACTGGTCCTCGTCAATGGGGCCCTTGACTTCTAAAATTCCCTTGCGATCGAACTGCCACGAGACCGCGCCGGGCTCGGCGATCGTGCCGCCGTTCTTTGCTAACAAGTGTTTGATTTCGGCACTGGTTCGGTTTCGATTGTCGGTCAGCGTCTCGACGATGACCGCGACGCCACCGGGTGCGTACCCTTCGTAGCTGATGGCTTCATAACGCACACCCTCGAGTTCTCCGGTACCTCGCTTGACGGCGCGCTCGATGGTGTCGATGGGCACGGACGCTTCGCGAGCCTTCTGAAACATGGTGCGCAAACTGGCGTTGGTCGCGACGTCGCCGCCACCTTCACGAGCGGCAACCTCCACTTGACGGATCAATTTGGCAAAAACCTTGGCGCGGGCGCTGTCTTTGGCGCCCTTACGATGCTTGGTGGTCGCCCACTTCGAATGGCCGGACATTTTTCCTCCTGCCCGCTAGGGCGTTGCCATACTAACGCTGCGGCTACAGCGAGTTCACGAAGAGCTGGTGGATGCGCGGGTCACCGGTCAGTTCGGGATGAAACGAGCAGCCCCACGCGTTGCCCTGGCGAACCAGTACGGGATGAGGGCCCTCGCCGTCACCGTGGTCGTGCGATGCCAGAATTTCGACCTCGGCGCCGCAGCGCTCAATTTTGGGCGAACGGATGAAAACCCCCGGCACCGTGCCGGTGCCGGGCACCTCAATGGAGGCTTCAAAACTGGCGATTTGCCGGCCGTAGCCATTGCGGCGCACGGCCACGTCGATCACGCCGTAGCTCCACTGGTCGTGGCGACCGTCAAGCACGTCGCGACTGAGCAGAATGAGACCGGCGCAGGTGCCGAACACGCTGAGGCCGTCTCGCAGTTTGTCCTCGAGCGCCGAGCGCACCCCCGACGTATTAAGCAGGTGAGAAATGGTCGTGGACTCCCCGCCCGGCAAGACCAGACCGTCCAAGTCGTCCAAATCGTGCGCGCGGCGCACCAGGACGACGTCGACGTGAATCTCTTGCAGCCGGGTTACGTGTTCGTGTACGTCACCCTGTAATGCCAGCACACCTACGCGCGGCACCGCCAACTACCAACCGCGCTCAGCGAGACGAATCTCCAGCGACGACGTTTCGGCACCGCGCATCGCTTCTCCCAGTCCGGTCGAGACTTTCGCCACCACGCCGGGCTCGCGAAAGTGTGTTGTCGCTTCGACAATGGCACTCGCCATGCGCACGGGGTCCTCGCTCTTAAAGATGCCCGAACCCACGAAGACCGCTTCGGCACCTAATTGCAGTACCAGCGAGGCGTCGGCCGGCGTCGAGATGCCGCCGGCGCAGAAGAGCGGCACGGGCAGTTTGCCGGTGGCGGCCACCTCTTGGACCAACGCCAAGGGGGCGGAAAGGTCCTTAGCCAACGAGAAGAGTTCAGACGCGTCGGCGCTCTGCAGTCGGCGCATTTGCGCGTTGATGGTGCGCAGGTGACGGACCGCTTCAACCACGTTGCCGGTTCCGGCTTCGCCCTTGGAACGAATGAGACACGCCCCTTCGCCAATCCGACGCAACGCCTCACCCAGGTTGGTCGCGCCGCAGACGAAGGGCACGGTGAACTGCCACTTGTCGATGTGATTCTCTTCATCAGCGGGCGTCAAGACTTCGGATTCGTCGATGTAGTCCACGTCAAGGGCCTGGAGGATTTGCGCCTCGGCGAAGTGGCCGATGCGGGCCTTGGCCATGATGGGAATCGTCACGGCGGCCTGGATGTCCTGGATCATCTGGGGATCGCTCATGCGCGCGACACCGCCGTCACGACGAATGTCAGACGGCACGCGCTCGAGGGCCATGACGGCCACGGCGCCGGCGTCCTCAGCGATTCTTGCCTGTTCGGGATTGACGACGTCCATGATGACGCCGCCACGAAGCATGTCGGCCAGACCACGCTTCACGGTCGCCGAACCGATGGTGGAGTTGTTTTTTGAGGGACTCATACCCCCAGCCTAACTGGAAGCCGCCTTTACCACTCCTCGAGGGCGAGCGCGCGAAGTTCTGCGTCGTCGAGATCGGCCAGGTTCGACTGCGGTCGGTCGCTCCAAATATTGAACCAAATCCAACGTGACTCCGCGTAGGACGGACTGCGAAAAAATGACGTTGCCGGGAGTTCCTGGGCGGCGCACTTACGCAGTGCGCCGGCGAGACCCAACGGATAACGAATGGCGGCGGCCGCGACTTCATCGGCGCGATAGGCGGTGCCGGTGCCCGCCAGTACGCGACGAGTGTCGTTGGTCATGGACACCACACTCGCAACGCTTTCACGTGTCAACAGACCAAGGCGTTCGCGCGCCAGACAGTGCGCGACCACGCCTTCAAGTTCAATGAGCTCAAAGTCGCTCATCAACGCCGCGGTCACGAACAGCGAATATTTAGAGCCATTAGGAATGAGCGCGGCGTTGTAGCCCGCCTCGTCGACGATCAGGGCGCTCACGCCGTCGACGCCGAACGTGGCCGCCAAACGGTCGAGCACGATCGCGAGTCGCTGACGGTCCTCGTTGGTCCCGCCCGCGCGGAATTGATCGAGCATGGTGGCGCCCAGGGTCAGTCCGCGGCGTTCAAACCTCGCCTCCGAGCGATGCAGGTCCCAACCGTAGAGCGCGGCGACGGCGACGCCAAGAACGGGCAGCCACGGCGCAACCAAAAAGAGAATGAAAAACACGATCGTCACCGCACCGGCGACGATCGTTTGGGGCAGCTTCTTTCGACGCGCGAACGTGCGTACCGCTCGTAAGTTCGCGTGGCGCTCGTCGGCGGAGGGAATGTAGGGACTCTGCCAGTTGGGATCGAGCACGGGCGCCACGTAACGCTGCGTGCGATCGCGCGAATTGGACCGGCGATGACGCGAATGTTGCTTAGTTGCCATGGCCCAAGGCTACATGGCGCTCTGAAATCGTTGTCGCGCCGTGTCGTAAAGCACTTCGTACTCGTCCATCAAACGCGACATCGACCACCGTTCGGCGTGCACCTTGGCGGCGGCAATTGACTGGCTCGTCTCGCCCGCCAGCGCGCCGGAAATCGCTCGCTCCAGCGCCACGTCGTCTCCCGGGGCAACGAGCAGCCCGAAGTCACCCACGGCCTCGCGATATCCGTCGATGTCACTCGCGACGACGGAGGTTTCGCTGGCCATGCCTTCGAGCAAGATCATTCCGAAACTCTCACCCATCGTCGAGGGCGCCACGAGCACGTTGGCCCGTCGCAACCACGAGCGCTTCTCCGCGTCGCTCGCCGCGCCCACAAAAAGGATCATTGGGTCACGTGCCGCCTGCGCCTCGAGCTCCGCGCGATGCGGTCCGTCGCCCAACACCACGAGGCGCCAGAGGTTCCCTCCCCGCGAGTTGTGCCGCACTACCGCACGGATGAGGTATTGAAGGCCCTTGCGCGCTTCGAATCGTCCGATGAAGAGCAGTGTCGTCTCGGCGCTGCGCTCCCGAGGCGTCTGCGCGAATCGCTCCATCTCAAAACCGTTATACAGCACCTGCGCGTTGACGTTGGCCGCACGGGCAATCGTTGACGACGCGGCGCCGCTGACCGCGACCGAGACGTCTATATGGCGAGCCAACCTGCGCAGCAAGATTCCGGTGTAGGTGAGGGCCGGTCCGCCCCCGGCGCGATGAAACGTCGCGACCGCGGGCGCCTCGTGCGCTCGCAACGCGGACCACGCAAAAATCGGAGCGAACGGCTCGTGATAGTGGACCACGTCGGGACGAAATCTCTGCAGCGACGCGCGCACCGAACGTGCGGCGAACGGTGACAGGGTGAGCGGCGCCCGCGAACCATTGGCCGGCATTGACCAGAGACGACCGTAACGCTGCACGAACGCGGGCGTGTCGTAGCTGTTGTGGTCACTTGCATCGGGCGCGAGCAGCAACACGTCGTGACCACGGCGGCTGAGCTCGCGGCTCATGCCCAGCGCCTGCTCCTGGACGCCACCGAAGACGCTCAATGCGTACGGCGACACGAGGGCAATGCGTTTGGTCACGCGGGTGCGAAACGTGGCTGGAGTACGTGCCACTGTTCGGGGGCGCGGCGGATCAAGCCTTCGAGTTCGTTGGCCAGTACTTGGGTGACCCGCGTGACGTCGTCGCGTAGCCGACCCTCGCGCGTTGCCGCGATGGGCGCGGTCACGACTGCGAAGTGGTCGTTGCCCGGTCCCATGTAACACGCTGCCGCGACCAGCGTCGCTCCGGTGCGCAGCGCCAACGTGGCCGGACCCCCGGGAATCGTCACACGCTCCGCGAAGAAATCCACCTCGATGCCGTTGTCTTGAATGTCTCGGTCGCACAACAGCCCCACGGTGCCGCCGTCTTTGAGCGTCTGCAGAAGCACCGTGCCGGCGTGGGCGTCCAATGGTTCAATCATGATGCCGATTGACTCTCGCTTCTGTTTGAACCACTCAAAGAGCGCCGGTGGCTCGAGCTCCTCGGCGACGCACGTCATGCCCAGACCTAATTGGGACATGAAGGAACCACCCCACTCCCAACTGCCAATATGCGGCAACGCAATGATCGTGCCCCCGCCTCGGGCCTTGGACTCTACGAGGTGCTCTAAGCCTTCGGCGATGCGGAACCGGTCGTAGATTCCCTGGCGACTGATCCCGGGCAGCTTGGCACTCTCGGCCCAGTACTGGCCGTAGCTCGAAAAAGCGCGATCGACGAATCGATCGACGAGTTCTTTGTCGGCGTTGTTCGTGCGCGCACTGCCCGAGGGGAAGAGCGCGTGCGCCACGTTGTCGCGGAGATTTGCACGCGAGTTCGACTTGCGTCGACCAATCGCCGTCGCCACGTGGCGTCCCACCCACACGTCAACGGATTCGGGCAACGACTCGGCGACGGCACCGACAGATTTAAACAGCCGAACGCGCATGTTGGAGGCCACGTTTAGTGACGAGCGGTGCGGCGGGGTCCTCGGCGCAGACGGCCCGTGTGCTGAAAGTTGCGCCGCGGGCGCCACCGAACGGGAGGCTCCGGTCGAGCGGCAATCTGCCATACCCGCCAAAACCGACCCAGGGCCGTCATGATGGTGAGGGCCAGGAGCAGCCACAGCACGGGGACAAAGATCTGGGTCGCGAGCAGGGCCACCCCCAGCAGCACCATTCGTTCGGCCCGTTCCATCAGCCCGCCCTTGGCGGCCAGGCCCAGACTCTCGGCCTTGGAACGCTGGTAGGAGATCATGAAGGTGGCCGTCATGATGCCGATGGGCAGCAACACTAACTGGCCTCGGTGCTGGGCCGTCAGATAGTAGGCGCAGCCTCCGAGTAATACGGCGTCAGAGATTCGGTCCACGACGGAGTCGAAGTAACTGCCGCGTTGACTGGCTCGATTAGACGCCTTGGCGACCGGTCCATCAAAGAGATCGTGCGCGCCGGTCAAAATGAGAAACACGACCGCTAAGTAGTGAAGGCCCACCGCGATGGCCCACGCAGTAGCGCAGGCAAAGACCAAACCAGAAGCGGTGAGCCAGTCGGCCGAAAAGCCGACCCGCACGAGCCAGCGACCGACCGGCGCCGTTGTCGCGTCTACAGACTTTCGGAATTTTCCGTCGAACATGATCCTCCGGACCGTTTAATTCAGTCTACGTTACCGTTGTGTAACGACTGGCTCAAAAGTGGCCATGTACCTTCTCCCAGGTGGCCGCCAATGACTCCGATAACACCCGAGTTTCACCAATCGCGGTCATGAAATTCGTGTCGCCGCCCCACCGGGGCAGCACGTGGCCGTGCAGGTGCTTGGGTATTCCGGCACCCGCCGCGACGCCGAGATTGAAACCAATATTCATCCCGTCGGCCCCGTAGGCCATCTCAATGGCCATCACCGTGTGGCGCAGCGTCAAGAAATACTCCTGGTACTCCTCGTCGGAAAGTTCGGCGATGGTGCCCACGTGTCGACGCGGCAAGACCAGCACGTGTCCCGATCCGTAGGGGTACGCGTTTAAGACAACGAAGGTCGTTTCGCTTTGGTAGACGACGCCCGACGATTCGCCAACCTCGTCGTTGCTCAACGCGCAAAAGACGCACTCGCCGGTGTCACCGGCATTCAACGAGGCAATGGTGCCCGAGACATACTGTTGGCGCCACGCCGCCCAGAAGCGGTCCAGCGGCACTAGTCGACCTCGGGTGAACCGTGCGAGACAATCTCGCTCAGCAGCCGCTCGCGAAACTCCGACAACGTGACGCCGCGTTCGGGGTCATTAGAACCGCGCGCGTTGAGGCCCAGCGTGCCAGCCTTCACATCGTCGTCGCCGACGACGATGATGTAGGGAATCTTTTCCAATTTGGCTCTGCGGATGCGCGCGCCCAAAGGCTCGCTCGCTTCGTCGAGACCCACGCGAACACCTTCTAAGCGCAGTGCGCTCGCCACGTCGAAGGCGTAGTCGTCGTGCGCGTCTTTGACCCCGAGCACGCGGACCTGCTCGGGGCTCAGCCACGTGGGCATGTTCCCGGCGTAGTGCTCGATGAGCACCGCCATGAAGCGCTCGACCGATCCAAAGAGCGCGCGGTGAATCATGATGGGCTGGTGGCGGACATTGTCGGCGCCGATGTAACTCGCCTCGAAGCGCTGGGGGGTCTGAAAGTCCAGTTGAATGGTCGAGAGCTGGTGCGTGCGGCCAATCGCGTCCTTGGCCTGCACGGAAATCTTCGGCCCGTAAAACGCGCCGCCGCCCTCGTCGAGCGTGAGTTGTAGTCCAGCGCTGCCGGCCACCTGGGCCAACGTCGCCGTCGCCTCTTCCCACTCCTCGTCGGTGCCGACGGCCTTGCCTTCCGGACGGGTCGAGAGTTCCAGGTAGAACTCCGTGAGGCCGTAATCGCGCAGCAAGTCCAAGACGAATTCGAGCAGGCTCGTTAACTCATCCGCCATCTGCTCGCGCGTGCAAAAAATATGCGCGTCGTCCATGGTCATGCCGCGCACGCGCGTGAATCCGTGCACGGCGCCGGACTTCTCGTAACGGTAGACCGAACCGAACTCGAAGAGTCGCAACGGCAGTTCGCGGTAGCTGCGTTGGCGGGACTTATAGATCAATGTGTGGAACGGGCAGTTCATCGGCTTCAAGTAGTACAGCTGGCCATCGTCGAGCTCCATTGGCGGATACATGCCCTCGGCGAACCACTGCAGGTGACCGGACGTTTCGAACAGGTCGGCCTTGGTGATGTGGGGCGTATAGACAAACTCGTAGCCGCCCGCGACGTGGCGGGCCCGCGAGTAGTCCTCCATGACGCGACGCATCGTGCCGCCCTTGGGATGAAAGACCGCGAGGCCCGGGCCGATCTCCGTGGGAAACGAAAAGAGGTCGAGCTCCTGACCCAGTCGGCGGTGGTCGCGCAACTCGGCCTCTTCGAGCTGGTGCAGGTGTGCGGCCAACGCCTCTTCGGACTCCCACGCGGTGCCGTAGATGCGCTGGAGCTGCGGGCGCTTCTCGTCGCCGCGCCAGTACGCGCCGGCGACGCGGGTCAGTTTGAAGTGACCCAGGTGCGAGGTCGAGGGCACGTGCGGACCGCGACAGAGGTCGACGAACGACGGAGAATTTGAGTACGTCGAGACGACCGACGCGCTCGCCACTTCGGCCAGGTCCTCCGGCGTCGCGTTGGCCGAGACCGCGTTGATGATCTCAATCTTGTAGGGCTGGTCGGCGAAGAGCGCGAGGCCGTCGCCCACCGAGTATTCCGAACGGATGAACGGTTGGTCTTCCTTCACTATCGCGCGCATCTCGTGGTCAATCCGCTCGAGGTCCTCGTCACTAAAGTGCTCGCCACCAGGTAAATCAAAGTCGTAATAGAACCCGTCGTCGATCGCGGGGCCAATCGCGTACTTGGCCCCCGGCCACAGACGGGTCACCGCCTGGGCGAGCACGTGCGCACTGGAATGACGCAGGACTTCACGACCGAGGTCGCTCTTGGGGGTGACAATTGACACCGTCGCGCCACTCAGCAGCGGCGTGTCTAGGTCCGTCAACCCACCGTCCACCACGGCCGCCAGCGCGTCCTTGGCGAGGCGCGGACCAATCTGCGTGGCGAGGTCCAGCGCCGTCGCGCCGTCGGGGAGAGTACGGGTACTGCCGTCCGGGAGTAGTACTTCGATGTCCGACATTCTGGCCTTTCGTTGCACTACAGAGTAATGCCGAGCAAGGCCGCCGCTGAAGCCACGTTGTATCCCGCCTGGGCCGCGTCGTCGATGGCCGCCAGCGCTGCGGGGCAGTCGAGATCGTCGTCGAGCGCCGCGCGCACGTCATCCATCACGCCGCACGAACGGTTCTGCGTCAACGTGGTGCGCCAGGTGGCGAGACGGGACTGGGCCCGTGAGAGCAGTTCGTCGCGCCACTCCCAGTCGAGTCGATAGTGTTCGCCCAACAGCGCCAGACGCACGGCGGTCGACTCAGCGCGCTGGACCAGTTCGGAGATGAACACCAGGTTGCCCAGTGACTTGGACATCTTGGTGCCGTCAAGCCCGACCAGGCCCACGTGCATCCAGTGCTTGACAAAGAGCGCCCCGGTCACCGACTCGCTCTGGGCCGCCTCGCATTCGTGGTGGGGAAACTTGAGGTCGCGCCCCCCACCGTGCACGTCCAGCGTCTCACCCAGATCGCGCAGCGCCAGCGCGGAGCATTCAATATGCCACCCGGGTCGCCCGGCACCCCAGCGCGACTCCCAGGCCGGTTCGTCGTCGAGCGAGGGTTGCCAGAGCACGAAGTCGAGCGCATCGCGCTTGCGCGGGTCGTCGGGATTTCCCCCGTGCTCGTGAGCGAGCAGAATCATCTGGTCGCGACTCTGGTGGCTCACCTGACCAAAACGCGGGAACTTGGACACCTCGAAATAGACATGCCCGTCAACCTCGTAGGCAAAGCCCTGGTCGAAGGTCTGACCGATCAAGGTCAGGATCTCGGGGATGGCCCCCGTAGCGCGCGGCTCTGAGTAGACGGGCAGCAAATTGATCAGTTGCATGTCGTGATCGAACTTGGCCATCTCGAGAGCGGCCAGGTCCAGGTAGTTGACGCCCAGCTCGCGGGCCTTGCGCAGAATGTCGTCGTCAACGTCGGTCACGTTGCGCACGCAGCGCGTCTCGTGGCCCGCGTCACGCAACCGTCGTTGCAGCACGTCAAAGCTCAGGTAGACAAACGCGTGACCGAGGTGCGCCGAATCGTAGGGCGTGATGCCGCAGCTGTACATGGTGACCGTGGGCCCGGCTTCTAACGGGAAGACGCCGGCTCGAGCCGTGTCGTACAGACGCATCAGTCCTTCAGTCCCGCCAACTTCACGTAGCTGTGCACCTTGTGGCGAATGTTGATCGAGACGCAGACCGCGGTAAAGGCCTCGATGGGACTGGCGAGCGACATGGAACCGGCGACGATGCCTCGCAGTCCGGGCATCTCGTCGACGAGATCGGCAACTCGCTGGCGCGCGGGGTCATCATCGGAGAAAATCACGACGTCGCCGTCAATTCCGCTGTCGAGGTCGAGCATTTGGTCGGCCGGCAGGTGGTGAAAGGCGCCCACGACGGTGCTCTCGGGCAGGGCGAAGGCCAACTGCGCGGCCATTGAACCGCGCGGCGGATAGACCGGGACCAACTCCTTGCCCTCACGCACCAGCGCGTTCACCATCGAGATGACGACCTTGCTGGCCAATTGGCTCCGCAGCGCTTTTACCGTGGCGACGGCCGAATCCCAGGGCGTGGCGACGACGACCAGGTCACAACTGGCGGCATCCTCGTTGGACGCACCGCGCAAGGTGCCACTGCCTCGAGGTGTCAGACCTTTGGCAACCTCAGTCGCCCGACCCGGGTCGCGCGATCCGATCACCACGTCATAGCCGGCACTGGCCATACGAATCGCCACGCCGCTGCCCGCCGGACCGGTTCCTCCCAGAATGCCTACAGTCGTCATAGTTGTCCTCGTGGAAATAGATCTCGCCAAGTAACCTAACAAGATGGCGTTACTCAGTAATCACCGTATCCTTATTACCGGCATTCTGACTGACGACTCTTTGGCCTTCGGCATCGCCAAGCGGGCCCTGGAAGAGGGCGCCACCATCGCTGTCTCCGGCGCCGGACGGGGCACCTCGATCACCCGGCGCACCGCGCGCAAGCTCGGCGAGGTCGGCGAGATCATTGAACTCGACGTCACTGACCCCACTCAAGTCGCCGCCGCCGTCGAAGAAGTGAGCAGCCGCTTCGGACGCCTCGACGGTCTGGTGCACGCGATTGGCTACGCGCCACCCAGCTGCCTGGGCAGCGGCATGTTCGCCGCACCCTTCGAAGACGTTGCGACCGCGATGCACATATCTATGTACTCACTCGCCGCCCTGGTCGGCGCCTTTCGACCGCTGCTGCAAAAGAGCGAGGCCCTCGGCGGCGCCTCGGTCATTGCGCTGGACTTCGACGGTACCCGCGCCTACCCGGCGTACGACTGGATGGGCGTCATGAAGGCCGGGCTGGAGTCGCTCGGCCGCTACCTGTCGAGAGAGGTGGGCCCCGACAAGATCCGCGTCAACATGCTCGCCGCCGGACCCATCCGCACGATTGCCGCCAAGTCAATCCCGAGTTTCTCGCTCTTTGAAGACACGTGGGACGAACGCGCCCCGCTGGGTTGGGACGTGCACGACTCGAGCGCCGTTGCCGATGCCGCCATTGCGATGCTCTCGCCGCTGCTTCGCGCCACCACCGCCTCGGTGATTCACGTCGACGGCGGCGCCCACTCGATGGGCTAAGCCGGTTCCTGGTCTCGGAACTGGGTCTCGTAGAGATCGCTGTAGAGACCGCCCGAGGCCAGTAGTTCCGCGTGCGTGCCGCGCTGGACCACGCGCCCGCCGTCGATCACCAGGATCTGGTCGGCGCTGCGAATTGTAGAAAGCCGGTGGGCAATGACCAGTGACGTGCGGTCCGACATTGCCTCATCGAGCGCGTGCTGGACGGCGGCCTCATTTTCCGAGTCCAGGTGGGCCGTGGCCTCGTCGAGCACCACCAACCGGGGTGCCTTGAGTAGTAGTCGCGCGAGCGAGACCCGCTGCTTCTCGCCGCCCGACAGGCGGTAACCGCGCTCGCCCACCACGGTTTCGAGCCCCAGCGGCAGGGATTCAACCAGGTTCCAGATCTGGGCCGCGCGCAGGGCCGCTTCGATCTGGGCTTCGGTGGCGTCGGGCTTGGCGAACATCAGATTGACGCGCAGGGTGTCGTGGAAGAGGTACGGGTCCTGGGTCACGACGCCAATGGTCGCGTTGAGCGAGGCCGTCTGGATCTCGCGGATGTCGAGCCCGTCGATGGTCACCGAACCCTCGCTCACGTCGTAGAGGCGCGAGACCAGCAGCGAAATGGTCGTTTTGCCGGCGCCGCTCGGGCCCACCAAGGCCGTCATTGTGCCCGGGATCAGGTCAAATGAGACATCGTGCAGCACTTCGGTGCGCGGCGTGTCGTCCAGACGCGCTACCGCCTCGAGTGACGCCAGCGACACCTCGCTGGCCCCGGGGTAGGAAAAGTCCACGTGGTCAAAGCGCAGCAACGCTGGCCCGTCGGGCAGGACCACGGCGTTGGGGCTCTCCTTGATCATGGGTTCCAGGTCCAGCACCTCAAAGAGTCGCTCGAAGCTGACCATGGCCGACATGTAGTCAATGTTGAGGTTCGACAGCTGGGTGAGCGGGCCGTAGAGGCGGCCAAGGTAGGCAGTCAGGGCGACCACGGTGCCGATTTGGAAGGCCCCGCTGACAACGCCCACGCCGCCGAAGCCGTAGGCAAAGGCGGTCGCCAGCGACGCTGTCAGGGTGAGGCTGACAAAGAAATAGCGCTGGTAGAGCGACTGGTCGATCCCGATGTCGCGAACCTGGCCGGCGCGCACCTCGAAGTACTCGCTCTCCTCCTTGGGCCGACCGAAGAGCTTGACCATCATGGCGCCAGCCACGTTGAACCGCTCGCTCATCACCATGTTCATCTCGGCGTTCAGTTCATAGCCGCGCTGGAAGAGCGTGCCCAGGCGGCGCCCCACTTTTCGAGCCGGCAGAAGGAACACCGGCAGCAGGATCAGCGCGACCAGCGTGATCTGCCAACTGAGCACGAACATCACCGTCAGAATGATCGAGACCAGTATGACGTTGCCCACGACATTGGAAAAGAGGTCCGTGAACGCCTGTTGGGCCCCAATGACGTCGTTATTGAGCCGACTGATCAACGCGCCGGTCTGGGTACGAGAGAAAAAGGCGATCGGCATC
>Ga0182030_10006574_pt1 | contig 24494 bp, 19 predicted proteins | sample 812S3MmetaG_FD_121299 | JGI IMG/M metagenome (GOLD analysis project Ga0182030, IMG submission 121299) | Permafrost microbial communities from Stordalen Mire, Sweden - 812S3M metaG (Illumina Assembly) | ecosystem: Environmental > Terrestrial > Soil > Wetlands > Permafrost | place: Sweden...
AGCCAATCCTGGCTGCAGGCGGGCTTTCCAGCCCGCCCGGCGGCCTGAAAGGCCGCCTGCAGGCAAGATTGCCTGCCACACGAAGCGCGCATATCGCCGCTGCTGGGCTCACCTCAATTTCCACGACATCAGGAGTTTGGAAATTCATCGCGTATTGAGAACGGCCCGGCCAAAAAACCCGCCTGCATGTGAGATTTCCGGCCGCACGAAGGCGGATTCATCTCCGCACATCCGCCTACTGCACCGCACAACCAAAATTCAGCACCGCATCGATCACCAGCTGAATATCCACCACGTTCACCACCCCATCCCCATTCAGATCGTTCGTCGCGGATGCCGTCCCCAGCCCTTCGTTGACCATCTTCTGAACATCCTGCACGTTGGTGACGGTGTCCTGATTCACATCGCAAGGACTCAAGGCGGTGTTGGTCAGCGAGAATTGCGCGGAGAGCGAGCCTGCCGTAGCAGTCACCGTATATCCACCCACGCCGCTATTCGCTGTTGCGGTCACGCTGGCGATCCCTGACGAATTCGACACCGCGTTCGCCGCCGAAAGCGTGGACGTAGCGGTGGAAGCCGGCGCGGCGAAGTTGACCGTTATGCCCGAGAGCGGATTTCCACCAGCGTTTTTGACCACCACCTGTAATGGCACCGCGAACCTGGTGCCCACCTGCGTGGCCTGCGGTGTTCCGATAGGCGTGAGGCTGGCCGGCGCACCTGCGGTGTTCGAAAGAGAGAAGCTCGCGCTCAAGGCGCCAGAGCTGGCAGTTACCAGGTAGGAGCCGGCACTGCCATTCGCCGTAGCGGTGACGCTCGCCACGCCGGAAGAATTGGTGACGGCGGTTTGGCTCGAGAAGGTCGCGCCCGCGCCCGTTGCCGGCGAGGTAAACGTGACAGTCACGCCGCTGAGAGGGTTGCCGCTCTGGTCGAGGACGGTCGCCTGCAGGGCGCTGGCGAAGGCCGTTCCGGCCGGCGCGGCTTGCGTGGTTCCGCCAGTCGCTAACAAGGTTGTGGCCACCGGCTGGACATTCGTCAGTGAGAAACTCGCGGTGAGCGATCCGTACCTGGCCGTCACTACGTAGCTACCGGGGATGTTGTTTGCCGTCGCCGTAATGGTAGCCACGCCGTTGAGGTCGCACAGCACGGTGGAACTCGAAAGTACCGCGGAGGCTCCGGAGGTGGGCTCGGTAAACGTGATCGGCTGGCTCTCCAGCGCATTGGAGTTGCCATCCTGACCGAACACCCGAAGCGGAGTCGCGAAAGCTTTGCCGACGGTCGCTGACTGCGGCGTGCCACCGGTGGGGGAGAGGGAGCCGAGACCGGTAGGGTCGTTGCGCAACTGGAAGGTGACCGGGGATACACCGGGAGCACTGGCGGTGACATTGTACGGGCCGCCCGTAACTCCGTTGGCTGTCGCTGTGACCTGCGCGACGCATGTGACGGGGTCGGATTTCACCGTGCTCGCCGACAGGATGGCACTGGGGCCGGAGGCCGGCACGGTAAAAGTAACCGGCACCTGCGCGAGGCAGTTGCCATTGGCGTCAGTTGGCTGCACCGGAAGAGGGTTCGCGAATTTCGTGTTGATGGCCGCGGCTTGCAGCACTCCGCCCCCCAAGAGCCCCGTCACCGGGTTCGGCCCCGAAGTATTCGTAAAGGAGATGCCGGTGCTGAGCGATCCCAGACTCGCCGTCACCGTATACGATCCCAGAATGCCGTTTGCCACCAGTGGACCTTCCAGAATCGCAACGGCCTTATTGGTTTCCGCCAGTGCCGTCGCCAGCGGGAAGTTGACGCTGGGTCCCGACGCCGGCGCTGAGAAGGTTACTACGACGTTGGGTACGGGATTGTTCTGCGCATCGGTTACCGCAACCTCGACAAGCTGGGTCGGAAGGGGGTTTAGGAGCCCTGTATCGACTTGGATGCTCTGGTTATTGCCGCTGACGACGACGAGATGAGCGGGCACATTCGCCGTGCTGGTCACCGTCCACGTGTAGCTCAAGGTGCCGACTGTGGCAGTCACATGAAACGGTCCGGCAATCTGGTTCGCGGTCAGCGAAGCCGAGGCTGTTCCCCCGGAATCGGTCTGCACCTGGATCGAAGTCTGCCCGTTGCTGAACGTTCCGCTGGCGCCTGACGAGGGTACTGTGAACGTGACTGTGGCTCCCACCACGTTCACGTAGTTGGCATCCTGCAGGGTCACGCTGAAGGCAGCGTCGAAGGGAAAACCGATCGGCGCGTTGTCCGGCACGCCACTGGGCGACAGTATCGTGGGTGGGCCCGCTGCCGCGACGGCTCCAATGCTTGCGGAAATGGTGGGAATGGCAGCGTCGGCAACGGTGATGCTGTAGCCGATCGAACTACTGACAAACGTCACGCTGAAAGTGTGCGAGCCGTTATCGGCCGGGGTGAACCGATACGGAGATGACGGTGTGAATGTTGCCTGGCTGAAGGTTTCCGAAAGTATGGCGGTCCCCTGATATCCGGTAGCCACGTTTCCGTTGGCGTCCAGAGCCGTTACCTTCATGCTGTAGTTCGTGCCCGGCGCCACCGTGGCCGGGATGCCGGTGATCTGAAAGGTGGCCGCATTTCCCGGACTCGGATAGATCGAAAGATTGGCGGAGGCCGTGTAGTTGAAAGAGTTGGGATTGGTGATGGTGATCGTCACAGTCCCCGTAGCGGCGGTCAGAGATGCCGGAATTGTGACTACCAATCCCTGACAAGGCGTCAGAGCGTAAGGGGGGCCGCAGATCTGATCGTTGGTGACGACCGGCGTGAGCGCTATGGCATTTGCCGCAACGGTTGTGCCGTTTGCCGTGACCGTCGTGACGCCGGGATAGAAGTTCGTTCCGGCGATGACCAGCGGTATGGCGCCCACCCCTGCGATCTCCGCTGTCGGACTCAGATGATCGAGCGTGGGCAACTGGGCAGCGGCGTCGATGGTCAGGGTGAAGCTGTTGTTGGCGGTGTTCGGATCCGCGGTAGAACTGCTCACCGTCGCAGTGTCGGAAATGTTGCCGATGGCATTGATGTAGGCGGTGATGGCGATGGTTCCGGTGGCGCCGCACTTCATCGTCCCCAGGTTGCACGTGATGGCGTTCCCGCTGTTGCCGCAGGCGCCTTGCGAAGTAGTCACGGAAACGAATGTTTCGCTGGCCGGTAAGGTGTCCGTGAACACGACGTTGGCCGCGCTGGCGCCGCCGCCGTTCAACACCGTTGCCGTATAGACGGTGTTGCTGTTGGGGATGGGGCTCACGTCGGTGAGGACCACGCTCAAGTCGGCCGTGGCGATATTGACGCTGTCGCCGAACGTCGCGATGCAGTTCGCACCGGTTTTCACGCTGATGCTGTTCAGAAACGTCTGGCCCTGGCCGGATCCCGACGGGTCGCACGCGGCGTTCTGAAAGAACTCGACGGTATACGTCGCGTTCGGCAGACTGTTCAACGATCCGGCAATATTCAGTACGTTGCCGGTGTTCGCCATGGCCGCGCAATTGGAGAACTGCGACGTATTACCGGAGGCGTCAATGGCGGTGGCCGACACCAGAGTGGCGCCGCCGCTGGCCGGTGTCAGAACCGGGGCGTTTTGGGAATTGTTCGGTCCCGTAGCAGTGGTCTGGCAGGAGTTGGCCGCGGAGTTCGGATTGCCAATATCGATCCCCAGGGCGCCGTTGGAGTAGATGGAATTCCGGCTGAATTTATCGCCGACTCCCGCGAGAAGCGAAATCCCCGCATTGTGGTTGGAGAGAATCGAGTTCCCGATTACCGTGTTGACGTATCCCTGTCCTGAATTAGAATCGATCGAGACCCCGCTGTAGCCGTTGAACCCAATTACGTTGCCAGCCCCACTGTCAGTGCCGCCGATGGTCACCAAACCGCCGCCTTGACCGATGACAATACCGTTGTATCCGTTTCCCATCGCCTTGGTCCCCGTGGCATCCGTGCCGATCAGATTACCCAGGACGCTTTGGCCGGTTGTGCCGTTATAGACAAGCTGGACGTATGCGCCAAAACTAATGCCGTTGAAGCTATTTCCGGAGATCACGTTACCCGCGCCCGGGATGTCGCCGCCGATGAGTGTGCCGTCGGCGCTGATTCCCGTGCTCAATGCGTATTGATCGATTCCATCGATCCCGTTCCCCAGCGCCTTGGCGCCCGATACGTCGACACCGATGTAGTTCCCCTGAATCGTGGTCAAAGTGGCGGCGGATGAGATTGGCACACCGTCGCCCGAATTGCCGGCGACTACATTGCGGGCCGCGGCTGTCGTCCCGCCAACCTGGTTGGAAGCTCCGTCAAAGACCGTAATTCCCGAGCCGTTGGCCAACGCGACGGTTCCCGTAACATCCGTTCCCACCAGATTTCCTTGGACTAAGTTGAAGTCCGGTGTGAAATTGTTCCCGGGGCCTCGCGCCAGTGAAATGCCGTTCGTGAAGGTGTTTCCAGACGCGAGATTGCCGGCTCCTGCGCTCGTCCCTCCGATGATCATCCCGATACCGGCGTTGAGGATGCCAGCTCCCCCACTGCTGATGCTGACGGTGCCGGTACGGTCAGTGCCAGCATAATTTCCCTGGACGAAAAAGGGAGTTGGGCTGCTGTCGCTCACCGCGGAAAAGTTGGCATAATTGTTCCCCGTTAGCAGGTTGCGCGCCTGTGGTGTTGTGCCGCCAACGGTGTTCGGCCCGCCGTGCGATACGATGCCGCCATAGTTCGGGATCGGCGTATTGCTGGTCGTGTCGATCCCGGAGATAATCCCCTCTACGATATTGTTGGCGCTTTCCAATTCGATGCCCGCTCCGCCATAGGCTGCTGCCGGCTGGGTAACGATCACCGCTTGGAATCCAATCAAGTCGAGACCGCGAACCGTGCAGTCTCCACCGATCACCCAGATGCCATACGGTCCCGGGCCGGCTGCCGCCCCGCTGATCACGATCTTGATCGCTGCATTGCCGCCGTTAGCGAGCGTATTCGGGCTGGCGCCCGTTTGGGAGTAACCGTCCAGCACCGTGCCGTTGGGTAGCGTAGGCAACCCCTGGCAAATATTCGATTGGCTGGGGGCTGTCGCGCAATTACCCGCCGTGGTGGGAAGCGGCGTGATGGTGAACGTGCCGGTGGTGGAATTGTAATTCGGATCCGACGTGGGAATGTTGAAGTCGATGGTAGACGCCTGGGGGACGTTGGTCGCCATCGATATCGCCCAACGAAGCGAGCCGGGAAGCGCTGTATTCACCGCACTTTGGCCGACTGGGCCGGCATCCTGGGTGGTCGTCACGGTATATGATGCCGACTGTGTGTGGGCCACCGCAGAAGGCTCAGCATGGCCCCTATGCAACACGACCAGTCCGTCGAGCGCGCTGGGCGTCATGCGCATGGGCAGCACCGCTGCCGGCGCGTCGTCGGAGTCCAGGGATGCCGCCAACCGCATTGCTCCGGCGCCCCGCGATGCCCGCGAAACCACGTGCAAACGGTTGCCGGCGCCATCGATCGCAATGACATCGTCGCCACCGGTGACGGACGTGTGCGCCGTCACCAGACGCGTTGCCTCATCCAACACCGACGGCACGGCCACTTCACTCCGCACAACGAGTTCCTTGGTCTGCGGCTTATCGGGCAGAACCGGTGCATTGCGAACTCCGGGACGCATCGGCCCCGGCAATCCGTTCACGCCTGGCAGGGCTGCCGGCAGCGCCGCCCGCGCGGCCTGATAATCGGCGTCCAGACGCTCCAGGAAGTGGATCCTGCCATCGTCGCCCAGCGCTGCCAGATCCAGTAAGGTGGCACTGGTGAAGCGTCCGGCGGCGAGCGCCCGCACCGCGAATGGCAGAGCCTGACGGGTGATCTCCGCCGGCGGCACACTCTCCCGCACCGCCTGCGAGTGCGACAGCCTCCGGTCCCGCCCGTGAATCGAGATCAGATCTCTACCCACCCCGACAGCCAGACCATGGTAGTTGCCTTCATCGAGCGGCAAGATGGCCAGCGCCGTCACCGCCGCCGGCATCGCAAACGTCTCGGGCTCCGCGCGCAGCGCGCCGCGCGGCGATTCGAAGACCAGCACTTGAGCGCCGCCGTCGCCGGTCACGCCGATTGCGATGTCGGTCAATCCGTCAGGCCGGTTGACTTCCCCGGTGGTGAACGCCGTAACCATTCCCGGCAGGGCGATGGCCTCCGGCGCCGAAAACCCACCGTGCCCATCGCCGCGTAGCAGGTAGAGCACCTTGCCACCCAGGCTAGCGGCGACCAAATCCCAGTGCCCGTCGGCATCGAAATCGCCCGCGCCCAGAAAGTCGGGCGCTGCCGGCAGACTGAAGACGCGCGCGTCGGGCAGGAAAGCCGGCGGCTCGCCATTGCGGAGCGCGCTTCCATAGGGCCAAAGCGCATCCACATTGCCGCGATGGAGCGTGACGATGCCCGTGCCATCCGGAGCGGCGTACCCGCTTGCCAGATCCGGCATGCCGTCCTCGTCGAAATCGGCCGACGCGAGGGTCAGAGGCCGAGCCTGTCCGTAGGGAAAGCTGCCGGCATATCGGGTGACGACCTTCTGGCCGTCGCGCAAGAAGAGGTAAGGCGCCCCGCGTCCGGCGGCACGGACGGTGGCCGCTAACGTCTTCGGGTCAGGCCCCTGGGCGGACAGCCCGCAAGCCAAAATCAAAGCAAATGCGAAGCCGGCACGGCTGGGCGTACATCCGTTTGGGAGTCTGGACATTGAATCCCCCGAGGCCACATTTCGAGTCAGGTACAGTTTATACAACTCTGCTACATCCGGGGTAGCGTGAAGACCCGCGGAAAGGGCTCAGGATTGATTAAAGATTTACACGCGGGCTGGAGAGGATTGCGGCCCCGCGGGAAGCAGGGGGATTACCGCAGCGATTCCGGGCATTGGCTCAACGCGCCGGAGAGAGCTTCCGCTTCAGACTCTGGACTCCTGATTCCGTGGACTGAGGATGAGCTCACCTTGGCGGCAAAAACCTTATTGGCCACGGATGAACACAGATGAACACGGATAAGAAGACGCCTTGTTTTTTTATCCGTGTTCATCTGTGTTCATCCGTGGCTAATCAGATTTGCTTTTTGTGGAGTAGTGGCTCAGCTCGATTCCTTGGTGCATCAAAGTTACGGGGAGACATCAGGAGTCCAGAGACTAGACGATGAAGTGGCGTCCCTAATCACCGCGAGTTGGAACTAGCTTCTGTAAGCATTGCGGCGGTTTCGCGTGTTTTCGGGATGTAGAATTGAGGTAGTGGAACGAACAGCGCGCTTTTTCGGCAGCGTCAAGGACGCTGAGGCGGCGGATGTCGGCGACGACCTTACGATGTCCCCCGAACAGCGGGTAGCCATCGTATTTGAGCTTCAGGCGAGGATTTACCCGGATGCCGCTCAACAAGGATTTGCGCGAGTTGAGCGAATTGCTCAACGCGAACAGCGTTGAGTTCCTCGTGGTCGGTGGGTTTGCCGTGGCGTGGCACGGACATCCAGGTTCACAGCCGACATCGATTTCTTGATCCGGCCAACTCGGGCAAACGCCGAACTCGTGGTGCAGACGCTTCGCGAGTTCGGTTTCGGCGGGTTGCGGGTCGTATCGGACGATCTCTGTCAGCCCGGCCGAGTCCTCCAACTCGCCGTCAAGCCGAACAGAATCGATCTCATCACGTCCGTAGCCGGACTGTCGTTCGAGGAAGCTTGGGATAGCAGAGTCGGCGGAGCGACTGACTTGACTCCGTTCCGGTGTTGTTCATCGGGTGCGATGCCCTTATTCGCAACAAAGAAGCGGCCGCACGGCCTCAAGACTTAGCGGACGCCTACGCCCCGCTTCGACAACGTCGAAAATGACTGGTGGCGTCCCTAATCACCGCGAGTTGGAACCAGATCATGGAATGGCTGAGACGGCTGGGAAGCCTCGGCGGCCTCCGCGAGGCAACGCATCCATTCGAACGGCAACAATGAACGTTAACGGAAGAAGTGGTCACGCAGCTCTTGTTCGGAAATGTTCGGAAATGAACCGGCATGCCTGGCGGTAAATCGCCATCAGGGTGCCTCGATCTATTTCCCTGTGTAGGGGAACGGTCAGAGACTGGTGTGGGCCGGAGGGGAGCAGCCGCCGCACCTTTATGTGGCTGCCGCGTTGCGCAATAGTGGCGAAACCAAACGAATCGAGAATTCGCAGGACATCCTGGCCCGACAGAACTCTGAGCTTCGGCATCAGGCTACGGCGTCGAGTTCGAAACTGGCCAAGATGGTAGGGTTGGGACCTATCCCCAGTTCAGCAAGGTCTTCACCGTCAAGGTGGAGGGCTACGGCTTCCCGTATATTGTTGGCGAGTTCATCGAGGGTGTGTGCTTGAGTCACAACTGGCAGATCCAAGCACTCGGCTACGTACTGTTCCTCGCCCCGAAAGATACGGACCTGAATAATGCGTTTCAAAAATTTGCCCCCTTCAACTCTAAAGGTTGAATGGCGTCGATGCAACTGGCGTCCCTAATCACTCAGAGTTGGAACCCCCTTATGGAATGGCTGAAGCGGATCGAAACGCCTCGGGATTGCGTAAAGGCTGGCGGGGACCATCGAGCTGCCGTACCATATAGGAATGGGGAAGCGCGAACTCATTGCCCGCGAACTCGACCGGCTTCCTGAGCGGGATCTTGACAAGCTCCTTGCCTTCATGCACGCCATCAATGAAATGAATTTGGACGCCGCGACGCCGGTGCTGGCCGCTGAAACCTCCTTGGCGAAGGACTGGCTTAGTCCCGAGGAGGATTCAGCCTGGGCCGGTTTGTAAAGGGCGATGTCGTAGTCCTGAGCTTCCCATTCTCCGATCTCAGCCGGACCAAGAGGAGGCCTGCGTTGGTAGTTGCGACGCCACTGGGCGACGACGTAATTCTGTGCCAGATCACGAGCCAGCACGCTCCGACTCATATTCCGTTCCGCTGGAGCAATCCGACTTCTCCTCAGGCGGTCTGAATCAAAGCAGCCGAGCGCGTCCGAATCGCCTATTCACGGCGGACGAAGCAATCATCGCCTACCGCGCGGGGCAAATCACAAGCGGCAAATTGAGTGAAGGTGCTGGACCGGCTGATCGCCATTCTGAAATGGTGGCGTCCCCAAGGGGATTCGAACCCCTGTTATCGCCGTGAAAGGGCGGTGTCCTAGGCCAGGCTAGACGATGGGGACTGGCTTGCCGGGAAGGTCAACACTTCTACTTTAGCTGCCGGGTGGCTGCCGCGTCAACTTTGCCGCCATCCGGCCGGCCTCACGGATCATTTTGAGCCGACGCGTTTCGAGAGCCCTTTGCTTTCAGTCACCTGGCAAAACCCCGTGGATCATTTCTGAGCCGCCGCCCTACGACAACCCCGCTTCGTCCTGCGGCGGCACCTTATGCTTGGGCTTCTTGCGTAGCGATTTCGGCTGAATCGTCTTCGCCGAGGGAATCGGGCCCACCCGCTCGCGCGCGATGGTCTTCACTTCCTTCCCCAGATCAAAGGTCTTTTTCTTGCGCGCCAATTAGCCCTCCCACCGCCGCCGCCAGCGCCTGCGGCGTGAACGGCTTCAACAGAAACGCCACCCGCCGTGGCGCTCGCTCCAACAAAGCGGTCATGTCCACAGGATACCCGCTGGCTGTCAGAATGCATATCGATGGGTTGGCATTCAGCATACGCGTTGCCAGTTCCTCCATCGTCATTCCCGCCATGCTGCCGTCCAGCACTGCCAAATCGAAGGCGGAAGGGTCAGCCTCCACCAGGGCCCACGCCTTGTCGGTGGCGTCCGCAGTGGTTACCGTGTATCCCTGCCGCCCCAGATACAAGCCCATCATGCGCAGCAAGGGCGGTTCATCGTCTACGATCAGGATGCGGCGAGCAGATCGGTCCATTGTTGGAATTGTAAGATCGAGGCTATATGCGTTTCTATACGGAATATCTCACATTTAAGACCGCAAAGCACAGGGAGTATCTGAATATCACACCCCAGGTGGAGGCGGCCCTGCGCAAGGGCGGCATCCAGGAGGGTATGATTTTGGTATCCGCCATGCATGTCACCGCCGGTGTGTGGGCGGAAAGCCATCAGCTCTCAGCTATCGGCTGTCAGCTGCGGAGCCGCGGCGGCAGCCAATAGCCGGCGTCCCGATGGACGGTTCGGAAAATCAGGCTTGGCGGCGCCAGCTGAAAGCTGAGAGCCGATGGCGGAAAGCTCTGCTTCCACGGACAGCGCGCCAAACGCGTCATCATTAAGGTGATGGGCGAATGAAAGGGAGCGGCCCGCCAGGGCATTCCCGCATGGAGACATCATGAGAAACGTTTTGCTTTCCTTGTTCCTGAGCGCCGCCGCAGCATTATCCTTCAGCGCCGTCCCGGCGCGCGCGGCCGACCTTCCCGTGAAACAGGTAGTCCTCTACAAGCACGGGGTCGGATTCTTCGAACGCACCGGCACCCTGGGGCCGGGCGAATCGGCGCGCCTCGATTTCAACGCGTCCGACATGAACGACGTCCTGAAATCCCTGACCCTCACCGATAGCGGCGGCGGCAAAATCTCCGGACTCCGCTACGATTCCATGGACCCGCTCAGCCACAAGCTCGCCGAGTTCCCCTTCCAGATCGAGGGCGGCCAATCGCTTGCCGCCATGTTCGACCAGCTCAAGGGCGCGCGCGTGGAACTCAAGCTGGGCACCGACACCGTGGCCGGCGCGATCGTCACCGGCCGCGTGGTTGCCGGCACCGACAAGCAGAGCGAGCGCGAATTCCTGACTCTCATGCTCGACTCCGGCGAGATGCGCACCGTCGACCTGAGCGCCGCCAGCGGCATCCGCTTCCCGGAAGCCAAGCTGCAAACGCAGTTCAAGGACTACCTCGCGGCGGTTTCGGCGGCGCGGTCGAAGGACAAACGCAGTGTGTATATCGACTCCAGTGACGCAAAAGAGCGACAGCTGGTAGCCAGCTACATGATTCCCGCGGCGGTATGGAAGTCGAGCTACCGGCTGATTTTCGGCGAGAAGGGACAGCCCACGCTCGAAGGGTGGGCCATCGTCGACAACACCACCGGCGAGGATTGGACAAAAGTGCAGCTCTCGCTGGTATCGGGCCGGCCGATTTCCTTCGTGAGTCAGTTGTACGCCCCGAAGTACGTGCAGCGTCCCGGAGCGGAACTGGCGGACGATGCGGCGGCGCGCCCGGTCGTGCATGATGAGGCGTACTCGATCGATGGTGCTATGGGCGGAACGGGCGGCGGGGGCGTTCGGGCCGTCAACGGGCGGTCTATGGCGATGGCGAAAATGGCCCCACCGCCGCCGCCGGCAGCGCCATCGCAGAAAGATGCCCTGATGTACGCTCCCGCAGCTGGCCTCACGGTCCTCGAGCAGATGGGCATGTCAGCGAGCACCATCGTCGCCAGCGCCTCCGCCGGCGAACTCGGCGAGCTCTTCGAGTACCGCATCGCCCAGCCCGTCACCATCCGCCGCGACGAGTCCGCCATGCTGCCCTTCCTCCAGCAACCCATTGACGGACGCAAACTCCTCATCTACTCCGAGCACAACTCGCAGCATCCCACCAACGCCGCCGAACTCACCAACTCCACCGCCAAGACTCTCGACGGCGGACCCATCACCGTCTACGACGGCGGCGCCTACGGCGGCGAAGCTCTCATGGAAACCCTCAAAGCCGGCGACAAGCGCCTCATCAGCTATGCCGTCGACCTGGGCACGCGCATCACCGAAGCCTTCGGCAGCAAGGCCGCCGTGGTCCGCGAGATCCACGCCACCCGCGGCATGATGACCGTGAAACAGGCAATGGAAGAGACCCGCACCTACACCATCCGCAACGTCGACCAGAAGGCCAAGACGCTCATCCTCGAGCATCCCCTGCGCCAGGGCTACACCCTGCTCAACCAGAAGCCTTCCGAGAAGACCGCCGGCGCGTACCGCTTCGAAATCGCGCTGGCCGCCGGCAAGTCGCAGGAATTCGCCGTCAGCGAAGAGCGCGTCTTCGATCAGTCCTACCAGGTGACCAACGTGACGACCGACTTTCTCGGCGCCTACATTCAGAACCGCACCCTCAGCGAACCTGGCCGCCGCCAACTGCAGAGTATCGCCGATAAGAAGTCGCAGATCGCCGAGAATGACCACGCGCTCGAAGACAATCGCAACCAGGTCCGCGACCTCACCAGCGATGAAGACCGCATCCGCCAGAACATCAACAGCCTGAACAATGTCAGCAGCCAACAGCAGCTCGTGCAGAGCTATGCCAAACAGCTCGACGCGCATGAGCAGCAACTGGCCACCCTGCGCGACGGCCAGGCCGAACTGAACAAGAAGCACGCCGCGCTACAATCGGAGCTGAATAAACTGATCGATGGGCTTACGTTCTAGGGCCCTGTCCTTTTAATGAAGCTGGCACTCATCGGGTACGGCAACGTGGGGCGCGCGCTGGCGCGTCTCCTTCGGCAAAAGCGCCGGCAATTTCCATTCAGCGTCACGGGCATCCACACTCTGCGCCACGGCACCGCGGTGGACGCCCGCGGCCTGCCGGAATCCCCCGAAATGGGCCCCCGCGCCGAATCCGTCGAGGCCTTCCTCGATGCCGCGCGCGCCGACGCCGCAGTGGAGTTGACCACCCTCAATCCGTCGACCGGCGAGCCGGCGATCTCCCACATCCGCGCCGCTTTCGCCCGCAAGATGCACGTGGTGACCGCTAACAAAGGCCCGATCGCGCACTGCTACGCCGACCTCCGCGATGAGGCGGCCTCCGCAGGCGTGGGCTTCCGCTTCGAATCGGCGGTGATGGATGGCGCCCCGGTGTTCAACCTCTGGCGCCATACCATGCCCGGCGTAAACGTTCTCGGCTTCGCGGGAGCGCTCAACTCCACTTCGAAAGTGGTGATCGAGAGCATGGAGCAGGGCGGATCCTTCGAGGACGGCCTGGCGCAGGCGCGCCGCATGGGAATTACCGAGGCCGATGGCGCGTTCGACATCGAAGGTTGGGACTCCGCCGCCAAGACCGCCGCGCTGGCCAACGTCCTCATGGACGCGCACACCACGCCGCAAGAGGTTTCGACCCGCGGGATCGCCCGCCTCACGCCCGAGCGCGTCCAGGAATTGATGCACAAGGGCAAGACGGTGCGACTGATCAGCCGCGGCAAACGCACCGGCGGGCGCCTCTCGCTGCGCGTGCGCGCCGAAGTGCTCGACCGCGCCGACATTCTGGCCTGCACGCCCGGAACGTCCAACATCATCCTCTTCGATACCGATCTGATGGGCACCTTCGGCACCGTCTCGCTCGATCCCCAAGTAGACCAGACGGCTTACGGCGTCTTCAGCGATCTGGTGGACTTACTAAAGCTCGCAAAATAGGCTGCCTTAGTGTGGCAGGCAATCTTGCCTGCAGACGGGCTTTCCAGCCCGCCGGATGTTGCGGAGCGTTAACTCCGGTCTGATCGTTGGGAGACGATATCGTGCGTTGCCTGGCTTACGTCGACCCCCTGCCGAATTGTGAAGTAATGTAAAGATCGACCGGCATGGGTAACAATAGCGGTCCTCGCTTCGCTTCTCTATATGTAAGCTGCGGCATATCAAACGCAGTACAAATAAGGAGATACAAAATGAGAATCACGATGACCATCTGTGCCGCGGCGATTGCGATCTGCGGTATATCGAACGCCCAGCAGGCCAGCACGGTTGACCAGGTCAAGGTCCACTTTTCAGCTCCCGTCGAAGCCGGCAGCGCAACTGTCGCCGCGGGCGACTGTTCCATCGAGGTGCTTCGCGGCGCCACCGATAACCTCATCCTGGAACTTCATCCCAAAACGGGCTCCACTGTTTTCGTTCTGGCCAACCGTTTGATGAAGCCAATCAACTATACCGAAGTGGGCGACACGCCCAAGGTCATCCTTAGCAAGCAGGGCGGCAATTACCGGTTTGAGCGCATCCTCATGCCGGATCACAGCGGCTTTGAAGTAATGGGATCCGTCGAGTAGTTTGCTGCTAACGAATCGCGTGGTACGCGGTTGCACCCACTGACTGCCGCGTACCCAGCGCTGGACAGGCCCCCTACCTGATCGCTAACTCACCACCGAACCTGCTGCCATCGCCCAACGTCCGTATTGGTGTTCCTATCGGATTGCTATTTCATCACGATCCGCGACGATTCTGCACTTGCCGTCGCCGAGAAACCCGCCGAGCCGGGGCCAAGGGCCAGCACCCCAAAGCTGAAAGCTCGCGGCTTAGTCTCGCTGTGATCTCCCGGCGCCGCAGCTAGTGTAGTGCGTCATGCAGAATACCGATTATCCGAATGGGCTGGAACCTCACCGTGGGGCAGGCTTCAGCCTGCGGCGGACTTCAGTCTGCCTGTCGCAGCTTTCGCACGTACGCGGGAGGGAGGGCTGAAGCCCTCGGCAGGCTGAAGTCTGCCCCACAATACTCGTCAGGATTTCCGGCGCCGGCACTACGTTCACAATTAGCTAGTTAGAGCTATTAAACTCCCGTAACTCACCCCCACACACCCGCGTCGCACAATCGGGCGAGTAATCGATCTCGCCCCGCGTTAGGATATTCGGAGGTGGTGTTATGGAAATACCGCTTGCGAGCCGTTTGACGTCCGTCGTTCTCTTGCTGCTCTGCGCGGCCCCGCTCCCGGCGCAGCAGACCGTCCCGAGCTTCAAAGCTGAGACTAACCTGGTGTTGGTGCCCGTGGTCGTGCGGGACGCCAAAGGCGACGCAGTCGCCAACTTATCGAAGGACGATTTTCGCCTTTTCGACAACGGCCACGAGCGGCCCATCACCACCTTCGCCGTGGAGGAGCCCTCCGGCCGCACCGCGCAGGACCGGAGCGTGGGCGATGCTCCCAAGTCCGCCGCGGTGGTCATGCCGGAGCATTTCACTGCGCTGATGTTCGACGACGCCCACGAGTCCACTGTCTACTCGAATAACGCCGCCTTGAAATACCTGGAGACCCTGCAACCGGCCGATCGCGTGGCGCTATTCACTTCTTCGGGGCAGTTTGAAGTCGATTTCACTGCCGATCGGAGTAAGATCATAGCCGCGCTTGTGAAAATGAGCTTCGCGCCCGTGCCTGCCATCTTTTCCGGCATGCAACCTGAGCACCTGGCGGAATTCATCGTTAAACAGTGCGACAAGATCATCTATCGAATGTCGCTTCTGCCCGGCCAACGAACTCTGCTGTTTATCTCATCGGGCCTGCGTGTTCACGGTAGGGGAGGTGCCGGACCCGGCGCCCCCGGGCCCTAGAGTGTTGCGGACGGCGTCAAGCAACTGGTCGACCACGCCATCCGGTCGCGCGTCGTGATCAGCGCCATGGACACGCAAGGCTTGTCGCTTGCGTCCCCTACCACTCGCGCCTGGGATCGCCCCTGGGAGTTTCAGTTGGACGTCGCCGATGGCACCGGGGGCAAATTCGTCCGCAACACCAACGATCTGGACGGGGCCATGCGGCAACTCGCCGCGACCCCCAAATACCGGTATATTTTGGGCTTCTCGCCGGACAGCGCGGATTCCCCTAGACCTAGAAGTGGATCAACTGAAAAGACTGGCCACCATAAGCTCGAAGTCAAGCTCCGCGAGGGGCACAAGTTCGAAGTGGAGGCCCGCGCCAGCTATTACGGTGTCGATGCGCCGGCCGCGGTGGACGCGTCCAAAGAGACGAAGTCTGCGCCGAAGCCGGACACCCACTTGTATAGCGAGGCGGAAACCCAGGCGCTGCTGACGTCGCTCGACATCCCGCTTGCCAAGCCCGCGGCGGGGCCCTCCAAAGTGGAGGCCGCCTCAACCGCGCCGGCAGTGTCCGCGAAGAATGGGGAAATGGTCACCACCGATCGTCCCGCCACCTTCACCGCGCAATCCACCCTGGTCGAGGTTCCGGTCGTCGTGCGGGACAGCTCGGGTCATGCCATTGGAAATCTGAAGCAGGAAGCTTTTCATCTGACGGACAAGGGAAAGCGCCAGGAGATTACCAGGTTCGCGATCGTGAAGGCGGGTAGCGCTCCCAACTCCACGCTCGATAATAGCGCGCCGGCCGATCCGTCTGCCCCACCCACCGCTTCCGCCGCTCCCACCGCGCCCATGCCCACGCGTTTCGTGGCATTCGTTTTCGACGACATGCATATGCAGAGCGGAGACCTCCCGCAAGTGCGCAAGGCGGTGCTGAAATACCTCTCGACCTCGGTAGCGCCTCAAGACCGCGTGGCCTTTTACACCACCTCCGGCCGGCAGCAGGCCGATTTCACCGGCAACCCCAATACTCTCGCCGAGTCGCTGAAAAAGATCTCGCCAAGCCCGATGACGCAACCCGATATCAGCGGCTGCGGTGCGCATGTAAGTTACTTCCAGGCCGTGCAAGTCGACCGCGAGGTCGGTCCGAGTCCCAGCAGCGCCGATCTTTCCAGGTGCCCGCCGTTGCGCGTGGCCGTCGCAGAGTACGGGGATTTGCAGACCGCCCTCATGGCAATATGCGACGCCTACACCTCCGGCATGCAGGAATCGCGCGCCACACTCGCGGCCCTGAAAAATGTGGTCAGGCGGATGGCGGCGATGCCGGGACAGCGGAGCCTTTTGCTGCTCTCGCCGGGACTTTTCGTCCCGGCGGAACTGCAAAACGAAAGTGACGACCTCATGGCGCTGGCGATTCGCTCCAAGGTGCTGATCAACGTCGTGGACGCCCGCGGCGTTTGGACCAATCCCGCGTTCGATGCGTGCAGAAATGGTGTCTCGGACGCCGCCATTCGGGACGAGTCGATGTTTAAGAACATGGAAGGGCAGGCCAACACGGATGAGTTGATCGCGCTCGGCGAAGGAACCGGCGGCACGACAAATTTCAACAACGATTTCTTCGGCGGCATCGTGAAGGGCGCGGCGGCGCCCGAATATATGTACATCCTCGCCTTTGCGCCGCAGAACTTAAAGCTCGATGGCAGCTTTCACTCGCTAAAAGTGACGGTGAGCCCGGGCGAGAAGCTGACCCTGCAGGCGCGGCGCGGCTACTGGGCTCCGAAACACCAGGAGGACGAAGCCGCGGTAGCCAGCCAGGAGATCCAGAACGCCGTATTCTCCCGCGATGAGCTGCACGATCTTCCGGTGGACGTGCACACGCGCTGGATGAACGTAGGGGAGAAAAGCAAGTTGACCGTCCTGACCAGCCTGGATGTGAAGCTAATTCACTTTCGCAAGGATGGCGATCGCAAGCGCAACGACCTGACGATTGTCGCGGCTCTCTTCGATAGCGATGGCAACTTCATGTCGGGCACCGAGAAGATTCTGCAGCTCCGCCTGCTCGATGAGACCGTTGCCAGATTGCAACAGAGGCCTCCGGCGGTAATCGGCACGGATTTCGACGTGAAGCCCGGCACATACATGGTGCGGCTGGTGGTGCGCGACGGGGAAGGGCAGATTACCGCCGAAAACGCCGCCGTACAGGTTCAATAGAGTCCGCTAACGGGGCGATGTTCCCCGTAACTTTGATGCGCCGAGGAATCAGGCTGAGCCACTGCTCCACAAGAACCAAGTGTTACTGGCCACGGATGAACACGGATAAACACGGATAAAACACGAGCTCTTTTCTTTCTTATCCGTGTTTATCCGTGTTCATCCGTGGCCAATAATGTTTGTTTGGCTTGGTTCGTAGGCAGCTCGTCCTCATTCCACGGAATCAGGAGTCCAGCGACTCATCTCGGCGCTACGAGAGCTTCGTCCAGAGGGTCGAGAACAGTCTCGACCCGGCAGGCACGAGTGCCTGCGCCACACCGCCACCTCCTGACAATGTGAAGTTATTTTTGCGCGGCTACTAAGAACCTGGGGCTCGTCGTCTACATATCCCCGGCGGGGGAGAATAAGTGGCCCGCCACAGGCGGCACGGTCCAAATCTCGGGCCGAGCGCTAATTACACTTTTGGGATAGGAACCTGAAATCGCAATAAAGAAGTAAGCCCTCCGGCCCTCGCCATGGCGAGCACGACCCAAGAACAAGGTTGACCAACACCGCACCGCCGACTATAGTCTACTCATGCCGCCTGCCGTGCGCTCCGCATTGATGGCCATCGGGATCGTTTTCCTCGCCGTCGGCAGCTACCATCGCATTCGTGCCGAGCGGGCAGGCGATCGCCTGGAACGCTCCAGGGAGGGCTGGCCCATTCTCATCGGTATGCGGCTCGCGGGCCTCGTCACCTTCGGCTCCACGATAGCCTGGATCTGGCATCCTGCCTGGTTCGCGTGGGCTGCCTTCCCCCTACCTGACTGGGTCCGCTGGATAGGCGTCGGCGGATTTACTCTCGGCATCGCCTGGCTGATCTGGATGTTCGTCTCCCTAGGCTCGAATCTCACCGACACCGTGGTGACGCGTCGCGATGCCCATTTCGTCGATTTCGGCCCGTACCGCTACGTGAGGAACCCGATGTACTCCGGGATCCTGCTCGTCGCCGCAAGTCTCGGGCTCGCGCTCGGAACGTGGTTGGTGCCGCTAGCCGGGATGGCGATGTTTTGGATGCTCGCGAGACGCACGCGCATAGAGGAGACCTATCTGATCGCGCGCTTTGGGGATCGATACCGCAACTACATGACTCGAGTGGACCGCTTTTTTCCTCGCTTCCCCTGAGCGGCCCCCGGCGTAGCGAGGTCTTCGACCGCAAGTCCCGCAGCTTCATTGGTGTTCTTTGCGTCCTAGCGCCTTTGCGTGAGACTCTTCTTCCAGTAGTTTGACGATCCGCGAAATGCGTTTGCAGTCGATGGGCAGGCCAGGCTGTTCGTCGGCGGGCGTAGACCACCGGGATTGCCGCTCCTTATGCGATACTCTCCTACGCCTCGCGGAGCCACCCCGCACATTGCTGCGAGAGTTATACTCGCTACTAATGGCACACAACGCCACTAAGTTGTCTCCCGGCTGTGTGGAGCGCTGCCAGGCCGGCGCCGTTATCTTCGGCTTACTCCTGACATTTTCACCAGGGATCGGTCACGCCCAAAGCCGCGGACTAACGTTCGTAAAGGAGATCGGTGTCGGGTGGCCGACCGACAAATATGGCTGGATGAGCTTTGTTTCCTTCAGCCCTGACGGCACGATGGTAGCGTCGGACGATCCGACAAAGCCGGACGACCTATCGGGCAATCTGGCCCTGTGGACCTTTCCCGAGGGCCGGTTGATCCGGCGCCTGCCGGTAAAACCCGCGATCGTTTCCCGCGACTGGAAATACCTGGCGAGCTATGACGCCGTGACAAAGATGGAAACCGGCAAAGCCTTCATATCGTTGGGAGAGACGGCGTGGGTCAGGGCTTTCAGCCCGGATAGCCGTTACGTCGCCGAAGTGTCAGGCCGGCAGGTCGCCCGGAACTCCAGGATTCGTATCGTCGAACTTGCCAGCGGCAAACAGGTAAGTGCATTCGGAACCATCGATCCAAACTCGATTGCGATGAGTCCCGATGGTGTAACCCTGGCCGCTGGCTATTGGGATGTCGTCACGTTGTGGAATATGATCACCGGCCAGCGTCTGACGGCCTTGCAAGGTTTCGGCGATGACGTCGGCCTGCTCGCCTTCAGCCCGGACGGCAAATTACTGGCGGCCGGCACCACCCACGGCCTCCAAATTTGGGACGTCTCCAGTCTCGTGAGGGTCGAGTCGATCAACCTCGACGGTAGTTTGTCCGATGCGCAATTCAGTCCTGATGGGCGCCTTATCGCCGTAGGTGCATACGGCATCGGAACTGTGTTTTTGATCGACGTGGGCAGCGGGAAAATGATTGACCGCCAAAGGGTGTCGGACATGGGCTGCGGGTCTGTCGCGTTCAGCCCGGATGGCCGCTTTTTGATTACTCCGTCCACAGGCGGATTGATCAAATGGCCGTACGATAAGGGCGGAACGATTCGCGTTTTCAGCGTCCACGCGCCCTAGAGCCCTCGCCTGTCGCGTTCGCAGGAGTTTTCGGAAAACGACCGGTTATCCCTAATCGTTTACCGGTCTACACCAGCGCAGGGCCCCATCACCCGGTGCCATTCTGTCTCCTGGCTCCTCTCCTGAAAATGCCGCTGAACCGGATTCCAAAGGCCAGGCTCGCTGCCGAATATTTTCATTATTCGTTGTCGGCCGCAGGCCGGTGAGGAACTGTCTTCTCTCCTGAAAATGCCGCTGAACCGGATTCCAAAGGCCAGGCTCGCTGCCGAATATTTTCATCATTCGTTGTCGGCCGCAGGCCGGTGAGGAACTGTCTTCTGCATTCCAACTCCTGCAGAGATTTCAACCGCCAAGCCCTTGCTTGATATACTCAAAGCCGTCAGGACCGCGGAAATTGAGGGCCGAATGTTATGTACCGCTAAATCCCTGCCGCTCCTTTTCGCCTTCTATACGTACGCCTTTTCGCCAACCGGCCTCCTCGGCAAGATTCCCCGATCGAAGAAGTCCAGGACCGGCGAGTTCATCGCGCCCGAGCAATCCCTCGTCTTCATCCCCGCCGCCGAGCCCGGCCGGCTAGCGGAAGTCTCATCATGACAGTCGCCCGTATCTTCGCTCTCGCACTCTCCCTCGCCGCCGTGGGCGCACCAGCGCAACAGAGCGATACCGGCCAACCTACCCTGACCGTGCGCTCCACATTGGTGCAGGTACCTGCCCTCGTCAAGACCAAGGCAGGCGACGTGCTGCTTAGGCTTACGGTTGACGACTTCCTCCTCACCGACGGCGGCATACCGCAGAAACTCACGCTCGATCAGGATACCGATTCGCAGCCTCTGGCGCTCGCCATCGTGGTTGAGACCGGCGGCGCTGGAGCCGGTCACCTGATTGATTACCGGCAACTGGATGCGATCCTGGACGCCTTTATTGGCGGCGTGGAGCACCGCGTCGCCGTCATTGGTTTCGACAGTGCGCCGCATCTACTGAAGCCTTTCACCCCAAACACCGCCGATGCCTCCCGGCAATTGGCGAAGCTCGAGGAAGGAGATCCTGGAGCAGCCATTTTGGATGCGGTGGCATTCGCCGTCGCGCAGCTACGGGTACAGCCCGCCCGCTATCGCCGTACCATTCTGCTGCTCAGTGAAACCATCGATCAGGGAAGCCAGACAACCCTCAGCGAAGCCCTGCGGCTCATCAGCGATACCAACACGACCATGTACAGTTTTGGCTTTTCCAGTACTGGCGCAGCAGTCTCCCATGAGGCAGCGAAGTTTAACTCCAGCGAGGCCGGCCCGGCGCACGGCTGCTTCAGTCGCGATGGAGCCGATGCCGAGTACGAAGGCCACTATGGGAAGCAGGTGCTCGATTGCATCAGCCAGCTGGCTCCGCCACTTCGGCTGGCTACCATGACGCTTCTTGCCGCCCGCAACGCACTCCGCACCAATACCGCTGAATCGATCGCCAAGCTCACCGGAGGCGAATTCTTTCACTTCCACGATGCGAAGGACTTGAAGGCCGGTCTCATCGTGTTCTCCAACGACGTACCGAACTACTATGTACTGAGTTTCCGCCCAGCGTCGCTCACCCCCGGTCTGCACGTGCTGCGTCTGGCGATCAAGGATCGTCCCCAGTTGGCGATCAAGTTCCGTAGTCAATATTGGATCGACAGCGATGCCGTCCGCTGAACGCGAGGCACGCCCCCTGTCGCCAATCTGTCTTGCAAGCTCCCACCGTTCGCAGGAGTTTTCAATCAATCGACCCTTTATCCCCAGTCGCTTACCGCCCCCCACCCGTCCAGCGCCTCACCGCCATGCTAGAGCTTAACCGTGCCGGCCCCCTCGAACCCCACTGTCCTCGAACCCAAGCAAGAAAAAACCGAACGAACCCACCGATCACCCCCAACCTACACAAACCAAGATCCCTTACAAGTAAAACACCACCCCACCACGAACCCACCACCCACCACGAACCCACCGCCCAAGCGCCTGACCAGCCACCGACCCGTCGCCCAGAGGCCACCCACCCGCCGCCATTCTGTCTTCTGATCCGAAAGCCCCGCCAGGGGCTGTCAAGACTTCATCGGGCCCGCAGGGACCGCTTCTCTCCTGAAAATCGCGGCAGACTATTGATTCCCAAGCTTGGCCCTATGCCACAATTTTCATCATTGGTTGTCGGCCGCAGGCCGGTGAGGAACTGACTTCCAAGTCCGAAGGACTTCAAGGGCGAAGCCCTTGGTTAGCAATTATTGGCATTTGTCCGGAGCCGTCCGCGGTTCGGGTCTTTTCCCAGATAACCAGCGGCCGCGAGCAGCACGGAAAGCAGATAGCCGGCATGCTTCGCCAACGTCACTGCGGAACTGAGCAGGACAACGGCGGGCAGGCGATCGGGGTACCGCAGCAACAGCGCGGTGATGGCCAGGTTCTCCGCGTAATCGCTCGCCGCCGCGACCAGCGGTATCCACCTGAAGCCACGGAAGCGGCCGCGTTGGATCGCCTCCCACAGGAACAATGCGAAGATCGCCGGGAGACACAAGTCCACCGTCCAGAGCAGCCTCAGGTAAGCGCGCCTGGGGGATCCCCGGCCAGCCAGTAGTCGTGCTGGACTTGCGGTTTCGCGGTAGTGAGCACTAGTCTGGCAAGGCACGGCACTCCGCCATGTGCGCTTCGTGTGGCAGGCAATCTTGCCTGCAGGCGGCCTTTCAGGCCGCCCGGCGGGCTGGAAAGCCCGCCTGCAGCCAGGATTGGCTGCCACACGACGGCAGCGCGGTTCAGTTTTGGCGGTGTGCTTCCGGGCCGCGGCCAAACTCGCGCTTGGGCGAGCGAGGAAGCGTTTCCGGGCGCACAACAATCCCGCCCACCGCTGGACTTCCCGGCCACTCGACAAACGCCGTAAACCGCTGGCGCTCCGTCACAGCTTAACCCGTCCGGCCGTAAGACAAAGACCCGATTGACAACCCTCCCGGCCCCGGTTTCGTACGGTTGACTCTTGTTTTCGAGGGATGCTACCCTGAACGTCTAAAAGTTTGGGTCCCGGCTTTCCGAAATAAGACATCATGGAAGACACTCTTCGTGCGTTGGGCCAAATACTGCTGAAAGCGGTGCCGACGTTTCTGCTGGTAGTGTTCCTGCATTTCTACTTGAAGAAGATGTTTTTTCAGCCTTTGGAGAAAGTGCTTCGCCAGCGCTTTGAAGTCACCGAAGGCGCCCGCAAGCTAGCCGATCAAGCACTGGCGCGGGCTTCCGCGCGCACCGCTGAATACGAGGCCGCCATCCGCGCGGCACGCTCGGAAATCTACCAGTCCCAGGAACAATTCTATAAGCAGTTGCAGGAAAGCCAGTCGGCGCAGATCGCGGCCGCGCGCCAGGCCGCCGAAGAGGGAGTCCTGGCAGCCAGAGCACAACTGGCCCGCGACGTGGAAGCCGCCAAATTGAGTCTGGCACAGTCCGCCGAATCGCTCGCCGCCGAGATCGCCGACACCATCCTGAGAGGTAACGCCGCATGAGACGCGCCAGCCGGTTCGCTCTGCTGTTCTGCCTGGCTGCGGGATTCGCATTTGCCGCCGAGAAGGAAGGCGGCGACAACCTGCAAATGTGGAAGTGGGCCAACTTCGCGGTATTGGCGGGAGGTCTCGGCTATCTGATGGTCAAGATGCTTCCCCCCATCTTCGCCGCTCGTACCCAGGCGATTACCAAGGACATGGTGGAGTCCCAGAAGATCAGCCAGGACGCCGAGGCACGGGCCGCCGATGTGGAACGCCGGCTGGCCGCCATCGAAACCGAAATTACCGCGCTGCGCAGCGAGTCCAAAGCCGAAACCGCCGCCGAAGCGGACCGTCTGGCCAAACACACGGCCGCTGAAATCGCCAGAATCCAGGCGCAATCCGAGCGCGAGATTTCCGACGCCGGGAAAAGCGCCCACAAGGAGTTGACTCGCTATGCCGCCGGGCTGTCGGTAGAGCTCGCGGGCCAGAAAATCCGCGCCCGCATGACGCCCGCCACGGCGGACCGCCTGGTACGCGGTTTCATGCGCGAGTTGAAATGACACTGTCTGCCGTAGCTACGCGATACGCCCACGCCCTCGCCGACGTGGTAACTGCCAGCAGCTCCCCCCTCCGCGCCGAGGATGCGATCGCGCAGTTGAAGGCTTTCGAAGCCACCCTGCACTCCTCCCTGGCGCTGCAGAACGCGCTCACCACCCCGGCTGTCCCCGTCGCCCGCAAACGCGCCGTCATCGGCCGCATCGGCCAGGTTCTCGAGCTCGCGCAGATTACCCGCAACTTTCTCTTTGTTCTGGTGGACCACCGCCGCATCGCGTCGCTCACCGAAATCATCCACACCTTCGAACTGACGGTGGAAGAACGCCTGGGCTTCGCGCGCGCCGAAATCAGCTCGGCTGGCAACCTTACGGAAGACCAACAAGACGAATTGCGGATCCGGCTGGAACAGACTTCGGGTAAGCGCCTGCGCGCGCGCTACACCGTGGACCGCGCGCTGATCGGCGGTATAGTGGCGCGCATCGGATCCACCGTCTATGACGGCTCGGTGAGTGGCCGGTTGAGAAACCTGGAACGCCGCATGAGCGCGGAAGGCTGATCGGGAACGAACCTGGTCGGAAGGAACGTCGGGAAGAAATTATGGC